>Ga0310123_10002153_pt1 | contig 15871 bp, 13 predicted proteins | sample CB6_AW_1057_MG_FD_203505 | JGI IMG/M metagenome (GOLD analysis project Ga0310123, IMG submission 203505) | Marine microbial communities from Western Arctic Ocean, Canada - CB6_AW_1057 | ecosystem: Environmental > Aquatic > Marine > Oceanic | place: Canada: Western Arctic Ocean | collected... | reverse complement strand
GGTTTCATGTCTCAACAGTTCGGCACTCGCAACACGCTGGTCACGGGCGGATTCATCTCGATGATCGTTGTCGTGGCAACGTGGGTCTTGATACGCGGAGTCCGCAGGTTCAGGTATCCTTAGCTGGAACCTGCGATGACGTCGTAGCATACTAATTATTACCCAACAGAAAGGCAGCTAGACATGGCATCGCAACGTCAAGGGGACTGGTTCGCGAATGGCGAGGCTTACTAGGGGTTTGTCGGCCGCTGGAGTCGGCGAGTCGGAGATATGTTCTTGGACTGGCTCTCATTGCCTTCAGGCCTTCGTTGGGTTGAAGTTGGCTGCGGCACAGGCGCGTTGACCGAGTCGATACTCAAACATGCCGATCCTGGCAGCATGACCGGCACGGAACCTTCCAAAGGTTTCATCAACATGGCGCGTGGTAGAATCCACGACAAAAGGGCCGTGTTCAAGTCCTGCGACGCGACATCAATTCCTCTCAAAGACGCTGAAGCGGACGTGTTAGTGGCAGGCCTCGTGTTGAACTTTGTGCCTGACAAACAACCCGCGCTCCAGGAGATGTGCCGAGTTCTCCAACCCGGAGGCACGGTTGCTTGCTATGTTTGGGACTATTCAGGCGAAATGCAACTCATGCGCTATTTCCGGAACGCAGTCACCGAGTTGTTCCCCGACGGCGCCGATCATGACGAAGGCAAGCAATTTCCGATTTTCAATCCAGGGCCTATGAAAGACCTGTTCCGAGACGCCAGATTGCAAGCAGTGGAGGTTCGCGCTCTGGATGCGCCTACCATGTTCGTCGATTTCGATGATTCCTGGTCTCCCTACCTTAACTGTTAGGGACCGGCAGGGGCTTATTGCGTCTTATTGTCGGAAGCCGATCGCGAACGTTTGCGGAAGCGCCTGAAAGGCGCTCTGCCATTCGAATCCGACGACAGTATTCATCTGATAGCCTGAGCCTGGGGGGTCCGAGGAGTCGTTTCTGCCTGAAGATTTTTTGACCTTGTTCATTAAGTGAAAGGTTAGCTGGCTACGCGCCATTGTAATATGTAAGCTACTGATTCAACCGATTGAAAATTCTCACTGGAGGTAATCGAGTTATGAACGTAGGAATCAGCATGAGCGCAACGCCGGGCTTGACCGACTTCGCCGCTGTCGCCCAGAAGATCGAGGAGTTGGGATTCGACTCGGTGTGGCTTCCGGAGCATCCAGTAATTCCCGTGAATCACAACACGAAGTACGCAGGCACGCCCGACGGCTCTATCCCAATACCGATGACTCTCGGGGTCAACCCGTTGATTGCTCTGGCCACGGCAGCGTCCGCGACCCAGAATCTTGGACTGGGCACGGCTGTCAATCTTGTTACCGAGCATAACCCCATCGACCTGGCGAAGCAGATTTCAACCCTCGACTTCTACTCGGGCGGACGGTTCATGTTCGGAATCGGGACAGGATGGTTTCGGGAGGAGTCGGAGATAATGGGGGCTGACTTCGATCACAGATGGACCCAGGCTCGCGAGTACGTTCTGGCGATGAAGCAACTCTGGACTGAGGAAGAAGCCGAGTACCACGGCAAGTACGTTGACTTCCCGCCGGTCATCATGAATCCCAAACCCGCCAGGAAACCCCACCCTCCCGTGTACATGGGCGGCAACGCAAAGAATGTTCTCCAGCGCGTTGTCCAATATGGCGACGGTTGGCTGCCCATCGGCGTCAGTCCCGAAGATATCAAAGCGGCCCGCGAGACACTGGCGGAGCTATGCGATTCGGCAGAGCGCGACCCCGATTCCATTGGCATCACGATACACAGCCAACCCGCCGACAAAGACCTGATCAACAGATTCGAGGAGGCGGGCGCGGAGAGAGTGCTGGTGCGGGTTACCTCGGCAGACCAGAAAGGCGTCCTGAATGAGTTGGAGGAATTGGCGAGCGCGGCGCTTGACTAGGTTCTGACTCAATGTGACTGGACAACGGGCTGTAATTTGAAACGCCGATGCGTGAGGTGTAAGGACTTGGGAGAATTGGGCGGGAAAGTCGCGATAGTCACAGGAGCCGGAAGGCTCAGAGGGATCGGTCGGGCGACGGCGGTCGCGATGGCCCGCCTGGGAGCCAACGTGGTCATCACAGGAACGGGCCGAGACCCCGAAACGTACCCGGACGACGAGAAAGCGGCCGGCTGGAAGGACATTGAAAGCGTCGCCGAACAGGTCGAGGCTCAGGGATGCCAAGCGTTGCCTCTGATAGTGGATGTCTCCGACCCTCAGCAAGTTCAGTTTATGGTTGACCAGACTGTATCCGAGTTTCACCGGATCGACATCCTGGTCAACAACGCCGCGTTCGGAATGCTACCTGCCCTCGCTCCAATCGTTGACCTTGCCCCGGAGATGTTCCAGAAGGTCATGGACGTGAAGGTGACCGGAACCTACCTGTGTTCGCAGGCCGTTTTAAGGCAGATGATAAGCCATGGTCAAGGCGGGAAGATAATCAATATATCGTCGGTGGCAGGCAAACGTGGCGGCCCCAACACTCTGGCATACAACGCCGCGTGTTTTGCCGTAATCGGGATGACGCAATCCATGGCAAGGGAGGTCGGTTCCCACAATATCAACGTCAACTGCGTATGTCCGGGAACCACCGCGACCTCGCGAACGGACTTTTACACCTCCGAGATTTGGGAACAACGAGCCACCGCCACGGCCATAGGCAGAAACGGCACGGACGACGAGGTTGGCGAGTTCATCACCTACCTCTGCACTGAGGCTGCATCCTGGATAACGGGCCAGTCGATCAACATCAACGGTGGCTCTTTTATGGAGCACTGAGGGTCTTGAACATTGCCCATACCCCGCCATTCTGAAGTCGCGATTGAACCAATTCATTGACACTAGCATTGCAGATTGTTAAGGTAAGCACGGTATGACAGCCACCAATTTATTCATGAAATGCGTGTGTAGAAGTCCGTTTTAGGGGCAGTTGTATTGAACTCGTGCAAATTCAGAACCCCGCTCAACCAATCCTCGAGCGGGGTTTCGTTATTTTCGATGGTGGGGCTGCGCAGAGTCGTAGCTGAGAGCCTCCACCGAAACACGGAGCCGGAACAAAACATCGGTATTAATCTGGAGAGTGTGACTCTCGAGGCGAGTCGAACAGACACATCGAATCGCCAATACCCCAGGAGGGATGGATGACTCAGGTAGATAGCAAGGTAGATCGGCAGACCACGGGGATAATAGACATTATCCCCAGTGAGATCGAAGACTTTGAGCAAGAGGTAAAGCGTTTCCAGGCAGGCGAATGGGATGAGACGGACTTCCAAGCATTCAGGCTTCGCCAGGGCGTATATGGACAGCGACAACCCGATGTTCACATGATCCGAATCAAGTTCCCCTTCGGCGGAATGACCTCTGCTCAATTGGATATGTTGGGCGAAATCGTCGAGAAATATGCGCCCCTCAACAAAGGGCATGTGACCACTCGCGAGAACATTCAGCTTCACCACGTGCCGCTGCTAGAAGCGGCAAAAGTGCTGAAGATGCTGGCAGATGTAGGCCTGACAACTCGCGAGGCCTGCGGCAACACCGTGCGAAACGTCACGGGATGCGCGATGGCCGGAGTGTCTAACGACGAGGCGTTCGACGCAACGCCCTACGCCGCCGCATACTCACGATACTTCGCGCGCCACCCCTTCACCCAGATGATGCCACGCAAGATCAAGACCGCATTCTCTAGCTGCAACGACGACTGCGCCATGACACCCATCCACGACGTCGGGTTCCTCCCCAGGATTCAGGACGGAGAGAAGGGCTTCAAGATGGTAATGGGCGGCGGCACCGCCATCATGCCACGCATCGCCCCCACGCTCTATGAGTTCATTGGGTTGAATGACTACCTGAAGGTCACAGAGGCGGCGCTCAGGGTGTTCCACGGCTCCGACGAGCTAAGGAAAAACCGCTCTAAGGCTCGCGTCAAGTTCTTGATTGACCGAATCGGCATCGACGATTTCCGTAAACTGATCGAGGAAGCGATGAAGGAGGACTGGGCACAGAGGTCATTCGACCCAACGCCGCTCCTGTTCCTTGAAGATGAGTCGATCGATGCTCCCGCCTTGGACGGCAACTACACGACCGTCAATGGCGACACTCCCGAGTACAAAGCATGGTTCGATTCCAACGTCGAATCGCAAAAGCAGGAAGGCTACAGCGTAGTCCAAGTCAAACTGCCTCTTGGCGACATCAATCCAGACCAGTTCCACGCGCTGGCTGACCTGTCCCGCAAATACGGTGGAGGCAGGGCCAGGATAACTGCTCAACAGAACTTCGCCCTCCGGTGGGTGCCCAACAACGCCCTGAACGAGGTCTGGAACACATTGATCGATATGGGTTTTGGCGAGGCGGGCGCGAACGGGATCACGGACATCGTGTCCTGCCCTGGCACCGATAGCTGCAAGCTCGGCATAACGTCCTCGATGGGTCTGGGGCAAGCGCTGATCGAGACGGTAAACGGCCTCGACACATCAGACCCTCTCGTCCAGAAGATGCACATCAAGATGAGCGGCTGCCCCAACGGATGCGGCCATCACCACGTCGCAGATATCGGATTCCACGGCGCGGCGGCCAGAGGCCCTGGCGGTCAGGTCCCAGCCTACGACATGTTCGTCGGAGGCAGCTACGATGATCTGGACGCTCGGTTCGGCCAGCGGGTCAAGATCAAGATTCCGGCCAAGCGGATGCCGCAGGCGCTGGAGAAGGTTCTCGATTACTACAAGGCCGAGCGCAACGACGGCGAGGAGTTCAAGAACTTCGTCACCCGAGTCGGCCCGCAGTCTTTCGAAGCCGTGGTCCAAGAGTTCAAGGAACTGCCCGAACTAAACCGCGAAACCCTGGACACGTACATGGACTGGAACAAGACCGTCAAGTACACAGTCGAACGCGGCGAAGGTGAGTGCGCGGTATAAGCTTCTCTGTAAAACGTAAGCTGATCGGATAAGCAGAATGGGCGGGCTTTAAGTCCGCCCATTTCTTCGCGCCATAGGCAAACTAAAACCTGACTATGGGAATCAAACAGGGCCTCGCATTTTGCGAGGCCCCATGCATGTTCTGAAATTTCGTGAACTTCGGTTACTTGGGTCGGATTCGGCGCAGGAAGCGGTTCCACAGCGACTCGCCGTTTTCCTCCATTGACTGGCCGCGCCAACGCTTCTCGATCTTGGGAGGCTTCGCCAGCACCATTCCGTAGCCGACAATGAATATCAACAGCCCCGCCCAGGCCAACAAGCCAGGGATTCCGGGGACAAACTGCATGACTATCAGCATGGAGAGCAGCAGCAGCAGGCCGATTAGCATCACCCTGCCGGGCGACAGGGACCAGAGCTTGCCGCTCAGGGCGTTCTTGATGTAGAGGCCCACCAACCGGAACAGGCTTTCCTTCTCTTCAGGCGGGCGGTTCGGCGCCCTGGTCGATCCAAGGTCGCCAGACTTTTCCAGTATTTCTTCGATTTCCCGCTGATACTTGCTCGACATTCTCACCCCTCCAGCAAAGGCATTGTGGAATCAATCGCTGGTGATTATTTTTCCTTTATGCCGCTGAATCCCGCTGCCACAAGCGCAGTTGAGCAATAGAGTCCGAATTCCGGGGACTTGGCAAACGGGCAAATCGTTTTTGAGACACCCTCGCAGAATCGAGCTATCTGGTCTCTATGTCGAATTGTCCAGCCCTGGCGAATCCGTAGAACTGGGGGAGCTTTACCGAAAAGGGGCGATTAGCATCCATGACGCCTCATGCCCACTTATCGAATCGTAGACAACTACTATACACCTGTCAAGGCAGGTTGTGAAAAGATGATGACGTCACTTGATTCTTTGATTCGCACCAGATCAATGTTCGCCTGTTTTCAATCGTCGATTTATAACAAATCCCAATATTCACCTAATAATTTTGCAAAGTGAGCGCGGGGCGCCCTATGCTATAATTACAACTAAATCACATGGCATCAGGAGTCGATTTTGATTATCACTCAAGAAGAAATTGTGGACAGTCAGGCAGTTATCCACATTGAGCTTGAGGACCCCGACCTAGACCCATACCTCGACCGAGGCTACCAGCGCGTAGTCCAACGCATCGTCATCCCCGGATTCCGCAAAGGCAAGGCCCCCAGACGCATCGTCGAAAATTTCGTCGGTCGCGAGAGCCTGCTAAGCGAAGTCATCGACACGATGGTCTATGAGGTCACAGACCGGGCCATCGAAGAGCAGGAGCTTGAAGCCAGCGGACTTCCCAAGATCGAAGACCTAGAGCTTGACCCCTTCACCTTCAAGGCCGTGGTTCCGCTGCGCCCTGAGGTTGACTTAGGCGACTATCACAGTCTCCGAATCCCCTACGAGCCTGAAGAGGTCTCGGAGGACGACGTCTCGGCCCGTATCGACGAACTGCGCCAGAGCCTGGCCTCATGGGAACCGGTGGAACGGCCAGTGGCGATGGGCGACCTCGTGACTGTGGGCATCAAAGGCACGGTGGAGGACAACACCTTCGTCGATGAGGAAGACACCACGCACTTCCTCGATTCTGACAGCAACAACCCTGTGCCTGGTTTCTCTCACAAGATGGAAGGACTCGAAGCGGAACAGACGCACGAGTTTACGATCGAAATCCCCGACGATTATCAGGACGACGCCATTGCCGGAAGAGAGGCGTCTTTCAGCGTCGAGATCAAGGACGTCAAGGAAAGGATACTTCCCGAGCTTGACGACGAGTTCGCCAAAGGCCTTCCTGAAGAGTACGAGAGTATGGAAGCGCTGCGAACTGAGGTGGAACAAGGGCTGAATGATGAGGCCGAGAACCGCTCCAAACGCCAGTACGAGGACGAAGTGGTCACGGCTCTGTTGGATGCCACCACTATGACCTTATCCCCAGTAATGTTGGACCACGAGATAGAACACATCGAAGAGGACCAGAACAAACTGTTCGAGCAGTTGAACATCCGTCGCGATGACTACCTGCAATCCATCGGCACTTCTTACCAGGAACAAAGGGCGCAGGCCCGCACGGAGGCCGAACAGCGCATCCGACGAACCTTCGCGCTGAACAAGCTAGGTGAACTGGAGAATATTGAAGTCTCCGAAGATGACATCGACGCGCGGGTCGAGGAGCTGCTAGCCCAGGACCCGGAGAGCGGCGACCGACGGCAACAGATCGAAGAACAACGAGAGTCCATTGAAAGGATGCTCAAGTACGAGAAAACCATAAGCCTTCTGGTGACTGTCGCCAAAGGGGAAGCGGAATCGTCAGAGCAGGCAGAGTCCGAGGATTCTGCAGAACAAGAAGGATCAGAAAACACCGACAATGATAATGAAAAAACAACAACCACAGATGGAGGGGACGACACCGATGATTCACAGGCCTGAAAATGTAATCCCCATGGTAGTTGAGACAGGGGCGCGAGGAGATCGGGCCTATGACATATACTCGCTGCTTCTGAAAGAACGAATCATATTTTTGGGATCGTCCATCTACGATCAGATCGCAAACAACATCATCGCACAGCTTCTGTTCCTGGACCGCGAAGACCCGGAGCGAGACATTAGCCTGTATATCAACTCCCCTGGAGGAGTCATAAGCTCAGGCCTGGCAATCATGGATACCATGCGCCTGATCAGGCCCGACGTGTCCACCATTTGCGTCGGCATGACCGCCAGCATGGCAACCGTCCTTCTGTGCGCCGGGGCCAAGGGCAAACGATACGCCCTCACCAACTCAACGGTCCACATGCACCAGGCGTTGACCAGCGCTCAGGGTCAAGCTTCTGACATCGAAATCGCCGCCAGAGAGATTCTCAGGCAGCAAGATATCATTCGAACAGTCATCTCCGAGGCGACTGGGCAAACTTACGAGAAAATAGCCACGGACTCGGACCGCGACTTCTACCTGAGCGCCGAGCAGGCCCAGGAATATGGCCTGATTGACGAGGTTCTCGCCTCGCCCAGCGTTCCTGTTGCAGCGGATTAACACGTCCGCGCGAGCCTGTGACATCGAAATACTAGAAGATGAGGTAGGTCTCATTTATGAGTAGTCGCAACGACTATCAGTGTTCCTTCTGTGGGAAAACTCAGGCTCAGGTGCGCCGTCTCATCGCGGGTCCCGACCGGGTTTTCATCTGTGACGAATGCGTCAACCTTTGCGAACAGATTATCGCAGAGGAAAGCCCCGAAAAGGACACGAAAAGCCCACAGGAGAACTACAAGACCAAGGGGCTGAATCCCAAGTGGATCTACAATCGGCTTGAAGAGTACGTGGTAGGCCAGGACCGCGCCAAGAAGGTTATGAGCGTCGCCGTTTATAACCACTACAAGCGCGTCTGGTCCAACCAGCGTTTCGAGGAAGTCGAGCTTCAAAAGGCCAACATTCTCATGCTCGGCCCCTCAGGCTCAGGCAAGACCCATATCGCCCAAACTCTGGCTCGGATTCTCGATGTGCCCTTTGCCATCGCCGACGCCACAACGCTCACCGAGGCTGGATACGTCGGCGAGGATGTCGAGAACATCCTCTTGCGTTTAATCCAGGCCGCCGACTTCGACATCGCCCGCGCCGAGCAAGGCATTATTTACATCGACGAGATCGACAAGATCGCCAGAAAAAGCTCCAACCCCTCCATAACCCGCGACGTTTCGGGCGAGGGGGTCCAGCAAGCGCTGCTGAAAATTATCGAGGGCTGCGTCGCCAACGTCCCGCCCCAGGGGGGACGCAAGCACCCTCACCAGGACTTCCTGCAAATTCGCACCGACAACATCCTGTTCATGTGCGGCGGCGCATTTGAGGGCATCGACGATTACATAGAACGCCGGGCCTTCAAGGACCGCCAGCGAATCGGCTTCAAGCCCACAATCGTCGACGGACTGTCTGCTGACGACGACGAGTCCAAGGATTTCGTTCGCTCTCATGTCAACCCGGACGACCTGATGGAGTATGGCTTCATCCCGGAGTTCGTGGGACGCCTGCCTGTGGTCGTGAGCCTCGACATGCTGGGCAAGGATGACCTGGTCCGAGTGCTGACCGAGCCAAAGAACGCCTTCGCGAAGCAGTATCAAACACTGTTCAAGATGGACGACGTTGAGTTGACCTTCACTGACGACGCTCTGGATGCCGCCGCAGAGCTGGCGCTTAAACAAAAGACCGGTGCAAGAGGCCTACGCACTATTTTGGAGCAGGTGTTGTTGGACGTGATGTACGAGTTGCCGACAATGACCGGCGTAGCCCGCTGCATCGTGGACGGCGCCGCTATCAAAGGCACGTCTGCCGCTCGTCTGATTACCTCGGAAGGCAACCAGGTCCCGATGACCGACGCGACCCAGGAGAAGAAGTCGGCTTAATTCTCCCGGTTACTGGATTCGCGCTCGCGCTTCTCGCATCAGCGCCACGGCTTCCGCTTGGGCGTCATCGTCCAGTCCCAGCCGAAATGCGAGGCCGGCCTCTGTCAGCGCCGCCCGATAGTTTCCAAGATCGGCATATATCTTCGCGCTCACGAGGTAAGACTCTGCCAGCCTTGGCTCCATCTGAATTGCCTTCGCGATCTCATCCAACGCCAACTCGTGTTCCCCGTCATCCAGATACTGCTCTGCCTGCCTCACAAGGGTAAAAATGTTCTCGCCAATGGAACCCGCTCCCAGCATCGTGCCCAGCGCCAGGACAACTAGCGCGACGGGAATCACCCACCATTGCTTCATGATCGAGTTGGTGTCTCGCAGGCCCCCCAACTGACCCCAGTTGTCATACACAGGCCGATACTTCGGGGCCAGAGGCAGAGTCAACGCGAATCCCGCCGCGAACCCGCCCATGTGAGCGAAGTTATCCACATTTGGAATCGAAAATCCGATAAATAAGTTTATGGCTGCTAATATCAAAAACCCAGTGAGGCTCTGACGTCCAAATTCTCCCAGCTTATCGCGATGTATCACAAAGAAGGCCACCAAAGCGCCTAGTATCCCGAATATGGCGCCGCTGGCCCCCGCGCCCACGGCTGTGTCATTCAGTGCGAAGCTGGCAACGCTGCCAGCCAAACCTGCCAGAATGTATATGACGCCAAATCGGTAAGGCCCATAGAACTTCTCAACTTGCTGGCCGAATATGAACAATCCAAATCCATTGAACGCCAGATGCGTCAATCCAACATGCAGGAACATGGCTGTGAACAAACGCCAGTAGTCGCCGTCCGCGATGTAGGGGCCGTACATCGCGCCAAACCTGAGCAGCACACCCGTATCAGTCGAGCCTCCGGCAACCTCAGTGGCTAACCATATCAGGACGTTGATCGCCAGCAGCGTCCACGTTACGTAGGGCCGCCTGCTCCCTCCAGGTAACGGAAATCCCAGATTGCCTAGAATAGCGATAATCTCCTCTCGGATGGTCTCCTAGAGTTGGGATTCATCATATACTACGATGGCGTAGTCTCGATGGTCCCACAACGAGCCAGTCGTAACTGTATGGCCATAACCAGAATATTTTCGGCCTGTAACATTTATGATATGCCGATATCTATTGATTTCAGCCGCCAGCTAAATAAGCTCTAGATTCACTACCGTTTCATGCGTGTCGATGGGATACTTGAGGAAATAGCTCGGACAGACGACTGCCGGGCATGTAAGTGAAAAATCCGTATGGAAACCCCAGCACCGACTCGTCCGGCTCGATGCACAAAACGCGAGGCACGGGAAGGTGTGGCACGCGCTCGTAAAATCGCTGTTCGCCGGCCAACTGCGCTCCGTGGTCTATCGCCCCTTCGTAGGGCGAAATCTCGTTTCGCTGGCCGCGAAACACCACAGACTCGCCGTCCTCGAGGTCCATTCTATAAACCAAGAAATCGAAGCCGCCTGTCAGGCCGGTCATGCCCAGGAACTTGCGGTCGGGGTATGCCAAATAGACGGCGTCTCGGAATTCTTGGCGCTCAATTATCTCAGAGCGATTATACGCCAGTGTGCAACGTCAGGTTTGAAACCCGCTTCTACCGTGCCGATCGATGTTGACTCTGGATTACCCCTAGGGAGTGAACGCTTCAGATGGCCGTTGACAACGTCGTTGGTCAGTCGTACAGTCTGTGCCATCCTGGTATTGCGCGTTCATGATATCGTTGGATTCCATCTGGGAAATGCAGATTATCTGGCTACTTGAATTCGATCTCCATGAAGGCGAACTCGAAGTCGGTTGCGCTGAACACATTATGCTCGGCTCCAGCCTGTCGAAAGTACGGAGAGCCTACGACGAGGTCTGCCAGTGTCTCGCCTTCTGAAGACACGATCCGGGTTTGCGCTGTGTGCATTGGCACAATCACGTAGTCGTATTCGTGTCGGTGCTGTCCTGTCTCTGCGCCTGGAGCGAACCGCCATTCGGTGACGCGAGTGCGGTCGTTGTCAATGAACACGGTGGCAACTGCCTGAGTCATAGTTCCTTGTCGCTTTCTATTTGCCCGTCGCGCATCCTGACGATGCGGTGGGCCTGCCTGCCGATGACATCGTCATGAGTGACCATGATTATCGCCTGGTCGTGCGCCTTATTCAATTGAATCAGAAGGTTCATAATCTCGCCGGAGCGTTCGCTGTCTAGGTTGCCTGTCGGTTCGTCGGCCCAGACTATCGCGGGAGTTGTCACCAGCGCTCTGGCAATCGCAACTCTCTGTTGTTCGCCGCCAGAAAGCTCCATCGGTCGGTGGTCCAGCCTGTTACCTAGGTCAACCAATCCCAGCATACGCTTTGCCTGACAGCGTGCCTCACGGCGAGGCGCGCCGCCGATAATGAGAGGCAGTTCCACGTTCTGGACTGATGTCAACACCGGCAATAGGTTGTAGCTTTGGAACACAAACCCCATGCGACTGCGCCTGAGCTCGGTTCGTTTGCGGTCCGGCATGTCATGGATTGACTCACCCTCCAACAGCACCTCGCCGCCATCTATGGTGTCCAGTCCAGACAGGCAATTGAGCAGTGTGGTCTTGCCACACCCGCTGGGACCCATTACGGCCACCATTTCGCCGCGCTTGATTTGAAGATCGACGCCCTGAAGCGCGCTCACCTCGTTATGGTTGCTCCGGTAGGTTTTTTGAACGTTGCTTGCGTCGACGATGTAATTGTTATTGCTCATTGGTATCAGACTTCCAGGTTATCAGGTTTCGATAGTGACCGACCAATTCAAAAGGCTATTCTTGCTGGCGAAGCGCCTCCACTGGGGGCATTCTTGATGCTTTGAGGGCAGGTATTATCGTGAATACCAGCGATGCAATGTATACCAGCGCAGATATCCATATCAACTCGAACCAGTTGACGGTGAACGCTCCGCCTGCGTCCCGTATGAACAGGGCGTAAAGCCGGTAGCCTCCCAGGAACCCCAGGCCAACTCCCAGCAATATTCCCACCAGCGCGATGAATGACCACTCGATGAGCAGGCTTGCCAGCACCATGCTGGGCTGGAATCCCAATGCCCTGAGCATCCCGATTCCCTGCCGCCTCTGATACACCGAGCGGGTCGCTATCACGGCCAGCCCCGCTACGCCAACGATCAGCCCGAAGGCCAGGAAGCCCTGGAAAATACGCAGGAAAGTCGATACCTCTTCCAACTCATCGGTCAACACTTCGCGCACAACGCGAACCGGCGCTCCGGTGGAGATCAGCGCCTTCTCTATGTCCTTGCCGAAATCCGCGAGGTTGACGTCATCGTTAACGTTCATTACGAACAGCCTCGGCGCGTCTCCCCTGAAAGACGACTCAGAGAACTCTTGCTGGAACGCATCAGCGCCCACGATCACGCCCCACAAGACGTTGAATCCGACCTCAATCGTTTCAAGGCGTCCGGCGACAGTCTTCTCTACGATGTCGCCTGTGGCGGGGTTGAGCAGGCGTACCGTGTCTCCGGGGTTCAGTTCAGCGTTATCGGCGTTCTCGTTCGTCCCGTCGTAGCGGGCGGACACGAGAGCGAGGCTGGGATCTGCGACAACCGCGTTCCATGCATCAACGTCGGTGGCGAATTGGTCCATCCGGACCTCAAGCGTGTACTTTTGTTGAGCGGCGAAGTCGGCGACGATGCCATGTATGGAATCCTCGACGTACTTGTCGTCTTCGCTCTGTTCCTCGTCGGTTTCGTCTGGGTCGTCCGGCGCTGGGCGCTCAAAGTCTGGGAACTTCACGAGGGCGCGACGCACTGGCATGATTGAGGCGATCTGAGTCGCGTCGACCTCGTCGCTCGCCTGTATCTCGGACTCCAAGTTTACGATTTTGTTTGAACTGGTGTTATAGACCACTACGTCGAATCCGCCTGCCGCCTTCTCCAGGTTGGCGGTGATAAAGCCGTCCAGCAGGCCGCCGTACATGGTCAGGAGAGTGACGCCGAACAGCACCAATCCGAACATGCCCATCGTGAAGGCGGTCCGTATGCGATTGATGGCCGGGTAGGCGATGGCAATTTGAACGATGGGTTCCAGCCTTTTCAGTCCGGACGATCCGAGCCTGACAATCCACAGAACCACGGACAGGTTGATAGCGATTATCATCATGCCTGCCAACAGCATGAATATGCCGCTGATGAAGAACAGCCCTGGCCCTTCATCAATCAGTATCTTTACCTCTTCCAGCCTGTCGGCCAGGAAGCTGTAGGCGATGATGGCTGCCCCTCCGAGAGTGAATGCCAGTCTCGGCGACAGGAAGCGTCCTGCAACGGCGGCGCCGGAAATCAGCATCATGCACGGCCCGATGTACTGGAAATACCCATTGGCGCTAGAAAAGCCAAATGCCGTCATAAACGCCGCCAGAACAAAGACCACAGGAAGGACAAACAGTTGCCATTTGCCAGGGCCGCTGCCTTCAGGCTCGGAAAGGTCGCGGATTGCCATTACGATGTTAAGTCGGGAAATTCGCACGCTGGTGATGAACACCGTTATGAAGCTGATGAGCAGTCCGGCGGCGCCTGAGACCAAAAGTGTCGAGGGCTTTATCGTGAGAGGTAAGCCTTCCAAAGATGAGGACTGATCCTGGGCGATAATCTCGCTGAGACCAGTCACAATTAGCGCGCCCAGCGCGGCCCCGATTATCGCCCCGATCACGGATGCGACGGCGCTGTACACGAACCCTTCGTAAGCGAAGGTCATCACAAGCTGCTGGCGAGTGAAAGCCACAGCCCGCATGATGCCCATTTCGGTTCGGCGCTCCTCCGCCAACATGGCGTATATGTTGATGATGAGCATCACCCCAGCCAGAACGGCAAAGGAACTGAGCATAAGGAAAATGTCGCCGTTGCTTGGGCCTCCGCCCTCGCTGAGGGCGTTCTGCTTGTCGTGCCTTAGCGCCCATACAATGTCGGGCCAGGCATCTTCCAGCAGGTCACGAGTTGCCTCTTCCACGGAGTCAGTAGCGTCGTTGCCCTCGATGACGCCTCCCACATTTGAGATCAGGGCGGCGTTGACCTGGTCGCTTTCCAACTCCATAAGGCTCTGAGCGTCGCTCAATGAAAGCAAAACCGTGCCGGTGCTGTCATCCTGGTCGATGCGGCGTCCAGAGATGCCATCATCCTCGAGCACTTGGGCGACTCGATATATAGTGGGCTCGTTCTGGTAATAGACGACGATATCATCTCCGGCGGCAAGCTCCAACTCATCGGCCAGGCTTAAGGAAACGTAGGCTTGACCGGAGACAGGGGGCGCCAGGGCAGCCAGAGGCGATTCAGAGCTGCCGAAATCTTTGAGAGACGCAAAATCCAGGCCAAGAACAGTGACCTCAGGCTCCGCCAGCACTGGACGGAATCCCAGCGGCGAATTCGGCTCTGTTTCAACCTTTACCACCGGCAGGTCACGCTCCACGGCGGTCATTACGCCATCCACCTGACCTTCTGTCGCTTCGTTGAGAGCGTCCAGAGAAATCGTCGCGACCATCTCAGGCGTGAGGGGGTCGATCTGGAAAGTGACCTCTTTGAGAGCCCTGACCGTAATGTCAATCTCGCCCAGATGGGCGAAAGCGGCGTCCTGAAGGGCTCGTTCGCTAGTATCAACCATGACCAGAGAGCCTGCAATCAGGGCGGTCCCGACCATCGAGCCTGCCACCACAAGCGCAGAGTTCCATTTGTGGCGAGTGACGTTCGCAAATCCGATGCTGCGCTGAACGGGGGTCAAAAGCATGGACAGGACCAGCAGAACGACACACAGCGCCGCAAGCCCGAGGATGATGTAAGTTACCATTCGCAGATGCCCCTGGTTACGGTTTCATTTTGCCCTGGTGGAAACTCGTCAAAGCCGAGTTGTTGACGCGTCCGTAACTAACACGCTGACCCGCAACTCTTTGGCTCTTCCGACGTGCTGCCACAGGCCAACCCCAATCCGTAATCCGCGTAATCCGTTTATATGCTAGACGCTGCCCTCTGGAGCCGACCTGTATTCCAGGGGGCGCTCCCGGAGGGCGATGACCGCGACAGTCCCAACAACGGCCAGGGCTAGCATTATTATGAACGCGGTATCATAACTGCCTCTCCAGTCGAAGATGACCGCCCCCAGCGCCGCGCCTAACCCTCCGGCCACCTGATGCACCATGTTTATCAATCCGCTGATGGTCCCCAGCTTTGACGTGCCGAATATGTTGCTCACGAACACCACTGTCAGCGGCGCCGTCATAGTGAACGTGAACCCGTAGAGCAGGGCGAAAACCGTGATGCTGGCCGTGTCCTGGAATATGGGTATGTAGGCGAACAGGCCGATCCTCAGTAGAAAACAAAGGACTGTCGGCCTCGCAGCGCCCATCTTGTCAGACATCGCCCCGGAAATCAGCACGCCAGTCAGCCCCAACAGTCCCATGAACGCCAGTATGTTGCCTGCAAGAAACTGGGAAATCCCCTGATCCTGAGCGAAGGCCACAAT
>Ga0310123_10002151_pt1 | contig 15875 bp, 12 predicted proteins | sample CB6_AW_1057_MG_FD_203505 | JGI IMG/M metagenome (GOLD analysis project Ga0310123, IMG submission 203505) | Marine microbial communities from Western Arctic Ocean, Canada - CB6_AW_1057 | ecosystem: Environmental > Aquatic > Marine > Oceanic | place: Canada: Western Arctic Ocean | collected... | reverse complement strand
TCAGCCGGCTGCCCCGACTCCTCCACCGCAGCACTCACCGCAGCACTCACCGCAGCACCCACCGCAGCACCCACCGCAGCCTGCCAGGCCGAATCCTCAAGCGACTTCGCCTCGTCAACCAGAAGCAGCGGGATCCCTTCCCGCACCGGGTAACTCAGTCGACACGCAGAACCGGTGCAGACCAGGCTCTCGGTACTCTCACCGGCCTGACCGGCTTCGCTGATCACGACCAGCTTCGAGTGGCACTCGGGGCACGCGATCAGATCCGCCAGGCGACCGAGTTCGTATCCGCTCATGGACTGCCCTCCCCCCACTGTACCGCTGCTAGAAGCCTCGAGCCGCCTGAATATCCGAGAAGTCTCTCAGCGAGTAGTCGATCCCGACGTAGTCGAGCACACGGCAGAGGCTGCGGAGTGCGACGCCGATCCCGTCGGGGCCGCTGAAGCCACCGAACTGGCCTCCCCCCTTCAGATGCGGCTCGACTTCCAGGAAGAACCCCGGAGCCCCCAGCGCCTGCATCCTAGCCTCGAGCTCGGGCAAGCGGCCTTTCAATTCGCGGAGCAACGCGTCGTGCCCGGAATCTCCGACATCGGCGGGAACGAAGTTCTTCAACCGCTCCTCATCGACCGTCCCGGTCCACGTCAGGCTGGGGTCGATCGTGTAGTCCTTGATATGCATCCAGCCGATGTGATCGATCATGTCGAGCAGTTCGCCGTGGACCTGCAGGCGGGTCTTGTTCTGAGCCGCGACGTTGCCGCCGTCGAAGATGCAGACCATGCCCGGCTGTGCCACCTGGCGGCACAGCTCGGCGAGCAACTCGCCCGTCTCGCCGATCAGGTTCGGCTCGATCTCCAGCCCGTAGACCAACCCCGCCGCACTGGTCCGCTCGACGATCTGCCCCAGTTGCTCAACCGCCTGAGAAATGTAATCAGCCGGGTCGGTCCCCTTGGGGTGGTAGAACGAGAAGCCTCGGATCAGCTTGGTATCCAGGGCCTGGGCCACGCGGATCGTCGCGGCCACCTCGCCGTCGAGGTATTCGTCGAAGGGCACGAAGACATTGTGCGAGCCGTCGTCGGTATCGAGCAGCTTGATCTTGCCGATCCGGGCCCCGATCCCCGTCACGCTCATGCCAAACTCCTCGTGGAGTTCATTGAGCCGCTGCAATTCGGCGTCATCGAGTTCGACGACGTGCTTCACCTCGCCGGTTCCATCCACGTCGATGAACCGTGGGCTGTAGTATTTCAGGCCGACGGCGGCCATGACCGAGAGTTGTTCGAGAGCGGACTTGTGGTTAGCCGCCTCGTCGGCAAACGCGCTGAGAATCACGCGGGGTCGTTCGCTCATGGTGCTCCTTGTCAGCTGCCTCGTCAGATCGATGATCACTTCCCGCCAGGCAGACCGTTGGCAGTCCGCCCGACCGCCGCCATTGTCAGCACGCGTGTGGCCGGATGCAAGACACCCCCCCGGGCACCCACCCCGGGCGTCAAGGCCGATCAACCCGACAGCGGCAGGTTCGCCAATGTCGTGTAACGAGCACCGCCGGGACCGAGATCCGAACGGACCAGCTCGAATCCGTCGCAGGTCAACTCCGCCAGAGTCTCTTCGGAGTACGTCTCGATGATCTCGTCGAGCTCAGCCGGCGGACGACCACGAATGCGGGCCAGGGTCAGGTGAGGGCGATAGGGACGTCGTTCGCGAGCAAAACCCAGTCCCTCCATCGACGCTTCGATCGCCGCGGCCGGACCGGTGACCAGGGGTAGGTTGAGATCCGGATCGGCCAGGTCGGCAAAGATCACCCGGGGCCGACGCGGAGGCATCCGCCCGATACCCCGGAACACCAACTCAAAAGATCTCAACCGCGACACCGCCTCGTTCGACGCCGAAATAATCTCGTCCACCTTCCCGACCGGCGTCTCCCCGAGAAACTTCAGCGTCAGGTGCAGGCACTCCGGTCGCACCGGCCGCACCGCCGGTCCCAAGCGACCCAGCCAATCCAATACCTCCTTCAACTCGGCACTCGCCGGTACCCTCAGGGCGATGAACATCCGGTAGAGCGACATCGGCGAATTGGTGTCCCGGGCCGAGACATCGGTGGTAAAGCCAAGCACACGCTGATTCTCATCAACGGCAAACCACAGGGTAGCCGGATTCCACGCCGCTCCACACCATCACCATGGGTTGCTAGACTCGCAGACCCTCGGCATCAACCCGTCAGACACGGCAACACCCATGTCCTCCCCAATCCAGTTCCCCGGCGAAGATCGTTCCAACGCGGCTCGACAGGTCATCGGCACCCGCGAACCGGTCGCGCTGCGGACCTTTACACCCAGCCAGGCCGTGCTGGCACGCTCGGCCGGAGTCTTTCACTGGACCCCCGAGGGCCGACGACTCTACGACTACTCATCCGGTGTCCTCGTCGCCAACCTCGGACACAACCCACGAGCCTGGTTGGCGCGACTCGCCGAACTGCTTGGCTGGAACGCCGAAACGCTCTCCGGTGGCGAAGGCTACGCCGAAGCACTCGCCCTGACCGCCTACAACGCCGTGACCGAAATCGAGGCAACCGCCGTCGAGCTGCTGCTGGAAAACCTCGCAGCCAGCCCCGGAGGCGATCGACTCGATTCGGTCTGCTGGGCCGCGTCAGGATCCGAAGCCATCCAGAAAGCACTCTGGGCCTGCCTGCACCTCAGGCCCCAGCGAGACACCATCCTGGCCACCCGCTACGGGTTCCACGGCAAGAAGGGACTCGCCGGTGCCGTCACCGGATGTGAAACCGACCACGACCGAGATTCCCGCGTCCGCTTCATCAGTTTTCCCATGTCCGATTGGGATGATGCGGATCGCTACGGCGAAGAACTCGACCTGGCCACCTACCGCAAAGAACTCGAGCAAGCCTGGGACGAACTGGGCGAGACGATCGGCACGTTGATCACCGAGCCGTACCTCGGCGGAGGCGGTAGCTACCACCCGCCGCCAGCCTACCTCCAGCTGCTCGAGTCGTTCTGCCGCGAACACGACATCCTGTTCATCCTCGACGAGGTCCAGTCGAACTTCGGACGCACCGGGCGAATGTACGCCTTCGAAAAGTACGGCATCTCGCCCGACCTCGTCGCGCTGGGCAAGGGGCTGGGTAACGGCATCCCCGTCAGTGCTGTCGTCGGACGCAGCGATGTGCTGGGCAGCCTCAAGTACGGTGAAGCCTCCGATACCTGGAGCGCCAACCCGATCGGCTGCGCCGCGGTCATCGCCACGCTCGAGGCCTTCGACCAATCCGATGTGCTCGAAAACACCCGACGCCTCGAACCACTCTTTTTCGAACAACTCGCGCGACTCAAGCAGACCGGTGTCATCGCGAAAGTCCGAGGCGAAGGGATGGTCTATGGCATCGAATGTGCCGACGTCGGATCCACTTCAGCCGCTGATGTTGCCAACGCGATCGTCGAAGCGTGCTACCTGGGAGAGAATGATGAGGAGGGTGGAGACGGCATCCACCTGCTGGGACCGCTGGCCGATACCGTGCTGCGGATCAGCCCACCGATGACCATCACGCAGGAACAGGCCAGCGAGTCGCTGGAACTGCTGTACCGCATCGTGGACAGCGTGGGACGATCGCTGGGCGGTTGACTCTCCCATTGACCTGACCCCGATTTTTTCCGAGTATCTCGCGATTCCCATGCGGTTTTCTGCCACCGTTGCGTAGCGGATCTCGGTTGAGATTCCTCGCTTCGCTCGGAATGACAGGATTCGCCCGGAATGACAGACCACCCCAATCCCGCACCCGCACAAGGTCTCTCCCGCAGACCTTGAACGATGAATTCACGCAAGCCCGACCGCCTCGAAGCCGCCCGACTCGAGAAGCTGCAGAAAATCAAGGACCTGGGGCTGGACCCCTGGGGCCAACGCTTCGACGGCCACATCCCGATCTGCGAAGCCCGCGAGAGATGTCCCGAGGAGCCCGGGACCGACGGGGAGACTGTCCGGGTCGCCGGCCGGATCATGCTGCGGAACAACCGTGGCAAGCTGAAGTTCTACCACGTCCAGGACTTCTCCGGCCGCATCCAGCTGATGGTCTCTCGAGGCGACCTCAGCGACGAACAATGGGAACTGATCGGAGCGCTGGACCTCGGCGACTTGATCGGCATCGATGGAGCGCTTCGAGTCTCCAACACCGGTGAGAAGACGATCTTCGCCGAGAAGCTCACGATGCTCTGCAAGTCGCTGGCCCAGCCACCCGAGAAGTTTCACGGGGCCAAGGACGTCGAGATGCTGCTCAGGCAACGCTCGATCGACCTGATCTACAACGACGGCGTGCTCGATCGCATGCTCAAGCGGACCCGCATCATTCACTCGATCCGCCAGACGCTCTCAGGAGAAGGGTTCGTCGAGGTCGAAACCCCCGTGCTGCACGCGGTGGCCGGCGGAGCCGCCGCCCGGCCATTCATCACCGAGCACAACACGCTGGGGATCGAACTGTTCATGAGAATCGCGCTCGAACTGCACCTCAAGCGATTGATGGTCGGAGGAGTCGAGCGAGTCTTTGAAATCGGACGCGTGTTTCGCAACGAGGGCATCGATGCGACGCACAACCCCGAATTCACCATGATCGAAATCTACCAGGCCTACGGCGACTACCGATCGATGATGGACCTGACCGAGAAGATCATCGTCGACGCCGCCGAGATGCTCGGAGACGGCCTGGTGCTGCCGTGGGGCGAGCAGCAGATCGACTTCACACCGCCCTGGCCGCGCAAGACCTACGCCGAGCTGTTCCAGGAACACGCCGGCTGCGACATGAACGACACGGCCACGGTGGCCGAGATCGCCGGGAAACTCGAAATCGAAACCGACGGCGTGCACCCCGATGTCATCGTCAACAAGGTGTTCGAAGAAACCGTCGAAGACGCACTCCAGGGACCACTCTTCGTCATCGACTACCCCGCCAGCCTCTGCCCGCTGACCAAGCGGAAGGCCGACGACCCCCAGATCGCCGAACGCTTCGAACTGTTCATCCACAGCATGGAACTGGCCAACGCCTACACCGAACTCAACGACCCCCTGCTGCAGGATGAGCTGTTTCGCACGCAACTCGATGGCCTCGACGCCGACGATTCAATGGCCAAGCTCGATACCGACTTCCTCGAAGCACTGAAAATCGGCATGCCGCCGGCCGGAGGACTCGGCATCGGTGTCGATCGGCTGGTCATGCTGTTGACCAACAGCCGCTCGATCCGTGACGTGATCTTCTTCCCGCTGCTGAAACCCGAATCGAATCCCGGAGACAAGTCGGCGGAAGTGACCGCGACAAACTCGACCGAATAGCCCACACTGCTCGAATACAACATCGACAAACGCGAAATCGCTCGGACTGACAAATCACCGCTGTCGTCCCAAGCGAAGCGAGGGATCTCAAGCGGGTGTCAGTCCGGAACGGTTGAGATTCCTCGCTCCGCTCGGAATGACAGATCACCGCTCTGACCCTTCGCGTACGTCCGGCCAAGACGGCCACAACACACCGGCAAAGGACTGCCATGTACAAGCTCCAGCTCTGCCTCCGCTACCTGCGGACCCGCTGGATCGCGATGGCCAGCATCATCAGCGTGATGCTCGGCGTGGCGACCATGATCGTGGTCAACAGCGTGATGGCCGGCTTCGCAACCGAAATGCGCGAACGGATTCACGGGATACTGGCCGACATCGTCGTCGAAACCCACACACTCGACGGCGACCCCGATGCCGCCCGGCGGATGCAGGAAATCATGGAGGTGGCCGGTGACTACGTCGAGGCGATGACCGCCACGGTCGAAGTCTACGGCATGATCAGCTTCAAGTATCGCGGCCAGGTCATCACCCGGCCGGTGACCCTGATCGGGATCGATCCGAAAACCAAGGGGGAAGTCAGCCCGCTGGTTACCAACCTTGCCTCCTTCACCTCCGGACGACGCATGGGACTGGCACTCGCCGACGACGCCGTCGCCGGATGCCTCGTCGCCGGTGTCCTCCCAGGCAGCTCAGCCCACACCGCAGGCATCCACGCCGGAGATCGCATCACCCTCTGCAACGGGTCCCCGGTCGAGGACACCAAGGAACTCGCCTCCCGACTCAAGAACTCGATCGATCGAAAGACCATCGAACTGGCGATCGTCCGAGACCAGACGACCCTCGCACTCAACCTCCCCGTCCCCAGCCCCTCCTGGACACTCACCACCGAAGCCCGCGGTCACCGACGCATACTCGTCGAACTCGAACGACGACGACTCGAATGGAATCAACCTCAACAAGTCGTCCCCGCCGGCGGATCCCAACCCCTCCCACCAACACCAGAGCAAACACCGCCCAACCTGGACGTCCCGCCCGGGTTTCCCCCAGGGAACCTGGTACCGCCTCCGGAGATCGGCCCTTCACCGGCCGTCCCGCCCTCGACCCGCAGCCTCGATTCTCTGCTGGCTCCGTACGCGGAACCCGCCGGGCCGATCGAACTGGCCGATCCCGCCGACCCCCTGCCCGCCAGGATCTTCATCGGTGCCGGACTGATCGAGTTTCCGATCGAGGACAAGGAGACGGGTGAGATCCGGATCGAACGGATGGTGCTGGCCGGTGAGGATGTCCGCATCACGACCGTTTCAGCCGGACGCCCCCCCGAACCTCGACACTTCACCGCCACGGTCGTCGACGTGTTCAAGAGTGGCATGAGCGAATACGACTCGAACCTCGTCTTCTGCAACATCGAGCAGCTGCAGCAGACCCGCGGCATGATCGACCCCTCCACCGGCGACCGGGCCGTCACCTCGATCCAGGTCAAGCTAAAGAACTTCGAAGACGCCGACGTCGTCGTCAAACGGCTCCGAGCCGCCTTCCCCGCTCACATCTACTCGGTCAGGACCTGGCAACAGAAACAGGGCCCGCTGCTGGCCGCCGTCGAACTCGAAACCGGCATCCTCAATATCCTGCTGTTCCTGATCATCGCCGTCGCCGGATTCGGCATCCTGGCGATCTTCTACATGATCGTCGTCGAGAAGACCCGGGATATCGGCATCCTCAAGGCACTCGGAGCCAGCCGACAGGGCATCATGTCCATCTTCCTCGGCTACGGACTCGCGCTGGGAGTCGTCGGCAGCGGGGTCGGAGTGCTGCTGGGCCTGACCTTTGTCTACTACATCAACGAGATCGAAAAGGGGATCACCTGGCTGCTGGGCCGAAAGGTGTTCGATGAGACGATCTACTACTTCCCCGAAATCCCCACCGCCGTCAGCCCGCTGACGGTCGGTTGCGTCGCGCTGGGAGCCGTCGGTATCGCCGTGCTCGCCAGCATCCTGCCCGCACGTCGCGCAGCAACACTCCGCCCCGTCCAGGCACTCCGCTACGAGTGAACTCCGACAGGACAACTCACCATGAGTACACCGCAGCCCGCACCGCAGCAAACACCGCCGATCCCACAAGACGTCAGCCAGCAGGCTCGCGACGCCTGGGCCACGGCCATTGCCTCTCCAGCCGCACCCAAGGCCACTCTCGACCACCTGCCCGGCACCTCAACTCCCCGTCTTCGCTGCATCGCTCTCGAGAAGTCCTACCGCAAGGGCGAGTTGATCATCCCGGTCCTCCGCGGCGTCGATCTCGAACTCGCACAAGGCGAATTCCTCTCCGTCGTCGGCCAATCCGGTTCCGGAAAAAGCACCCTGCTGCACGTGCTCGGACTGCTCGATGCTCCCAGTGTCGGCGAAGTACATTGCGACGGACGCCGCATCGACAACCTCAAGGAGCGTCAGCGGGACACACTCAGGAACCGGAACTTTGGCTTCATCTTCCAGTCCTATCACCTGTTGCCCGAGTTCACTCTGCTGGAAAACGTCGTCTCCCCGCTGGCCATCCGCTATTCGACACTCACCTGGTGGCGACACCGCAAGGCGATCCGCGAGCAGGCTCTGGAGATCATCGACAAGGTGGGTCTGGGACACCGGGTCAAGCACCGCCCCAGCGAACTCTCGGGAGGCGAAATGCAGCGGGCGGCGATCGCCCGGGCGTTGATCGGGCAACCCAGGGTGCTGTTGGCCGATGAGCCCACCGGCAACCTCGACTCGTCCACCGGCCAGGAAATCATGTCGCTTTTGGCCAGCTTGAACGAGCTTCAGCAGCTGACTATCATCATGGTCACCCACGACGAACGGATCGCCTGCCGCGCTCACCGCATCGTCCGACTCGATGAAGGTCGAGTCGAAACGGTGAGCCAGGCCGCCTAGTCCGCTCCACGGGCAGATCGGCTATCGGGGTCAGACGCCGCCCTTGGAGGACTGCAAGTCCGCCAGTGGTGGGACCTGGCCCCTTCTACCAAAACAACCCATGCTTGCACGAAGGGGCCAGGCACCGATGGGAGCGGGCTTTCAGCCCGCCCCCATCGGTGCCTGACCCCTGCCCCATGCGATGACCAAACAGGTCTACATCGACGGCTCGTTGATCCCTGCCGAAGAGGCCACCGTCAGCGTCTTCGACCACGGACTGCTCTACGGTGACGGAGTCTTCGAAGGCATACGCGTCTACGGCGGCAACGTCTTCCTGCTCACCGAACACGTCGATCGGCTCTACCAAAGCGCCCAGGCCATCCGGCTCGAGATTCCTCTCGCCCGGCAACAGATGATCGACGCGGTCGAAGAAACCGTCCAGGCCAACGCCATCGACGACGGCTACGTCCGGCTGATCGTGACTCGAGGTTCCGGCACGCTGGGACTCGACATCCGCAAGACCGCCAACCCGGTCGTGATCATCATCGCCGACACCATCACCCTGTATCCTCCCGAGGTCTACGAAAACGGGATGCCGCTGGTCACCGCCAGCACGATTCGCAACCACCCCGGTGCACTCAACCCACGCATCAAGTCGCTCAACTACCTCAACAACATCCTGGCCAAGATCGAGGGCACCGACGCGGGATTCGTCGAGGCCCTGATGCTCAATCACAAGGGCGAAGTGGCCGAGTGTACCGGAGACAATGTCTTCATCATCACCGACGGCCTGATCCGGACCCCGCCCACCGAGGCCGGTATCCTCGAAGGACTCACACGCAACTCGGTGATCCGTTTGGCTCGAGAGGCCGGATACGATGTCCGCGAAACCGCGTTGGTGCGACACGACATCTACACCGCACAGGAGTGCTTCCTGACCGGGACGGCTGCCGAAGTCATCGCCGTGGTCAGCCTCGATGGACGCACCATTGGAAACGGCTCACCGGGCCACATTACCCGGGACCTGATGGCTCGCTTCAAGCAACTGACCCGCGAGTAGCTGCCCGCAGGTAGCAGACGCCCGCCCAAGGCGGCGACTGATCCCGGACACCGCGTCGCTACGGCAGACACCTCACCAAACCCGGCTCGCCGTGGTATCCTAAGGTCAGAGTTGTATCGTTTCGGAGCTTCACAGCCATGTCGCGACATCCGCTCCTGCTGCCGGTCACACTCACGCTGCTCGCCAGCCTGGTTCCGTCACAGGTCCGCTCGGAAAACGACAAGCCCGCCACCGCAAAAAAACCCACCAAGGCCTCCACCCCCCTCAACTCAAAAGACGCTCTCAAGCGGTTCAACCCGATGATCGGAGGCTGGCGCGGTGTCGGGCAGCCCCGCCGCGGATCGGCCAGTGGCGCCTGGAGCGAAAAGGCCAGCTGGACCTGGCAGTTCAAGACCGACAAACCCGCCCTCAAGGACCAGCCCAAACCCGCCGTCACCTCGGTCGGCATCCGCTACAAGTCGCCGCTCAGCAAGCTGATCGTCGACGGACTCTTTGGCTATAACTCCAGGACCAGGCTGTTCACCCTGCAGGCCACGATGGCCGACAAGACCCGACGCACCTACACCGGCAAGTCGGGCACCGACGGATCGCTGGTGCTCGAATCAACGGCTGACAAGAAGAAGCAGGTGCACCGGGTGACCATCCGCACGCTCAACACCAAGCGGATGACGGTTCTGCACGAACGGCGTCGCCAGAGCAGCACGTTCTACACCCGAGTGGCCGGCATCGGCTTCACCCGCGCCGGCACCAGGCTGGCCACGGCCAACATCGGCCCGCTGTGCATTGTCACCGAGGGCAAGGGCACCTCGAAGGTCAGCTACAAGGGCAAGACCTACTGGGTCTGCTGCAGCGGCTGCCGGGATGCGTTCCTAGACGACCCCGAGGGAGTCCTGGCCGACGCCCGGGAACGGGCGGCCGAGAGAAAGAAAAAGGCCCCGGCGAAGGGCCAAAAGAAGAGCCCGTAGCGAGTCCGCCAGGCGGCGGATCCGGAGACCGGCGGCTCATCTTGACCGCCTCGAGGCGTGCTCATACAGTACCGCCCCCCCGAGGCCCCTCACTCTCAAAGAGAACCAACTCTCTACTTTCTCTTCGCCCCCCGGACCCAAGCGAATGGACTCGCCCCCACCCGCGGCCTTTCCGCCCGTCCCCTTCATCGATCTTTCGGCCCAGCACCAACCGATCGCCGAGGAACTGCTCGAGGCGGTCGCCCGAGTGCTTGATGGCGGCCAGTTCATTCTTGGCGAGGAAGTCGCTGCCCTGGAAGCCGACATCGCCGCATTCTGTGACTCCCGCTATGCCATCTCCTGCGGCTCGGGCACCGACGCCCTGGTGCTCTCGCTGATGGCCCTGGGGGTCGGGTCCGGTGACGAGGTGATCACCAGCCCGTTCACGTTTTTTGCCACTGCCGGAGCGATCCACCGGGTCGGGGCCACTCCGGTGTTCGTCGACATCGAGCCCGACGGGTTCAACATCTGCCCCGAAGCGACCGCCGCGGCGATTACCGAAAAGACCCGCGCCATCATCCCCGTGCACCTCTTTGGCCAAACCGCCAACATGGAACCGCTGTGGCGGCTGGCGGTGCTGCACGACATCCCACTGGTCGAAGACGCCTGCCAGGCGATCGGAGCCACGTACCAGGGCCGCCAAGCCGGCGTGCTGGGCACGATGGGCTGCTTCAGCTTCTTCCCCACCAAGAACCTCGGCGGAGCCGGCGACGGAGGAATCATCACCCTCGATGACAAGCAACTCGCCCAGAGACTGACCCACCTGAGAGTCCACGGCGACACCGGAGGCTACCACCACGTCGCCGTCGGCTTCAACAGCCGGCTCGACGCGCTGCAGGCGGCCATCCTCAGAGTCAAGCTGACGCGGCTGGAAGAGTGGACCGAGCAACGGATCGAATCGGCAGCCCACTACAACCAGCTGATCCTCGCCAGGGGACTCGGCGACTGGATCTCTCGACCCCAACTCCATGAGTCCTGCCGACACGTCTTCAACCAGTACACGATCCGGGTGCCCGCCTTCGAACGAGACGACATCCTGGGATCGCTGCGTGAAGAGGGCATCGGGTGTGCCGTCTACTACCCCAAGCCGCTGCACCTGCAACCGTGTTTCGAATCGCTGGGCTATTCGATCGGCTCGCTCCCGCTGGCCGAAGCGGCTGCCGCCGAGGTGATCTCGCTACCGATTGCCCCCGGCCTCGATGCCGCATCCCGCGCGCGAGTCATTGACCGCCTCGCCCACGCCTGCCAGGACCAGGCCGGCTGGTCCGACCGCAAGGCCGCGTAGCCGAATTCGGCCTCCGCCAGCGGCTGGCTTCCGCCGTCGGCGGACCGCAGGCCGAAGTGCCTGTTCCACGACGTGGCAGCCCATAGAAACGCCTGTACCGGTCACAACGACCCCTCGGCCTTGCCATTTTACCCAACCGGACGCCCTCACCGGTTTCCCCGGCCCAGGACCCATCGGCTCGTCCACCATCACCGTTCCCACGCGGTAGACTTGCCTCGGACAAACTCGCGTGCCGAAGGTCTGCCTCGATGGAAACTCTCACTCAACAGCTCTCGCGTACCGCAATTGCCGCGACCCTGCTCGCGGCAACCGCGCTGGCACCCACGCCGCTGAAGGCCGACGACCCGGCACCAGCCAAGCCCGCTGCCAAGCCGGCCGGCCTGACCCCGGCTCAGAAGCAGGCCGAGATCGAGCGAGATCGCACGGCGACCGCCGTGGCGCTGAACTACTGCCGCGCGTCGTTCCATCGTATCCGTAAGTATCCGACCAAGCAGGTCATGCTCCAGGAACAAACACAGATCCTCAACAACCTCAACCTCAGCGGCGTCGCCGACCGCGAGGTGATCCAGCTCTACACAGCCGTGCTCGATGAGATCCACCTGGTGCAGATCGCTGAAAAGGAACGCGTGGCGTTCGAGGCTCGTCACCGCCGCGAATTTCATCAGCGACTCTTCGCCAATGCCCTGCTGTTCGGCTCGGAAGTGGCCACCGGCCAGTTCGTCGGAGCGGTCCGCACCGGTGCCAATAGTTGGTGGGACTACCGTGCGACGGAGGACAAGAAGGAAACGGACGTCCGGAAGGTCGAGAAGATCCGGATGAAGACCGTCGTCAGCAAGTCATCGACCTTCCTCGACACGCTCTGGCAGATGGCTCGCAAGAAGCAGATCCCCGACTCGTGGCTGATCCGCGGCAGCGACCTCGATCGACTCGAAGTCGCCCTCCACGTGGAACGTCCTCGCCAGCGACTGCGGGTGTTGAAGCGGATGGAGCGATTCATGACGCACTTCCCGCCCTACTGGTACTACGTCGCCCGCACCCAGCAGCAGCTCGGACAACTCTTCGCCGCCCTGAAGACCTACGACCGCATGACCGACATTGCTACCGGGCACTTCCGCAACGACGAACTGCTCGCCGCGGGGATGGCCAACCAGGCAATGATCCAGGCCCACCTCGGACAGCCCTCCGCTCCCCTGACCGCCCTCAAGGCACTCAAACACTCCTCCAGTTGCTGGGAAGCCAACCTGATCTGTGCCCGCGTGCTGGCCGACAGCGGCAAAGCCGCTCTGGCCGAGGACGCCATCCTCTCCAACCTCGACACCAACCTCGAACGAAAACGCAGCCTCGTCCACCTGCTCTCGCTGTACTACCGCCAAGGTGACCACGACAAGATCGCTGCCCGGCTGGCCGACCCGAGGGTCTGCCGTGACCTGCCGGTGTCGGTCTTGCTGCGCTGCGCTGCACGGCTCGATCCCGACAAGGTGCCCGCCACAGTCAACCGACAACTTGCCGGATCGCTAAGGGTGATGCCCCGACGCGTCTTCGGACCCGATGACGTCGTGGTCGTTGCCGGCCCGGGCTGGCAACTGAATGAAGCCCGATTGGCACTCGCACTCGACGGCAAGACCTCGAGCATCCGACCCAAGTTCTCTCGACGTGACACACAGGTCGTGGCCACCTTCAGAGGGGTCGCCGAGTTCGGCAACCCGTTGAGCGTCTCGGCAAGGCCACCCCAGGCCACGCTGACGCTCGAGTACCCCGACACGCCGAAAGTGCGGTTGGTGCTCGGAGACGACCAGCCGAAGGTGAGCAAGGCCCAGCCGGGTGGTGAGCCGGGCCTGAGAATCACGGCGGTCGAGTTCGATACGCTGCACCTCTCGCTCGTCGCCAACGCCGGTCGTTGATTCGGCGGCGGATGTCAGCGACAGTGGAGCGTTCACCACCGAGTTCCGCGCCGCCAGTATGACCACCACCGACCCGCTCGCCGATCCCGCTCTGCCGGTCCTGCCCGGCAAGACATCACTCTGCGGTCTGCCCGAAGACCGCATCGCCAATTGGCTCACCCAACACGACCACCCCCCCTACCGAGCCGAACAACTCAGGCAGTGGATCTACGGACGAAGAGCCGAGTCGATCGACGAGATGATCGACCTGCCGGCCCGGCTCCGAAAACAACTCGCAGACGACTTCGACCTCTTCACCGGTCAACTCGTCCGGCACCAACTCGCCGGCGACCGCACCGAGAAACTGCTGGTCCAACTGGCCGACGGCAAGCAGGTCGAGTGCGTCCTGATGCGAGAAGCCTCGCGGTGGACCGCCTGCATCAGCACGCAGGTCGGCTGTGCCATGGGGTGTGTCTTCTGTGCCAGCGGACTGCTCGGACTCGACCGCAACCTCACCCAGGCCGAAATCCTCGAACAAATCCTCCGGCTCACCCGGCGACTCGAACCCGACCAGCGACTGACCAACCTCGTCGTGATGGGCATCGGCGAACCGCTGGCCAACCTGCCCGCGCTGCTCGAAGCACTCGAAAACGTTCACTCCGAAAACGGTCTCGGACTCAGCCCACGACGTGTCACCATCTCCACCGTTGGGCTGCCTCGAGGCATCCGACAACTCGCCGACGTCGGCCGACCCTACAACCTCGCCATCTCACTGCACGCCCCCAACGATCAACTCCGCAATCGACTCGTCCCGGTCAACGACCGGATCGGCATCGCCGCGATCCTCGAAGCCGCCGACGAGTACTTCGAGCAGACCGGCCGACGGGTCACCTACGAATACGTGCTGCTGGCCGAAACCAACGACCAGCCGCGACACGCCAAGCAACTGGCCGCACTGCTGGCACCCCGCAACGCGCACGTGAACCTGATTCCGATGAACAACGTCGACGTGCTGCAATGGACCGCGCCGGGAAGCCCCCAGACACAACGCTTCGCCACGATCCTCCAGGAGGCCGGAGTCGCCACCACCGTGCGGAAGAAAAAGGGCGCCGACATCGACGCCGCCTGCGGGCAACTCAGACTCGAAAGCCTCGGGACTTCAGAACCTCAAACACCACACGCTCGAGACGGACGGGACGAAGGCCGTGTGAGTTGACTCCTGCCAAAATGACAGCCACAATGGTCGGTCCGGCCCGCGGAGGCGGATTTTGGCATAGAGGCTAAAACCGACGAAGGGACTCAAGCGACGATAAGAACACGACTTAGAGTTTCCTGACTGTTTGGGCACGGAGTTCGCAATACCACAGGTGTCCCGAATCGTATTCGGGATCCGACGACACACTCGCCACGGCGGTGGTCTCGAGCGAACCATATGATAGGCAGCGCGAGAGCGACTGAAGAGGAGACGGCTGATGGCCAAGAAACAGGGCATCAACATTGTTCCCCTGGGCGACCGGGTGGTGGTACGACGCGAGTCGGCCGAGGAGACGACCGCTGGCGGCATCGTGCTGCCCGATTCGGCCCAGGACAAGCCTCAGCGAGGTGAGGTGGTTGCCGTGGGCGATGGGTACGTGAAGTCCGACGGCCAAAAAATCGCCCTGACCGTCCAGGATGGAGACAAGGTGATCTTTAGTTCCTACGCCGGCGACGAGATCCAGATCGGTGACGAGGAACTGCTGTTGCTCCGCGAGAGTGACATCCTGGCGACCTTCTAGTAGGGCTGCCTGCCTTCCTCGGGCATTCGAGTCAGATGCTTCCAGACGTATCAGAACGTATCCAAAAAACAGCAATTCAGAGACAGCTTCTTAGAGGAGTGACAGAGCCATGGCCAAGATGCTTGCCTTCGACCAGGACGCCCAGGAAGCGATGCGACGCGGAGTCAGCAAGCTGGCCCGCGCGGTCCGAGTAACCCTGGGGCCTCGAGGCCGCAACGTGATCCTGGAGAAGAGTTTCGGATCTCCGACGGTGACCAAGGACGGCGTGACCGTGGCTCGCGAGATCGAGCTGAGTGACAAGTTCGAGGACATGGGTGCTCGGATGGTCAAGGAAGTGGCCAGCAAGACGTCGGATGTTGCCGGCGACGGCACCACCACCGCCACGATCATGGCCGAGGCGATCTACAACGAGGGTCTCAAGGCCGTCGTCGCCGGGGTCAGCCCGATCGAGATGAAGCAGGGCATGGACCAGGCGGTCGAGGACATCGTTGACAATCTTCGCAAGATGGCCACCAACTGCAACACGGCCAAGGCCGTCGCCCAGGTCGGCACCGTCGCCTCCAACGGCGACGCACAGATCGGCCAGATCCTCGCCGATGCCATGGACCAGGTCGGCAAGGATGGCGTGATCACCGTCGAGGAAGGCAAGAGCCTGACG
>Ga0310123_10002150_pt1 | contig 15886 bp, 8 predicted proteins | sample CB6_AW_1057_MG_FD_203505 | JGI IMG/M metagenome (GOLD analysis project Ga0310123, IMG submission 203505) | Marine microbial communities from Western Arctic Ocean, Canada - CB6_AW_1057 | ecosystem: Environmental > Aquatic > Marine > Oceanic | place: Canada: Western Arctic Ocean | collected... | reverse complement strand
CTTCTAATTCGACCAACTCTAATAATTCTGGATCATCCATTTGATCACATTTATTTAATGCAACAACTATTTTAGGAACATTAACCTGTCGTGCCAAAAGAATATGTTCCTGGGTTTGTGGCATGGGTCCATCATCCGCACCTACTACGAGTATCGCTCCGTCCATCTGTGCTGCTCCTGTTATCATATTTTTTACATAGTCAGCATGCCCTGGACAGTCAACGTGAGCGTAGTGTCTAGAATCTGTTTCATATTCAGTATGGGACGTTGCAATTGTGACTCCTCGTTCTTTTTCTTCAGGTGCATTATCAATTTCGTCAAAAGATTTTGCTTTGACGTTATCCTGAGAATGAGAAAGAACAGTGGCAATTGCAGCAGTTAGTGTTGTTTTACCATGATCTACATGGCCTATCGTTCCAACATTTACATGTGGTTTACTTCTATCAAATACTTGTTTAGACATATCTACTTAATTCTCCATTGTTAAATAATATTTAATTTAATACGTAAGATTATGAAATAAAATCTTGCACCTATATATTTTATACTTTTTTTAATAATATTCATATAGTTTTTTTCTTCATATTTATTTGGGATGATTAATAACTAATCAAACAATCAAAATACTGGAGCCCACAAGAAGAATTGAACTTCCGACCTCGTTCTTACCAAGAACGCGCTCTACCACTGAGCTATGTGGGCAAATAATAATAATAGTTTAAATAATAAACTAATAAAAATAATTTTTACACTTACTGGTGCAGGGGACAGGATTCGAACCTGTGAAGCATAAAGCGCCTGTTTTACAGACAGGTGGGTTTAACCACTCCCCAACCCCTGCATAATTTGAAACTTATCATAAAATCAGATTTGGAGCCCCAGGAGGGATTCGAACCCCCGACCTGACGATTACAAGTCGTCTGCTCTAGCCAACTGAGCTACTGAGGCAAAAAAAATACTTCGTTTATGATTATAACTGAATAGTTCTAAAGATAATCGCTCAAAATTTATTATTAATTTTAAAATATTTTTCATTAAGCTCAAGATTAATTTGATTAGAAATATTATTAATTGATGATCCATTTTCAAAAGCCAAACGCTTTAGTTCTTCAAATTCTGGTTTTATTGAATACATTTTTCCTTTTACATACTTAATTTTAGCTTTTATTTTACCCAAAGAAGTTTCCACTTCTACAATTTCTCTTTTTACTTCATATCTTCGTATTCTTTGAACTCTTACACCCAAAGATGAAGTTTCTCTTAGTATTAAATCTATAAATTTTTCTTTTTCGTCCAAATCACATAGAATATTTAATTGATGACTTGGTCTATTCTTTTTTCCAGTATATGGAATCACCCAAGTATCAAGTGCGCCTTCTTCAAGTGTCCTAGAAATAAAATCACCAATGAATTCGGGCGTCATGTCATCTAGGTTAGTTTCCAAATAAATTAGGTTCTTGTAATCATAAAAGTCTGAATTAGGTTTCTGAATCCATAGTGACAATACATTCGGTATGTTCTCAAAAGTTTTTGTTCCAGCTCCATAGCCTATTTCAAAATGGGTTATGGAATTTCCTTTCGTAAACTCTGCTATACTTGCCAAAATAGAGATACCTGTGGGAGTAACAGTTTCTATATTGGATTCATTATTTATAAAATTTATGGGGATTTTATATTTTTCTATAATTTTTTTTGTTGCTGGAGCTAAAGTTTCATGAAGTCCATGGCTGGTTTTTACGTATCCAGGTACAGCTGGAATAGGCGAACTATAAATTTTGTTTATTTTCAACTTATCAACACATATAAAAAAACCACAAATATCTACCAAAGTATCTGAAGTTCCTAATTCATGTAAATGAGGATTAGGTTCCGAATGTGCCTCTTGTTCAGCAATCTTAAGAATATTTAAACAGTTAATAATATTTGTTTTTATGGATTCATTTAGTTCACTATTTTTTACACTTTGGAAAAAAGTATCCCATTCCCATTTAATATCGTCATATATTTTTACGTTTGTATGGGTAGAGGTAATGTTCCCTCTGGCAGTTTTGGATGTAGAAAACTCAAATCTTATTTTCTTAAGTTTTTTTAATTCTTTGGAAATTTCTTCTTTATCAACTCCAAGGTCAAAAAATGAAGATAAAAGCATATCTCCACTTAAACCACCAATCAAATTAAAGTAAGCTATATTCATTAATCTCTATTAAACAGATATTTCAATATTTGATTAATGTTATCAAAAGAAAGTATATTAGAACCTTTAATGTTTGAGTTTTTTGGGATTAAAAATTTTTCAAATCCTATTCGATTCAATTCTTTTATCATCTTTTCAATACCATTAATTGTTCTGAGCTCTCCTCCCAATCCAACTTCTCCTATTGACGCTACACGACTGGGTATCGGGCTATCTAAAAAACTAGAAAAAATTGAAATTGCTAATGGTAAATCATACCCGTTACCATTTAATTTGATCCCACCAACAACATTTATATATATGTCTTGATTAAATAACTTTATTTTTGTTTGTTTATCTATTACCGCAGATATTAAATTTACTCTATTTAAATCTATACCATTCGAAATACGTTTTGGATAATTTGAATAAGACTTAGATACTAAAGATTGTATCTCAACTGCTAAAGGATTGATCCCTTCAACTATCGCTGTTACACAACTTCCAGCAATATTAGCATTTCTATCCTTAAGTAATAATATAGAAGGATCTTCAACTTGCTCAAATCCCTTAGAATTCATGACAAACATTGAGGTTTCATTTGTCGAACCAAATCTATTTTTTGTGGAATTTAAAAATCTTCTATCGGTGTTATTGTTTCCTCTGAGATATATCACACAATCTACTAAATGTTCTAGTAATTTGGGTCCTGCTAATTCACCTTCTTTAGTAACATGAGCTGAAAAAAAGAAAGTTGTGTTGATTTTTCTAAATTCATTATGAATAATTGAAGAAATAAGGTTAAGTTGACTCGTTGGACTTTGTAAATTGTCATTAGAATAGTTTAAAGTCTGAATGGAATCAATGATCACTAAGTCTGGTTTTTCAGATTCTACATGATGTAATATATCGCTTAAATTACCCGATTCTAAAATTTTAATATTTTTTAGACTTTTTCTTGATAACAAAATTCTTTCTGATCGAATTTTTATTTGAGATGCATTTTCTTCACCTGATGCATAAATTATTTTTTTTGATTTATTTGCTAGTGCTCCTGCAATTTGTAAAAGAAGGGTAGATTTACCTATCCCAGGATCTCCTGTAAGTAAATTAATAGAATTTACACATATACCTCCGCCAAGCAACTTGTCAAATTCAGAAATCCCTGAAATTAACCGTAAGTTTTTTGAGTTGTCTACTGATTGAAGATCAAACAAATTATTCGTTTTGGGAATTGAAAGAGGAACATTTATATTTCTTTTATATTCTTCAACTAAGGTATTCCATTCTTTACAATTAGGGCATTGACCAAACCACTTAACAGAAACACTTTCGCAGGCTTTACATTTAAAAAAAATTTCTGTTTCAACCATTTAGATCTATCTATTTACTTTTTGAACTAGATTTTTTGGTAGTAGCTTTCTTTTTAGCAATTATTAATCCTTCGCCATCTTTCGTTGCAGAAATTTCAATATTATCGCCGGCAGAGAATTTCTCATTTAATAGATCATCAGAAAGTTTATCTTCAATTTCGTCCTGTATTTTTCTTCGTAGAGGTCTTGCTCCTAATTTTGAATCAAATCCCTTTACACTTAAATATTTTTTTGCAGAAGTTGTCCAACTTAAATTCAGTCCATGTTCTAGAAGTCTTTCTCTTACATCTTTCATCAACAAATCAACTATAGCGAAAATATGGTCAGGAGACAATGGGTGGAAAACAATCCTATCATCAAGTCTATTTATAAATTCTGGTCTAAATCCTCGAACACTATCTTCTGTTTCTTTTATTATTTTTTCCTTAATGGACTTATAATCAGCTTCTTCAATTTTGGTATCTGGGTTGGTAGAAAATCCTAAATTTGTTGCAGATAATTGACTAGAACCAAGATTTGATGTCATTACTATAATAGTATTCTTAAAATCAACAACTCTACCTTTACCATCTGTAAGTCTTCCATCTTCAAAAACCTGTAACAATATGTTGTATATATCTTCATGGGCTTTTTCTATTTCGTCAAGTAATACGACACAATAAGATTTTCTTCTTACTGCTTCAGTGAGTTGTCCTCCTTCTTCATACCCAACAAAACTTGGAGGGGCTCCAATCAGTCGTGTTACGGCATGCTTTTCCATATACTCTGACATATCAAATCTAACCATAGCATCTTCTTTACCAAATAGGAATTCCGCCAATTTTTTTACCAAATGAGTTTTTCCAACTCCAGTAGGACCTAAAAATAGGAATGCACCTATAGGTCTTTTTGGATCTTTTAACCCAGTGCGAGCTCTTCTGACTGATTTTGCGATACTTGAAATTGCATCTTCTTGACCTATAACGCTTAGTGAAAGTACATTTTCAATAGACTTCAATTTCTCTTTGTCTTCATTATCTAGTCTTGTTACTGGAATCCCTGTCCACATGGATACAACTTCTGATATATCATCAATAGTTACTTGTACTGCATCTTTAGTCTTATTTGTTTCGAAAGCTTTAATTAATTTTTCTACTTTAGCAGATTGTTCGAGTTCATCATCTCTAAATTTGGCTGCCTTTTCATACTGTTGTCCTGAGATAGCATTCTCTTTCCATTTTCTAGTCTTATCTAATTCTTTTTTTGCTTCTCTTAATTCAGGAGGAACAAATGAATTTTTTATTCGTACTCTTGATCCTGCTTCATCAATAAGATCTATTGCTTTATCAGGTAAATTTCTATCAGGAATGTATCTATTGGATAGATTTACTGCTGAATTTATAGCTGCATCAGTTATTTTTACATTATGATATTCTTCATATTGCTTTTTAATGCCATTTAGTATGGTAACAGTTGATTCACCATCGGGCTCTTCAATGGTCACCGGTTGAAAACGACGTTCCAATGCCTTATCTTTTTCAACATATTTTCTATAATCATCCTGAGTTGTTGCACCTATAACCTGTATATCTCCTCGCGCTAAAGCTGGTTTCAAAATATTTGCTGCATCAACAGCACCTTCTGCAGCACCTGCCCCAACCAACGTGTGAACTTCATCTATGAAGACAATACAGTTCTTTGCCTGAGTTAACTCCTTAACTATCTTTTTTAGTCTTTCCTCAAACTCTCCTCGATATTTTGTGCCAGCAACCAAACTTCCTATTTCAAGTGTGACAAGTCTTTTTCCCATCAATGTTTCTGGGATCAATCCGTCTCCATCTGTTATAAGGTGTGCTAATCTTTCTATGACTGCAGTTTTACCTACCCCAGGTTCTCCAACTAATACCGGGTTGTTTTTTCTTCTTCGACTTAGAATTTGAACTACTCTTTGTAATTCTGTATCCCTTCCAACTACTGGATCTAACTCTCCATTAATAGCCTTTTCAGTTAAATCTAATGATATTTCATCAAGAGTGGGAGTTCTAGAATCTTTCTTTTTCCCTGTATATGCCTCTGAATTTGATGTAGAAGTACTAGATACAGTTCTTGAAAGAACATTCTGAGTCTCTTCTCTTATTTTGTCCAAAGATAAATCTAGACTTTCTAACACATTGGAACCGTAACCTCCACCCTCACGCATAAGACCTATAAGTAGATGTTCAGTTCCTATGTAATGGTGGTTTTGTTTTCTCGCTTCATCAACTGCAAGTTCAATGACTTTTTTTGCTCTTGGAGTTAAACCAATTTCTCCTGTTGTGGGTTTTTCTCCTTTTCCTATAATAAACTCAAGGGCAGACTTGATTTTTTCCATATCTACTTTGAGATTATTTAGAACTTTAGCAGCTACACCTTCGGATTCTCTTATCAATCCCAAAAGGATATGTTCAGTACCTATGTAGTCATGGTTAAACTTAGTTGCTTCTTCTTGCGCTAATGACAAAACTCTTCTAGCTCTTTCAGAGAATTTCTCAAATCTACTTGCCATAAGAAGCTCCTTTCAATCTATTAAAATTGTTTAACCTTATTTTAATAATGTTAGCATTTTAGGATTTCATCAACAATTTTATTTATGCTTATTTAATGATAAATAAATAAAATTATCTTAATTATTGCTAATTTTTAGAGTTCTCTGGTAAATCTTCCTCAGGCTTCGAGTCCTCTGGTAAATCTTCCTCAGGCTTCGAGTCCTCTGGTAAATCTTCTTCAGGCTTCGAGTCCTCTGGTAAATCTTCTTCAGGCTTCGAGTCCTCTGGTAAATCTTCTTCAGATTTCGAGTCCTCTGGTAAATCTTCTTCAGACTTCGAGTTCTCTGGTAAATCTTCCTCAGATTTCGAGTCCTCTGGTAAATCTTCTTCAGGCTTCGAGTCCTCTGGTTCAAATATACTTAGCCCTAATCTTTTTCTTTCGTAATCGATACTAACAATAGTTAAATCAAATTCCATCCCCACAGTAACGATTTTTTCAATTTCTTCAATTGAGCCGATTGTAGTCCTAGAGAGTTCAGAAACATGAATCAAACCTTCAACTCCTTCTTTTGTACGAACAAAGGCTCCAAATGTTGTTATTTTAGTTATTATACACTTTATTTTTTTTCCTTTTTCAAGTTGATCTTTTATACTTTCCCAAGGTTCTGGGGATAATCTTTTCAAACTTAAGGCTATCTTTGAATTTTCTTTATCTACTTTTACAACAGAAACATCCATTTCAGTCCCAATCGTCACAATATCACCTGGTGATGAAACAGGCTCCCAAGAAAGTTCTGAGATATGAATAAGACCATCAGCTCCTCCTATATCAACAAATGCACCAAATGTAGCTAATCCGACTATTCTTCCTTGCAAAATATCACCGACTTTGATTTTTTGAATAAGCTGCTTTTTCTTTTCCAATCTATCTTCTTGAAGGACTGCTTTTTCTGAAAATATTGCTCTATTTCTACGACGATTCAATTCGAAAATCTTAAATGTTATTCGCATGCCAATAAAACCTTCCTTGGCATTCTCTTTTTTTGGGACAAATAATTCTCGAGATTGACCAACAAGTTGAGATAGTGGAATAAAGCCTTGTACATCTTCTGCTTGAACTACAGCTCCTCCTCTATTAGAACCAATAATTACTCCTTCAACAGCTCTATCTTCATCCTTTGCTTTCTCCAGAACTCTCCAACCAGTTTCACCTCGAGCTTTATCCACTGACAAAACGGTAGTTCCATCATCATCCTCAGGGTTTATAACTAAAGCTACGACTTCAGATCCTTTGTTTAGCTTTTCGTAATCTATTTTAGGGATTGATCTCATCTCTCTTTGAGGTACGACACCTTCAGATTTGTGTCCGATATTTAATAACAATCCTTCATCATTAATTTCCATTATCGTTCCATCGATGATTTCACCTCTCCGAAGAGGCTTTCGTGGAGGATTTTCAAACAGCAATTTATCCATCAAATCATCGCTATTAGGTTGTTCAGTTATATTAGTCAATCTCTACTTAATTTTCAATATATTATATTTTTTTATTTTTTTATAACTGGCGGTGACTTATTTTCCCGGAACGTTGCCATCCAAGTATCGTCAGCGCTACATCGTTTAACTTCCGTGTTCGGTATGGGAACGGGTGGAACCAATGTGCTAAAACCACCAGAAATTTAATTTTATCAAATTACATTAGTTATGTCATGGTCGCGGGGGCAGGATTCGAACCTACGACCTTCGGGTTATGAGCCCGACGAGCTGCCACTGCTCCACCCCGCAATAATTTTTGTTTTATCGAGACCATGAGTTATGATTTATAAGTTCAAGTCCTCGATCTATTAGTACTACTTAGCTGAACATATTACTATGCTTACACATGTAGCCTATCAACCCGGTAGTCTACCGGGGATCTTACTCTTTTACAAGATGGGATATCTTATCTTAGGAGGGGCTTCGTACTTAGATGCTTTCAGCGCTTATCCCTAACAAACTTAGCTACTCGGCAATGCGACTGGCGTCACAACCGATACACCATAGGTTTGCCCATTCCGGTCCTCTCGTACTAGGAACAGATTCCTTCAAATATCCTACGCGCACAGCGGATAGAGACCGAGCTGTCTCACGACGCTCTGAACCCAGCTCGCGTGCCGCTTTAATGGGCGAACAGCCCAACCCTTGGGACCTTCTTCAGCCCCAGGATGCGACGAGCCGACATCGAGGTGCCAAACCTTGCCGTCGATATGGACTCTTGGGCAAGATAAGCCTGTTATCCCCGGGGTAGCTTTTATCCGTTAAGCCACGACCCTTCCACTCGGAATCGTGGGATCACTTTGACCGACTTTCGTCCCTGCTCGACTTGTATGTCTCGCAGTCAAGCCACCTTATGCCAATGCACTCAAAAGCTGATTTCCATCCAGCTTGAGGTGACCTTTGTACGCCTCCGTTACTCTTTGGGAGGCGACCGCCCCAGTCAAACTGCCCACCAGACACTGTCTCTAAAGATTAGGTTCAAATGATAAAAAGGGCGGTATTTCAAGGGCGACTCCCCCCAGGCTAACGCCTGAAGTTCATAGTCTCCCGCCTATCCTACACATTTTAAAACTCGAACCAATGCCAAGTTGCAGTAAAGCTCCACGGGGTCTTTTTGTCCTGCTGCGCGTAACCCGCATCTTCACGGGTCCTGCAATTTCACCGAGTCCATCGTTGAGACAGTGCTGAAGTCGTTACGCCATTCGTGCGGGTCGGAACTTACCCGACAAGGGACTTCGCTACCTTAGGACCGTTATAGTTACGGCCGCCGTTCACCGGGGCTTCAGTCAAGAGCTTGCACTCCTTTCCTTAACCTACCGGCACTGGGCAGGCGTCAGCCCATATACATCAGCTTTCGCTTTGGCATGGACCTGTGTTTTTGGTAAACAGTCGCTTCAGCCTATTTTATGCTACCTTATGTGCTTTTTGAGGCTAGCTCATATACACTAAAGGTCCCCCTTCTCCCTAAGTTACGGGGTCAATTTGCCGAGTTCCTTAACGATGGTTCTCTCGAAGGCCTTGGGACGTTTATCCCTGTCTACCTGTGTTGGTTTGCGGTACGGTCTTCAAAAAATCTAATCAACGAGGTTTTTCTGGGCGACTTAGAATCGGCAGAATTCCACGAGGCTAACCTCATGGTTTTCTTTCTCCTCAGATCAAACGTAAAAAATATTTTAACCTTCTCTACTCTCCTACGGTCAAAAACACACGATGTCCAATACGTATGCTCTGCTTATCTGTTCGCGTCACCTCTTTGATTCAAACAATTATTTAAAGGTGCTGGAATATTTACCAGCTATCCATCGACTTCTCCTTTCGGATACGCCTTAGGACCGACTAACCCTACGCCGATCAACGTTGCGTAGGAATCCTTAGACTTTCGGCCTGCCGGATTCTCACCGGCATTTTTGCTACTCATGCCAACATTCTTACTTGTTAAAACTCCACCAAGTCTTACAACTCAGCTTCAACGCTTTAACGACACTCCCCTACCGATCTAATAAATTAGATCCCGCGGTCTCGGTGATATGCTTAAGCCCCGTTTATTTTCCGTGCGGGGCCCCTTGACCAGTGGGCTATTACGCACTCTTTAAAGGATGGCTGCTTCTAAGCCAACCTCCTGGCTGTCTGGGCGACCCTACTTCGTTTAACACTTAGCATATACTTTGGGACCTTAACCTGCGATCTGGGCTGTTTCCCTTTCGACAATGGAGCTTATCCCCCACGGTCTCACTGCCATGATACTCTTTATGGTATTCGGAGTTTGGTTAGGTTTGGTAAGCTTACGCTCCCTAGTCTATCCAGTGCTCTACCTCCATAAAGTATTACATAACGCTGTACCTAAATACATTTCGGGGAGAACCAGCTATCTCCGTGTTCGTTTGGCATTTTACCTCTACCCACAGCTCATCCCAGCACTTTGCAGCGTACACGGGTTCGGTCCTTCACGAGATTTTACTCTCGCTTCAACCTGGCCATAGGTAGCTCACACGGTTTCGGGTCTACTTGACACGACTAAACGCCCTATTCAGACTTGCTTTCGCTTCGACTTCAAAGCTTAACTTCTTAATCTTGCCATATCAAGTAACTCGTTGGCTCATTCTTCAATAGGCACGCGGTCACTCATATAAAACAAGCTCCCACGGTTTGTAAGTTTACGGTTTCAGTTCTATTTCACTCCCCTCTCGGGGTTCTTTTCACCTTTCCCTCACGGTACTAGTTCACTATCGGTCGTCAAAAGTATTTAGCCTTGGAGGGTGGTCCCCCCGGATTCCGACAAGATTTCACGTGTCCCGTCGTACTCAGGTACACTTAGAAAGATATCATTTTTTCATTTACGGGACTTTCACCCTCTATGGTTAGACTTTCCAGACTATTCTACTAAAATGACATTTTGTAACTTTCATATAAAGTGCCCTACAACCCCGCATTGGATAAATCCCACACGGTTTAGGCTTTTCTCGTTTCGCTCGCCGCTACTAAGAGAATCTCGTTTGATTTATTTTCCTCAGGATACTTAGATGTTTCAGTTCTCCTGCTTACCTATCTTTTAAAAAAAAGATCGATCATATGATCAGGTTTTCCTATTCGGGCATCCCCGGCTAAGCTTGCTAGTCAGCAAACCGAGGCTTATCGCAGACTTGCTACGCCCTTCTTCGGCTTTTGACGCCAAGGCATCCCCCGTAAACTCATAATAACTTGAACCTTACAAATCGTTAATTCAATGGTCTCGATAAAACAAAAATTATTCAATTTTAAATGTAACCGACCTAAATAAATTACATGAATTTTTAAGGTCAGATTTTAATTATCTCTTTTATAGTACATATAAGTCAATAGATATATTTTAAATATAGCCAATCAATTGTCAAAAAAGGCTGATATAATCTCAATGTTGAATAAAAAAATAAAATTAAATTTTCCATGTCTGGAGACAAAATGGGTATAAGTGCTATTATTGGGGGCCAATGGGGAGATGAAGGAAAAGGAAAAATTGTTGATTTTTTAGCTGAAGACGCAGATTTGATCGCCCGATATTCTGGTGGAAACAATGCCGGCCATACAATAGAAAATGAATTTGGTAAATTTGCTTTACATTTAGTTCCTTGCGGTGTTGGATGGGATAAAACCAAAAATATTATTGGTAATGGAACAGTAGTAGATCCAAAAATATTAATTGAAGAAATTACCCAAGTTGAAGAATCTAATTTACCAGGAGAGATATTTGTTAGTAATAAAGCTCATATTGTTATGCCTTATCACATAACAATAGACATCTTAGAAGAAGAGAAACGAGCTAAACAATCGATGTATGAAATGGGAATAGAAGCCATAGGAACAACTGGGAGAGGAATTGGACCGGCATATTCAGACAAAATTACTAGAATAGGATTTAGGATGGAAGAATTACTTACACCTGAAAAAATGATAGAAAAACTTAAAATAATTTTAAAAGATAAAAATGAAATCATAAAAAAAATATATAACTCAGAACCACTGGATTATAGTTTAATAGTTAATGAAATTTTGTCTTGGGCTAAAAGATTAAATAAATACATAGTAAATACAGATAAAATCATTATGAAATCTCTTAATTCAAAAGAGAGGATATTACTGGAAGGAGCACAAGGTGTTTTACTAGATATTGATCATGGCACTTATCCTTATGTGACATCTTCAAATTCTACCATTGGTGGTGCAATATCTGGGTTAGGATTAAATCCTAAAAAAATAAACAAGGTTTCAGGAGTTTTTAAATCTTTTTGTACTAGAGTAGGAGCAGGCCCTTTTCCAACTGAAATTCATGGAAAGCATGCAGAAGAAATAAGACAGCAAGCAAGAGAATTTGGTACTACTACTGGAAGACCTAGAAGAATTGGATGGTTTGACGCAGTCGCTGCAAAATATGCAGCTTCAATAAATGGAATGGATTCTATGATTTTGACTAAGCTTGACATTTTGGACAATTGGGACACAATTCAAATCTGCACTTCTTATAAAATTAATGGAAAATCTACTACTGAGTTCCCTTCGAATGAATTAGATTTTAAAGAATGTGAACCAATTTATGAAGTGTTTGATGGTTGGAAAGAGAAAACCTCAGATATAGATAAATATAGTGAGTTAAATTCGAAAGCAAAAAAATATATAGATCGCTTGGAAAAAATTGTGGGGATTCCAATTGATATTATTTCTACAGGACCAAATAGAAAAGCTACAATTTTAAGATAAAGTTACAAATTAATTTTTTAAACAGGTAAATCCATATCGTACATATCCATGACTGGGTCAAATTTATTTTTGAAATCTTCTGGAGCTTCAGTCATTGGAAGCCTTGGAGGACCCATATGAAAACCTGATCTATTTAGAGCATAACGTATTGGGATTGGGTTAGTTACCCAAAAAATAGCATTAAAAAACAATAACAGTCGTTTGTGTTCAGCTACGGCATTTGCCATTTGACCATCTAAAATATAACCCATCATTCTTTTAACTTGGTTACCAATAATGTTAGAAGCAACACTTACTACTCCATAACCACCAGTTGTCATAATAGATAAAGTCTCATTATCATTGCCACTCCAAATTTTAAAATCATCATCGGTTTTAGATATTATATTTGTGATTTGGTCAGCATCAGAAGATGCTTCTTTTACACCAACAATATTTGGAACTTTGGAAAGCTTTATTGTAGTATCGGCATCCATATTAAGAGAAGTTCTAGTTGGAACATTGTATAAAATTCCAGGAATTGAAACAGAATCAGCAATTTTTTGAAAATGTTTGAAAAGTCCTTCTTGCGTCGGCTTGTTGTAAGCCGGAACAGTTAGTAGTATTGCATCCACGCCTAATTTCTCAGCTTCTTTTGACAATTCAATAGATCCATAAGTATTATTATCTGTTGTTCCCGCAATCACATTAGCATTATTGCCAACCGCGTCTTTAACAGATTTAAATAATTCTAATTTTTCATCATTATTCATCGAAGGTGACTCTCCTGTAGTACCACCTATAAGTAATCCATCAGAACCAGTATCAATTAATGCTAGAGCAAATTCTTTGGCTCTAGCAAAATCAACTTGACCATTTTCCTTGAAAGGAGTCACCATAGCCGTTATAAGTCTTCCTAAATCTTTCATGTCAAATTCCTTTAATTTCATTAAATTTTCATTTAATTAAATCTCTTTTTATCATTGAATCTAAAATTTGTAGAGCGTTCAAAGCGGCACCTTTTACCAAATTATCGCAACTAAGCCATAAATTTATTTCTTTAGGATTTTCAAGACTTTTTCTAATTCTTCCAACAAAAACATCATTTTCTCCTTCAGTATATAAGGGCATTGGGTAGGGGAAATCAGTAGATTTATCTAAAATTTTTATACCTTCATATTCTTCTAAAGTTTTTATAATTTTATTCATTGGTATATTATCTTCGAATTGCATAGTAATGGATTCAGAATGGCCGATTTTTACTGGAACTCTAACGCAAGTTGGTACAATCTCTATCATTTGATCATCTAAAATCTTTTTTGACTCATTTATCATCTTGTGTTCTTCTTTTGTAAAACCATCTTCCATAAAATCATCTACATGTGGAAAGACATTATTAGCGATATTATAGTCATAAACTTCATTGATTTTCGAACCCATTTGTTGGTTTTCTAATTCTTTTACCGCTGCTTGTCCTGTACCCGAAACAGCTTGATAAGTTGAAACTATTACTTTAGATACATTTGTGATTTTATTAAAAGCATCAATTGTCATAACCAAAGGAGTAGTTGTACAGTTAGGAATAGATACGATACCTTTATGAAAATCCAGAGATTTTTCATTTACTTCTGGAACAACTAATGGAACATCTTTTTCCATTCTATAGGCCGAGCCATCATCAATTACTATACCGCCAAAATCAACTATTCTGGGTGCAAGTTGTTTACTTACCTCAGTACTTACAGATATCAAAGCTACATCAATTTTTTTTAGATTATCATCAGTTGTCTCTAAAACAGTTAAAAAATTCTCAAGATAATTTATTTTTTTTCCCACGGATTTTTTAGATGCAAAAGCAAAAATCTTTTGGATAGGATGTTTTCTTTTGGACAATAACTTTAAAGCCTGTGCTCCTACAGCTCCCGTAGCTCCTATAATACCTATATTCAATTTATCAAGCTTCATTATTACCTTAGATTCCCATCAATTGAGCCAATCCATTAACAAATTTAGTCTTGGTATTTATTTCCTTTATCCCCATAATTACTCCCGGCATAAATGAATCTCTGCTTATTGAATCATGAATCATAGTGAATGTTTGACCTATTCCTCCAAAAACAATTTCATGCCTAGCAACTCTTCCCGGCAATCTTGCAGAATGTATTTGGACTCCACCTAAATCACCGCCCCTAGTACCTTTAACTGTCTCTTTTTGAACAAAATTTTGGTTAAATTTTTCTTTTCTATTTTTTGATGCTGCTTCTGCAATTGAAATAGCCGTTCCAGATGGAGCATCTATTTTATTTTCATGGTGACTTTCAATTAAATCTACATAATCGAAATATTGACCTGCGATACTCGATAAATGCATCAACAATATTGCTCCAACAGCGAAATTAGAAGCACTTAATACACCACATTTATATTTATCACATAACTTTTCTATTTCTTCATAATCTTCATTGTGTAATCCAGTTGAACCACTTACAATCTTAATTCCTTTAGGAACAGCTGAACGAACAAGCGTTAGAAATGATTCTCTATTTGTAAAATCCACTATCAAATCTGGATTAGAATTTTTAAGCATTGTGGAAATATCTTTATAAATATTTTGACCATTTATAGTTTTATCCTGATTACTATTAATATCGATAGAACTTACAAGTTCTAATTCAGCATCGTCATCAACTGCTTGACAAACGGTAGAACCCATTCTACCTAAGGCTCCATTTACACAAACTGTTATCATAAATTCATCCTTTTATTAGTGCAACTTCAATCAAATTTAATTGTCAATTCCCTTAAACTTGTTTCCTGCCACCTTTTCTCAGAGGTTTTCTTGAAGTGTCTTCACTTATTTCCATCTTTTTTGTACTAGCATTTATATCATTATTATCATTATTTTTCAACAATGCTTTTTTAGAAACGTCAATTCTACCCTGTCGATCAACTTTGATTACCTTTACTTCTACTTTATCTCCAACAGAAAAGATAGATGATACATCTTCAACTCTTTCTTTAGATATTTCGCTTACATGAAGTAGTCCTTGCTTACTTGGAGTCAATTCAACAAAAGCTCCAAATGGCATAATTTTAGCTACTTTAGCATCATATATATCTCCTACTTCAACATCCTTAATAATCGCTTTTATTGCCTTAACAACATTATCGGAAGTCTCTGAATTATTAGTTCCTATCATAACCGTTCCTTCTTCATCAATATTGATTGAAGCATCATACTCTTGTTGCAATCCTTTTATAACAGCTCCTCCAGAACCAATTACAGCTCCAATTTTCTCTTGAGGTACAGAAATTGTTGTAATTTTAGGAGCATATTTTGATATTTCTCCACTCGATTCTGAAATTGTTTTAGACATATGATCCAAAATATTCAATCTAGCTACTTTAGCCTTTTCTAAGGCTTCTTTCATTATTTCAAATGTAATCCCTTTTATTTTTATATCCATTTGTAATGCAGTAACTCCATCTTTAGTTCCTGCTACCTTGAAATCCATATCTCCTATATGGTCTTCCGCTCCCTGAATATCTGTCAAAACAATGAATTTTCCTTTTTCATCTGTTATTAATCC
>Ga0310123_10002148_pt1 | contig 15887 bp, 13 predicted proteins | sample CB6_AW_1057_MG_FD_203505 | JGI IMG/M metagenome (GOLD analysis project Ga0310123, IMG submission 203505) | Marine microbial communities from Western Arctic Ocean, Canada - CB6_AW_1057 | ecosystem: Environmental > Aquatic > Marine > Oceanic | place: Canada: Western Arctic Ocean | collected... | reverse complement strand
ATCGTCCCAGCACGCTTGGTAGCGTCTATGCCCTGCGGTTCATGCTGCTTTTCATCCCGCTGGTAGCCACGTTTATTCTGGCGTTGGTCGTCCAGACGGCCTACGGGTTTCCCGTTTTGGTCGGCGGGACCATCCTGTCCGTGCTCCTTTCCATTATTCCCCGGTTTTTCGTCTATTGGCGACAGCAGTCGCGGGTCCAGAAAATTCGGCACAGGCTGGCCGACATGATGGACATGCTTAGCATGTGCCTCAGCGGTGGGCTTCCGATTGGCGCCAGCTTGGACCACGTTGCTAAAAACTTGGCCAACTTTCCGGCGTTGTCGCAGGAATTGCACATTATGCAACGACAGGCAGAAGTGGGGAGCCTGAAACACGCGCTCAACGATTTCTCGCAGCGCGTTGACATACCCGAGGCGCGCCAATTGTCGAGCCTGCTGTCGCGGGGCGATCAATTGGGCAACCAGTTGTCCCAATCGCTGCACGAGCAGGCGGACCATTTTCGCGAGACGCGCAAGCAGCTGGCCACCATGCAGGCCAACCGCGCTCCGGTTAAATTGACCTTTCCATTGGTGTTCTGTTTCGCGCCGGCGGCCTTGATTATGCTGATGGCTCCTGCCATGTTAGATATCAGCGATTTTGCGAGAAACAGCGAGACAGTACTCGGTCAAAGCCAACTCGTACGGCAAATGGAAGAGCTGGACCAAGGCACATCGTTTGACGTTGGCCAGACGCAATTTAACGCGGACGCGGAACCCCTGACAGAATGACGTCGATTGACCGCAACCGAATTTCAGATACTATGACACCTCGTCTGATCTCAAGTGGCGCTTGAGGGGCGGTACTTTGTACGGGATCAGCGGGGTGCCATAGTGTCTGTTTTTGCTTCTTGCTTGAATGGCTCGCAGCGTTCCACCACAATCTTGGTCCGACGAAGCGCCTCTGGTGCCGGATATTCCCGCCGCTGTACGACGGGGTACGCTAGCTGTCGTCGGTGCACAGGTGGCCACGCAGGTGATTTCACTGGTCGTGCTCGCTGTGTTGTACCGTAGGATCGGGCCGGAACCGTTCGGCTACATGGGGATGGCCGTTCCGTTGATTCTTATCTTGCGTGTTTTCGCCAGCTTTGGATTAAACGTCGCTACCGTGCAACGACCGGGCCTTTCTCGCGACGAATTGGATTCACTATTCTGGACGCAGCTGATTTGCGGCGGATTGACATTCGTGCTAACGGCCGCTTGTGCGCCGCTTCTGGCAACCGTGTATCGGGTCGCAGAACTAATGCCGATCGTCCTGGCACTTTCGGCCACCACGCTCCTGGTATCATTGGCAACCCAGCATCAGGCGCTGATGGAACGGCGGATGCGGATCACGCAACTCGCTCTTCTGCGGCTGGCCGCTCAGTTGATGGGGGGCATCGCGGCGATGGTGACTGCCTACGCTGGCTGGGGTGTGTGGGCACTGGTGAGCCAGCAATATGTGGAACTGGCGGTCATTCTAGCGTTTGCCTGGGCCTTCGAACCTTGGCGTCCTCGCCGCCCTGGTCCGATCGGTTCCATCGGCAAGTTACTGACTTTTGGCGGTTACTGGACGGCCAGCAGCCTGATCCTGGCGCTGGGTCAAAACGCGGACAAATTCCTGTTGGCGGTCTGGGTTGCCGCTTCACCGACAGGGTTGTCCACCGTGGGGATGTACACGCAGGCATTTCAGCTGATGATGAAACCTGTCTACCTCGTGACGACACCAATCAGCGGAATTATGCTCCCTGCGCTGGCCCGCGTTGCCGCTCAACGCGCAATGTATCAGTCTTTCCTGGTCTCGTTTTACCGTATGGTCACGATCGTCCTCTTGCCTTGCAGCGTGGGACTCGCCGTCGTGGCAGGTGATGTCATGCAAGTATTGGGTGGAGACACATGGTCGCCCGCGGGACTGATTTTAACGCTGCTGGCACCAGCCATTCTCGCGCAAGGCTTTGTCAACCTATTGGGAACCGTTTTCGCTTCTGCTGGCCGCAACGATCGTTTGCTGCGGGCTTCCGTGGTGGTGACTTGTATACTGGGTGCCGGACACCTGATCGGCATCTGGCTGGGGTCGGCGTACGGGCCTCCTGGTATCGGCCCTGCAACCGGACTGGCGATCGCCTATTCGGTTCTGCTGTTAGGCATCGTTTACCCGTACACAGCGTATGCCTGGAAATCCGTGGACGTCGAGTTACACGTGTTGATCACGGCGCTGCGTGGCCCACTGTTGGCGGCTTGTGTCATGGGACTTACGGTGGTGGGTCTTCGTCTCGCGCTGAGCTGCGTTCCAGCGTGTTCACCCATTTGGCGGCTGGGGATCCTGGTGCTTTCCGGCACAGCCATTTACGTCTGTCTGGCATTCAAGGAATTAGCCTGGCTGAAGCGGCAAATGGTAAGGGCATCGGCGTAAGAGCGAAGAGTTGGGACATTCTTCCCTTCCTTACTCCAAACTCCTCACTCCGATTATACGGCATCGGCGGAATGGTTCGATTGGGACGACACTCATGGTGCCTTGGCGTAACCTACATTTAAATGGCCGTCAAACGGTTACCCGGCAGCTGAGGCCAGTTCTTCAAACGGATGCACACGACATCGTTGTGCCGAATCGTACTTCCTTGTTTCACTTTGCAGGTAGGAACATGGGGCCCAATGCACTCGCCGAACCTGGATTCTGCAGTGAAAATCTCTTACGGGGGGGTACTTCCGTCTCCCATCCGGATAACCAGCTTTACACACGGCAATTGGAGCGACAGATCCAACCGCAGCTGGCGGTCACACAAGACGCCTATGAAGAAACCATTTACCAGCTGGTCCGTCTCACGATATCGCGACGAGGAGACGGGGGCTCACATTCACCGGACCGGCATGTACAGCGCAATCCTGGCTGAGGCGGCCGGATGGTCCCCGGAACAGATACAGCAAATCGGCCTGGCCGCGCCAATACATGACATCGGCAAAATCGGGATCCCTGATACGATTCTGCGCAAATCGTCCGCATTGACACGGCAGGAAACCGAAATCATGCAGCTCCATGCATCCATTGGCGCTGGGATGCTTCTCGGATTGAAGTCGCCCATTCTGCGCATGGCAGAACAGATCGCCCGCTGTCACCATGAACGTTGGGACGGTTTGGGGTATCCCACCGGATTGGCTGGCCGGGACATTCCCGAGTGTGCCCGCATTGTCGCGATCGCAGACGTGTTCGACGCCTTGACTCACGACCGTGTTTATCGTCCTGCGATGAGCTTGGAAGACGCGTTAAGTATTCTACGTAATGGGCGAGGCTCTCATTTCGATCCCGATCTGCTAGATCTATTTCTCGAGCAAATCCCCGAAATCGAACAGTTCGCCCAATGTCATCCAGACCGGATTCAGGACGACACCGAGTTTCGTGCATCGGTCGGCATCACTGCTACACACGAAGGCGCGTGTCAGGGATAAGAATGGATCTTTTGTAGTTCCGTTCGTCTGGAGAACTTTGGTTCCGTACGTCTAGTACCAGACGTCAATTAAAACTGTCAGTTCCGGATGGCTGGAGGCTCGAAGACTCCACCCCAGCCATCTACAAAATCGCCTGACTTCTGGAACTAGTGCCCGACCAAATTCAAAACCGTGAAGGGTACTGTGGCACGCTCTGAGGGACGAAGGACGCGCCACACACCGGCTATCTACAAACCCAAGTTTGGCCGGGTACTAGAGGTCTTTGGCGTTCTTCAGGCAATGACGCTGGTTATGGTGCGGAAATCGGGATCGGATCGGATCGGATCAAAATCCGATTCACTGGCGACGAGATCGCGATAGTTGGAGTCGATGTCGAAAGCCACGCCGAGATGGTGCAGCGCATGTTGCGAATTGTTCACCAGACTCCAATAACATGCCAGATTGTAGTGCACGATGGCGACGCCGGCGTCCACCATGAGCCCTTCTTCCAACGACTCAATCGCCAGATCAAGTCGTCCGATCCGTTTGTAGCACCATCCGAGTGCGAGCCATACGTGGATGTTCGCTGGATCTGCATCCGCGGATTCTCGAAGAGCCCGCAAAGCGTCGCCATATTGCTCCATCGAACGCAGCGCTTGACCTTTCAGATAAAGCGTATAGGCGGCATCGCGGCCTGACACTTCCGCGTCGTCCAACGTCGCCAACGCCCGCCGCGCAACACGATCCCGCGCTTCGGAAGTTGGTGGCCACTGATCGACGAACACCATGATCAGGTCCAGGTAGCCCTCGGCTTCACGGATCACCTGCTGTCGACGAACTCGATCGTATCCGGACATGGTTTTCAAGAATAAATTCAAAGGCGGTTCAACAAAGCAACTAGTACCGACTGGCGGAATGGACGTCGCACTAGGGGCAACGTCCATTCTGCCAACGAGTACTAGCTACGTTTTATTTTACACGCCGCACGGGTGAAGCCCAAGTCTTGTCATAAAAAAACAACCTCGTTTTCTTGTTGCGACAGACCGGTCGGGCAAAGATTTCCGGCAAGACAAAAGAGGGCGCTGAGAGAGCTGTGCACCTTCGCGAAAGAATCAGACTAGCTAGACTTTAGCGTTCAACTCGGTTGTCTTCAATGTATAGCTTCACCAACGATCAAGTTGGAGTGGACAGTTTCAGAATCGTTGCAAACTCGGCGCATCCTTGGTCCACTTGTTCCATCAGGTCAACCGCACTGGGACTGCCATCCAACCGTAACCGGTCGTACGCGTCGTCAAACACGCCGCGTTCGTGCCACTCGGGATCGCTGTTGGCCAGCAACAGAGATGACAATGCGACCACCGACTTGCCTATGTTCTTGCTCTAAACGGCTCCCTCAAGATCCACATGCGAACTGACCAAGTCCGCGAATGTGTCGGGCAGGCTCCAACTGCGGGCCATCAATGCCGCGGCATCGGCGTGGTTCCAGCCGAATCGGGCCTGTTTTAGCCCCGACAGTCGCTCCGTACCAGCGCTACGGGATTCGAGCAGTTCCCGATAGTCATCCGGAAGCTCTTTTGCCAATAGCGGTACGGCCATGTCCTACAGCAGGGCGGCTGCAAACAGATCTTCCGATTCGCGCAGTCCGAGAATAGCGCCCATCGCCCGGGCAAACAGGCCACGCCGTAGTGAGTCTTGCCACAAGCTCTTCAAATCAAGCGGGCCACATTTCGGGTTCGGCATCAGGCTGAACACGGCGCTCCACAGTGCAAAGTTCTTAATCGTGCGAACCCCCACCAACGTAATCGCCAGCTTGACGCTAGAAATCTCACGTGAAAATCCAAAGTGTGACGAGTTCACGAAACGCAACACCTGACCGGTCAATCCTGGGTCAGCCTCGATCGGAACGGCGAATTCGAGTGGTCCGTTGTCGTCGTCGAAGGACAACTTCAAGAGCCGAATTGCGATTTGGGGCAAAGCGGGCACCTGAACACCGGCCAACAAGTGTTTCCGGTTGCGTGTCCCGCTGGCAACTGGCATCAGCGTTGATCCTTACAATTAGCGTGGCCAGCACATTCGATAGGTGCAGAACGCTTTTGGTGCTTCAACCACACAAACGCAGGGCGAAACAGTCACCGTGGCAAACGGCTGAAGTCGGGAATCCAAGCCGTCTAGTGACCATCAGGGACGGCGCCGCCGGTTGCGTTTTCGATACGCATGCTGCGGAAAAACCTTGATTGGTGTCGCGCTGGACTCGGTTTACGGGGAAAATACGGACTTACGGGCATTAGCAGGTGAATATTCGCCGAACCTGTGGAGCATCAACTCTAGCCACCCCAAAAAGGCTGGGAAAAATGGCGATAGCAATCTGATACTTCACACCTTCGGAAAATATGTACGTTAGCAGGCTAGCGTACAGATTTGGTACCCCAGTTGCAATCATTTCTGAATCGACGTGTGGTCCATGATGCGCTCCCCTGCAATCCATACCATGGCGCAAGATCGTTCAGTACATTCAGTCGTTCCAATACTGGTTACCGTCGTGGCGGTGTTATTGGTAGCTTGCCTACTAGATGGTGATACCTTGCATCACAATTTTCCAGGTTTAGGCCCACCAGCTGGGCAGTGGCGCAGGACGGTTGTTGGTTGGGAGCTCGTTGACCATTGGCATCAGCATCGACAAGACGACACCGGCTACCGCATCGCTCGACTTCACCCGCTCGCCGCCGCCATGGTCATTCCACTGGTCTCGCTGGCCGCGCTGTCGCTTTTCCCTCCGCGAATCAGGCGCCTCGTGACGTAAGGTCGGCCGATGCTAGCTACGTAAGGTGCTCTCCACCAACAGTTTGTCTCATCTGGTGGCGTTCCTTACTCTAAAGAGACCGAATTCCTTGTACGGATCATGGCGCCGGTCCCCACTATTATCAATGGAACTCGAGATTTGCTTTACAAGGGTACCTACATGCGTCTCACGTTGCGTACAATGCTGGCTTATTTGGACGACGTTTTGGAATCAGACGACGGCCAGGAGATTGGGGAAAAAGTCGACGAGAGCCAGTTTGCCACCGATCTTTCCCATCGGATTCGCGGTTGCGTACGTCGATTGAGACTGCCAGCGCCTCCGCTTGACGGCAAGGGAATGGGATTGGATCCGAACACCGTTGCCGAGTACTTGGACAGCACCTTGCCGGATGAACAAGTTCCTGATTTCGAAAAAATGTGTTTGGATTCCGATTTACAGCTTGCCGAAACGGCTTCATGTCATCAGATACTGACGCTCGTTCTGGGTGAACCGGCGCAAATCGAGCCTTCCACGCGGGAACGCATATACCGCATTGGTCAGACGGAGGTGCAACACAACCAGCAACCGATCACTGAATCAAGCGACGCGGCGACCGCCGTGGAACCGCGTCGCAAGCCGGAGATTCCAGATTATTTACGCGACGACCCACGCAGCAGCTGGTGGCCGGTGGCAGCCACGTTTCTGTTCGCTGCCTTAGTGACGTTGGGGCTGTTTCGGCTGGCTGGTCCATTCGATCGAAGTCATCCTGTTTTCCAGGCTCTTACCAAGTCTGATGCTGACGGGCAATCGCCTTTTCCACCCTCTCCGTACGAGGCGGAATCGTCGGACGGGTTCCATGTCGAGCCGGATCGAGCTTATATCGACGACGTGCATGGACTGGAACCCTCGGCCAGTAAGTCACTGGGGGAGGCGAACCAGGTTGAGACAACCGTCGAATCGCTGACTGCCGACTCCGAATATCCTGAGATTACGCAGAGAGGCACTTCGTCCAGGCAGCCCGAGACTGGCAAATCCTCCTCGGAGCTACTCACCGACGCACCTACGGAAAATACGCCTGGAGACACTGGCGTCGCGGTGGCCACAGCACTCGTGCCGGTCGCGGATGATTCAGCAGACGTGGACCCCGGCGCCGGATCGCTGCCCTCGAAGAACCATTCCGCAGAAGGTGTCGAACCGGACACTGCATCGGCCGACCCAATCCCCACCGCGGATAACTCGTCCGCGGAGCCCATCGACATCGGCCGGTTCTTGTCGGACGAAGAAGTCCTGATTCGACTTGACCCGGAATCCTCGACGTGGCAACGGTTGTCGCCACGGTCAGTTTTGTTCGCTCAAGACAAGTTGTTGGCACTGCCAACCTATCGACCCCTGATCTGGCTCGGTACGGGCGTTCAGCTCACGGTTTTTGGCGGCACACAGATTGGTATGAGTGGAACTGCCGCGAAGCCATTTGTCCAGGTCGACTTTGGGCGATTGCTGTTGGTACCTGTCGGCCGGGACGACGCCCGCGTCTCGCTTCGACTGCCAGGTCGAGACGTTGATATCACGTTTGTCAGCGCCGAGTCCGCGTTGGCGGTCGAAGTCCTTCGTGTGCATACACCAGGCGTCGATCCGCGCCAACGGCTTCCGCATAACCTCGTACGATTGATTCCCACCACCGGAGGCGTCGAGATTACCGCCGATTCGTCGTCCGCCCAGACGGTCATGGCCGGCGCGTCGTGGCTATATTTTGACGCTGCCCAACCGGATTCACTTCCGATCGACGAAAATCCCGATTGGATCGACGGCGGTGACTTGCGCGATATCGATCGCATTGCTTCGCAGATTATCGAGTCAGCTCTGAGCTACGAGCGACCCGTTGGACTGACGTTGGCTGAGAAAACGGAAGCAACGCAGGAGCGACGTATCGAAGCGCGCACGTTGGCGGTCCGCAGTCTGACCTACCTGGATGAATTTGAACCGGCGATTAAATCGCTGGCAGACTCCCAACACCGGAAGTGGTGGCAGATGCATTTCGCTGCGCTGCAGGACTCGTTGGCGCGAAGTCCCGAAACGGCGGATCGGGTGATGACCGCCTTGCAGAAACATCGAGGCCAGCACGCGGAATTGCTACTGAAGTTGCTGTCGGGGTACTCTCCAGATGAGCTACAGGCTGGCGGCGCAGCCGAATTGGTTGGATATCTGAACCACGATAAGCTCGATTTCCGCGTATTGGCCAATGAGAATCTCCGCCTGATCACGGGAACCCGGCCGATCTATAATCCGGCCGATACGCCCGCCAAGCGGAAGCGATCCATCCGTCGCTGGCAGGACAAACTCGAGCAAGGGCTGATTGTTTACAAGAACCCGCCGCTTGACATATCGCCGAGCAAGCGTTCGACTAACGAGTCGACGAATGGCAGCCAGGAGGCGACCACCGACGCTGTGGAAAATACACTCTGAATCGACTCGACAATAAAGACGTCCGGGACGAGGTCATTCCTCAGGTTCAGTTGCCCCCGCTTCGGAAAGCCACCTGTATTACTTGTTTCTCTGGTGTACGATAGTCTGTAGGTCGTTGGCAGTTTACAGACTGTACGGCTGTGGACTGTCGATTGTTATGTTGAGGGTGCCACGAGCCGAGCGCCATCCATGCCCTAACCGCACCGGCGGCAGACCACGTGTCCCCTATATTTTCCCAAAGCTTTGTACACGCGTAACTTGCGCCCATTGGACGGACGGGTGACTTTGCGTTTGTCCAACACGTTCCGCCGGGTTACAATGACTCGTAGCTGCAGGCGGCTGGGCACCGTTCGGTGCGATTTGAGGCGAGGAAGGATACACGTGCAGGTCAGTATTTCCACGCGTCACGGTGACTTAAGTCAGGAAGTTCAACAGAAGATCAACGACAAGGTTGCACGCCTGCCACGTTTATTCGAGCGTCTGACCGCGGCCAATGTGATGATCGACTTGGAGCACACGGAATCGCCCGAAGTTGAGATTCGGATTTCGGTCGAACATGCCCGAGACTTCGTCGCCACCGAGACATCGGCAAGCGTGATAGCGGCACTGGACGGGACAATTCACAAGGTTGAACAGCAGCTTCGCAGGCACAAAAAGAAACTTAAAGGTCACAAGGCGACAGGACTAAAGCATCAATCAGTTTCGGATGAGTCCGAAAACGTCGAAACCGCAAGTCAACGACGTCAAGATATAAGGAACCATTTGATGAAATTTGCCGACTTTGTCAGCCCCGACGCAATCAAGGCTGGAATGGAGGCAGACACGAAGGATGGCGTGATTGAGGAAATGGTGGCCGCGCTGGTCGCAGCCAATCAAATCGCCCAGGACGATACGGAGAGCATCCTAAAAGCGATTAAGAAACGCGAGGAGTTGGGAAGTACGGGGATTGGGCGCGGTGTCGCAGTGCCACACACCAAACATCCCAGCGTGGACCGGCTCATCGCCACTGTCGGAATCAGTGAATTGGGCGTGGATTTCGATAGCCTCGACGGTGAGAAAGTCCAACTGTTTTTTCTGCTCGTTTCTCCACTTGATCGCCCGAGCGATCATCTGCGGGCTTTGGAAAATATTTCACGTCAATTGCGCGACAACACTTTTTGCCGGTTTTTGAAACAGTCTAAAACGGTTGCCGAGGTCAAAAAATTGCTGGAAGAAGCTGACAACAATCAATTTGTGTCGTGAGGACGTCGCCAGTGGGTGAGGTCGGTGGCAATGCTATTTCGATCGGCAAACATGACTCAACAAACTGCTAGGCGAGATGTGACGATTGTCAACCCTCAGGGGTTGCATGCGCGTCCCGCGGACTTGTTTGTCAAACTAGCGAATCAATTCGAGTCCGAGGTCGGACTGATCAAGAATGGCGAGCGCGTGGACGGTAAGAGTATTTTGGCTGTGTTGACGCTCGCGGCTGAAAAAGGTACAGAATTGACGATCGAGGCAACCGGCCATGACGCCGCAGTCGCGATCAATGCTTTAACGGAACTGGTCGAAAGCGGTTTCGTCGAAGAAAAGAGAACCAATCCACAATAGGTGCTTCATGGGAATGGTAAAGCACGAGACGATTTCGGCCCGACCTGTTCGTCCGCTCCCGTGCACCTGGCAACCAAATGAATGAACGTGGCGGTCCGATACGGCTGGAGTGATGGCCTGACAGAGCGATGAATTGGATGTACGGCTACTCCCGCGCTGAACCGGACGCCACCAAGTCCGATGCACATACTTCAGGGAATTGCCGTCGCGCCCGGCGTGGCGATCGGCGAATCACTCATCGTAGATAGCGAGGGGTTCCGTATTCCGCGGCGATTCGTCACGCGTGACATCGTGGAAGACGAAGTCGACCGTCTGGAACGAGCTGTTCTTGCCGTTGGCAGCCAAATTGAGAAAAACCGGGAAACCGTTTCGGCTCAACTCGGTGATCAATGTGGGGCGATCTTGTCGGCGCAGCTGCAAATGCTGAACGATGGGAAGTTGCGCGAATCCTGGCACCAGCACATTCGAGAACATCTTAACTCGCCCGAATATGCGGTCAGCCGTACGTTACGGGAATATGCGAAAGTCTTTCAGTCGCTGGACAGCGGTACCCATCAAGCACTCGCGTCGGACATTTTCGACATCGAAAAACGTATGCTGCGACAGCTCTTGGGGCATCGCTGCGAAGAAATCTCTCATCTCGCTTCCCCTGTGGTCTTGTTCGCCCACGACCTGACTCCGAGCGAAGCCGCCAACCTGGACCGTGACAACGTCCTCGGGTTCGCCACCGAGTTAGGCGGGCCTGGCGGTCACATTGCCATTGTCGCGGAAGCACTCGAGTTGCCCGCCGTTGTCGGTCTTGGACAATTTATGGACGACGTCTCCGGCGGTGAACTGGTGATCATCGATGGTGATCACGGGCGAGTAGTCTTGCAACCGGACGAAGAAACCATCGCCCGCTACCGGCATGAAGTCGAAGAACATCGTAATCTGGCTGTACGGCTGATGTCACTCCGCGACCTGCCCGCCGAGACGTCGGACGGAATCCAAGTCGAGATGCTAGCCAATATCGAATTTCCGTACGAAGTGAATGCCTGTCTCGATCGCGGCGCCGGCGGAATCGGTCTCTACCGCACTGAGTTCCTCTATCTTAGCTCCAATCAGGTACCCGACGAAGAAACTCATTTCGAAGCATATGCCAAAGTTGTCCGGGCAATGGGCGATTTGCCCGTCGCGATACGGACCGTTGATCTGGGGGCCGACAAGATCAGGCGGGATGAGGAACGAAGTTCTGAATTGGAAGAAATCGGCAGAAACCCGGAACTCGGTCTCCGCAGCATTCGCTTGAGCCTGCACAATCGGCCCTTGTTCCGTACGCAATTGCGAGCCATTCTCCGCGCCAGCGCGCTGGGAAATGTAAGTGTGTTATTTCCACTGATCACCACGCTGTACGAATTGCGACAGGCGAAAATGGTAGTCGCCGAAGTCATGGACCAACTTGCTGAAGAAAGGGTCGAGTTTCATCGCGACATTCCGATAGGCATCATGGTCGAGGCGCCCGCTGCCGTCGTGATGCTGGATGTGTTTCTCACCGAAGTAGATTTCGTCAGCCTCGGCACCAACGACCTGACCCAGTATGCCCTGGCGGTCGACCGCACCAACAAGGACGTGGCGTCGCTCTACAACTCCGGTGATCCGGCCGTGCTGCGATTGATCCAAATGTCGATCCAAACTGCGCGAAATACCTCAACGCCGATCACCATGTGCGGGCAAATGAGCGGCAGTACAACTTACACGATGTTGCTTCTGGGACTGGGAATTCGAAGTCTCAGCGTGACGCCCAGCGCCATCCCCGAAGTCAAGAAACTTTGTCGAAGCGTGTCCATCGAGCAGTGCGAGGCGCTGATGCACCGTATCATGCAACTCGACGACGCGCGCAATGTCAATCAATTATTGAAATCGGAACTGCACCGTGCCGCGCCGGAATTGGCCATGTTTGTATGAACACCCAGGTCGATCCCATGCGGATTCCTACCGTGAGTCTCGGCCGGCAGGTTGTCAGTTCCCAGGAGAAGTAAGATTGGAAAATTCATGAAAAAAGAAATTTTGATCAACGTTTCGCAACCGGAAGAATGCCGGATTGCCATTGTCGAGGATGGACTCCTGGAGGAACTCTACATCGAGCGCAGCAGCCAGGACAATTATGTAGGAAACATCTACAAAGGTCGTGTAGTCAACTTGGAGCCCAGCATCCAGGCCGCCTTTGTCGATTTTGGTGTCGGCCGTAATGGCTTTCTCCATATTAGTGATGTCGAGCCACAGTACTTCCGCCAAGGTGGTTTCGAACCTGGCCAGGAGATCGAGGACAACGATGATGAACCGGCCCAACAGCACCACCGGCCTCCCCGACCTGGTGCCCGGCCTCGGATAAAACCACCGATTCAAAATATCTTTCGCCGTGGCGACGAGGTGCTCGTGCAAGTCATCAAGGAAGGAATTGGCACGAAAGGGCCAACGCTGTCAACGTATATCAGTATTCCCGGCCGCTACCTGGTGCTCATGCCCGCATTGGGTCGCGTGGGCGTGTCCCGCAAGATCGAGGATGAGGAGGCCCGGCGTACATTGCGCGACACACTGCTGGAGCTCAATCCCCCGAAAGGACTAGGTTTTATCGTCCGCACTGCCGGCATCGATCGTTCCAAAAGAGAGTTGTCTCGGGACATGGCCTACTTGTTGCGCCTCTGGAAAGTCATTTTCCGCCGCATTCGCAAAAATCCGGCTCCCATCGATATCTACGAAGAAAGCGACATGATCATTCGAACCATTCGCGATATCTTCAGCTCCGACGTCGATGCGATCTATATCGATGAGCTGCAATCGCACGACCGAGCCAAAGAGTTTCTGCAACTGGTCATGCCGCGCCATACAAATCGGTTGCACATGTATGATGGCAAGGAACCGCTGTTCCATAAATATAATCTGGAACAGGAAATCGCTTGCATCCACCAGCGCGAAGTTCCTTTAAAGGATGGTGGTTCAATCGTGATCGATCCGACCGAAGCGCTGGTCGCGATCGACGTCAACAGCGGGAACTTCCGTACCGACGATTCCGCCGAAGAGACCGCCTTTCAGCTGAACTTGGCCGCCGCCCGTGAGATCGCCCGCCAGCTGCGCCTCCGCGACCTCGGCGGTGTCGTCGTGAATGATTTTATCGATATGCGTAAAGAAAGACACCGCCGCGGCGTCGAGCGCGCCCTGCGCGATGCCGTCAAGCGAGACCGGGCACGGACCAAAATCCTTCGTACTAGCCCCTTTGGTCTCGTCGAAATGACACGACAGCGCATTCGTCCCAGTCTCAAACGAAGCATCTATCGGGATTGCCCCGTTTGTTTGGGAAAGGGTATTGTTAAATCGGACGAAAGTATGGCCATCGAAGTCGTGCGCCTGCTGCTGTTGGCCCGGCACGACGAACGCATCGCTAAAGTTACGATTTATGTCGCCGAGGAAGTCGCCTCCTACTTGAATAACAAAAAACGCCGCGAACTCACTTCCATCGAAGAACACGGAAGGATGACCGTACACATTCTCGGCAGCGAAAACTTCAGCCCTGAGTACTTGGAAATCATATACGTGGACAGCGAAGGCAATAAAGTCAACAGTTTATCAGCCGCTGTCAATTCCTGAGGTCGCTAGGCCGATTCGTTTCGCCCACTCTGTTTACTTGCCACACTTTGATCGTCTGGGCCGAGCTGGCCGAGGCGATCCCCGTCCGCGAAAAATACGAGGTCGCAAATCGTTCCAGTGTGCGCTTTTCAAAAGTGGAGCAGTGTTCCGTCCTCTGTGTTCCAAATCCGAAGGGTCATGTCTGCACCAGCCGAGGCGACCACACTGCCCGTCAGGTCAAACATGCCGCTGTGCACCGATCCTGCATGGCCGGCAAGCGTCCATTCATCCAGGTGAGTCCGCGCGTTCCATATTCGTATCGTGGAATCGTTTCCCGCCGATACCACCCGTTTCCCCGTCGGATCAATGGCGACACGGTGGACCGGGTTGTCGTGGCCATGCAGCAAAGCCAGCTGATCACGATTCTGGGCGTCCCAAATCACGACGCTGCCATCCGCATCTGACGACCGCTTGAACTTCCACTCTGGCTTCGGTGAAATCGACCAGTTCGCCAGTCGCCACAGCCGGACGGTCTTGTCCCACTCTCCGGAAGCCAGCAGCAGAGCATCGGATGAATAGGTCAACTCGGGTACAGGCTGCGTCACACCCCCCAGCGCTAGTCGGACTTCTCCCGAGGATGGATCCCAAGTCGTTGCACGGCTGTTGCCTCCCGCAGCCAACAAGCCGGACTGCCCCTCCCAGGAAAGGCTCGAGATGGATTACCGGTCCAACTGGTCCATCAAGATCCGGTCGAAATCCACACTCCAGGGCTCTTTTTGCCTGTCAGCTGCCGAGTGCCCGATTCGGATGGGTGGCTCTCGGGAACGATCGGATCGGTCGAGTTCACGTCATGTGGCAAATCGGTGACGGTCCCTCCGTTGGCGGCCGATACCGCCATACCGCTATCGTCTGGATGAACCGTACTTTTCGAGGGTGGACCGGACGACGCCTCCTCGATTAGCCGCTCGCTTTTCGGAGACATTACCTCGGCGGTCCTGGTCCGATCCCCGTCTGCCATGTTGGAGAGCCGTTCGAGCACAATTGCACGACTGCCCAGACGGCAACCAGCGCGACGACTCCCACAATCCACCAGAGAAATTTCCGACGGCACTGGGGTGACGGACTTCTGATTTCGGTGGGCACGCCGATTCGTGCTGTCTTGGCAGATGGGTCCGGATGTAAACCGGACGATTCGATGTTCGTACGTCGATCTTCGGCGGAAGGCGTCTGATCGGGGCGCGTCGCCGCGTGCTGTGCCGGAACAGCAGTCGTAGCGCGGTAATCAACGTCTCCCGGCGAAATCATCGGCAGACCGTCAATGGAAGTGGTCACCGCACAACTGAAGTCGAGGTAACTGAAAAATCGGTTGCCCGGTTCACGGGACATACCCTGGGCACCGCCGCACAGAGTGCTGGAGGGAGTGATTGATTGACCGAATCCAAAGGTTCGGCATCTCTCGTAGTCTGCTCGACAACGATCGCGACTGGCGACGACCCGATAAAAACATGGCGACCCGATAGCAATTCATAGACTGTTACCGCCAATGAATATTGATCAGCGCAGCCATCAAATGACCGCATCATCTATATTTCTGGTGCCGCAACTCCGGGTGTTCTCAGGATGATCCCGGTCGTGGTCAGATCGCACTGGTCGGGACCCGATGATTCGGTGACCACTTTGACCAGACCAAAGTCGCTCAGATAAGCGTTGTGATGGACGTCAGACAAGATATTCGCTAGTTTCACGTCGCGATACACGTAGCCTGGCACGGCCTCGCCGAGAATGCGCTCGCCGATACGGGGTTTGAGCCGTCGATCGAAGAAGTCATTTCGTCACCCGCCACGAATCTCGTCACAGAAGAAGATGTCATTATACATTATAGAACCGACAAGAGTGAATTGATCAACGCGCCGCCGACGTTGGCGCGAACGAACTCCGGGTATTACGTGCACCCCAAGGTCCGTTGGATGAGTTGGACGGGCTCGCACTAGTTGTTTTCATAGTAGTGGCGCGGG
>Ga0310123_10002147_pt1 | contig 15892 bp, 10 predicted proteins | sample CB6_AW_1057_MG_FD_203505 | JGI IMG/M metagenome (GOLD analysis project Ga0310123, IMG submission 203505) | Marine microbial communities from Western Arctic Ocean, Canada - CB6_AW_1057 | ecosystem: Environmental > Aquatic > Marine > Oceanic | place: Canada: Western Arctic Ocean | collected... | reverse complement strand
AGGCATCCGGTTCGACGATGTGTCGGCAATGATGGGTGGGGGACCCGTCACGATCGGCGGGCGCGTCGGACTGGAAGGGTTCCAGCCTGGCGAGCTGGCGATCACCGCCACCGGCCAGGAGATGCAGCTGCGGTACCCCGTGGGGTTCCGCTCGATCATCGACACCGATCTGGTACTGAGGGGCGACGTGAGCGCGCCGCTTCTGGCCGGTACGGTCAATGTCCGGGATGCGGTCCTGCTCGACGGGCTCGACATGGACGTCGGGCTGTTCGGCATCGGCAGCTCGGACGATGCGGCGGCGGTGGCGGTTGTCGAAGAGCCAGGGCTCCCGTTGAACTTCGATATTCGGATCGTGGCCCCATCGACTCTCCGGATGACGAGTAACACCACCCGGATTGTGTCGAGCGCGGAGCTCACCCTGCGCGGCACCTACGAACAGCCATTACTGTTCGGCACGGCCGAGATCGAACGGGGAGAAGCGTTCATCGAAGGGAACCGGTATCGCTTGAACCATGGAACCATTGGGTTCGCCAATCCGACCGCGATCGAGCCGTTCGTCGACGCCGAGCTCGAGACCGACGTGCGCGTGCCAGGTCAGACCTATCGGGTGGTCGTGCGGGTGACCGGTACGCTCGACAGGTTGGTGCCGACGCTGTCCTCGGACCCGCCGCTGCCAGAGGTCGATATCCTGTCACTCCTGCTAGGGGATATCCGCAACCCGGCGAGCGCCGACCTCCGGGCGGCGCGCGCACCCGAGCTGGCGCAGCAGCAGCGGATCCAGGCAGGTGCGGCTCGACTACTCGCCAGCCCGCTGACGTCGGGTGTCGGGCGTGTGGTCCAGGACTCGTTCGGGGTAGACACGTTCCAGATCACGCCGTCGCTCGGCGATCCGTCCTCGCAACAGTCGGCGCAACTCAACCCGACGGCGCGGGTACTGATTGGCAAGCGCATCTCAAGTCGCGCGCTGCTGACGTTGTCACGCGCCCTGGCCGGCGCCAACCGCGACCTCATCGTGGTTCTCGAGTATGACCAGAGCGACCGCCTGTCCTGGATTCTGTCGCAGAACGAGGACCGCACCTATGCCCTCGACTTCCGTGTGAGGCATGCCTTTTGAGCCACGTGATCTGGCGGGGTGCGGCCGTCGCGGCGCTGCTCGCCGCCCCGGTGGCGGCGCGCGCGGGCCAGGTCGCCGATCTCGTGGGCAAGGCGGTGACCGAGGTGCGTCTCTTCCGCGCCGGCGTGCCCGCCGACCGCTCGACACTGGATCTGGTTGAAACCAGGATCGGCCAGCCGCTGTCGATGCGGCAGGTTCGCGAGAGCGTGGTCCACCTGTTCAGCTTGGGCGAGTTCGCCGACGTGCGGGTCAGCGCCACCGCAGATTCACGTGGGGTCGTCCTGCGCTACGACCTCGTCCCGTTGCAGGCGGCTGCCGGTGTCGACGTCCGTGGTTCGCTCGGCCGACCTCAGGAGGAGCTGCTCGATCTGTTGGGCCGTCGGTTCGGACGCGTGGTGCGTGCCGATCAGGTCCCTGCCGCTGTCAGCATGCTCGCCGCGTTGTATCGGGAGTCGGGCCGGTTCGCCGCGCGTATCGCGGTCGACACGTCGTCGTCGGACGGCCGACTCGTATTGGACATCGATCAAGGGCCAGCGGCGCGGATCGGCCGGATCGACGTGCGGGGTGAGCCAGACGACGGCCGGGATCGCGTGCTCGAGCGGCTTGGTCTGGAGGAAGGGGCGGCCTACGACCCGATCGAGACCGAGACCCGGCTCCTCGAGTACCAGACGGAGGTGCGGGCGCGGCAGTACTACGAGGCCCGTTTCCGGCACGGCGTTACACCGAGTCCAGATGGACGGACCGTGGATATGGTGCTCGACATCCAGACCGGATTTCCGGTCAGAATTCGTTTCGATGGTGATCCGGTCCCGGACGCGGATCTGGACGAGCTGGTCCCTGTCGAACGGGAAGGCTCGATTGACGAGGACCTGCTCGAGGACTCCAGCCTACGTGTCGAGACCTATCTGCGTGGGCTCGGGTACCAGAACGCCCGGGTGACCTACCGTCGACTGGCCGAGCCCGGCGAGCTCTCGATCGTTTTCACGGTGGATCGGGGGGTGGAATACCGGGTCGTGGACGTCCGGTTCGACGGGAACCTGACCGTGCCCGCTGCCGAGCTCCGCGAGCTATTCGGCGTGGCGTCCGGGGTGCCGCTCGTGATGACCAACGTCCAGACTGGCGTCGCCGCTGCGAGCGCGCGCTATGCGCAGCTAGGGTATCTGGCCATACAGGTCAGACCGTCGGTCATCGAGCTCGAGACCTCCGATGATGGCGACCAAGCGGCAATCGTGCCGGTCCGCGTTGCGGTCGAGATCGTGGAGGGGCCGCGGACGACGATCGGCGCGGTCGTCGTCGAAGGGAACACCGCGTTCAGCGCGGCCGAGCTCGCCACGCTGGTCGAGTCGGCGCCCGGCGCGGCGTACTATGCGCCAAGCGTGGCCGCCGATGCCGACACCGTACGTGTGCACTATCTCAACGAAGGCTACGAGACGGTGCAGGTCGACGTGGTTCCCAGGTTCGGCGAGGCCAACGCGACCGCCGACGTCACCTTCATGGTACGCGAGGGCACGCAGGTCGTGGTGGACCATGTGCTGGTCGTCGGGAACCGCCAGATCGCGGCGTCTACGATTCGGGATGAGCTCACGTTGCGGCCCGGCGAACCGTTGGGGCTGGACGAGGTCGACGAGACACGTCGCCGTTTGACCGCCCTGGGGCTGTTTCGCCGGATCGAGATTCGCGGGTTCAGTCACGGCGGAGGCACACGGCGCGACGTGGTGATCGTGGTCGAGGAGGCGCAGGCGACTCGTGTCGGCTATGGCGGTGGAGTGGAAGTCAGCCAACGACTGCGCGCGACGGAGAGTGGGGCAGCCGGCGAGCGATTGGAGCTAGCGCCGCGCGGCTTCTTCGAGATCGGCCGGCGCAATCTCTGGGGTAAGAACCGGTCGATCGACCTGTTCACGCGGGTCAGTGTGCGTCGTGAGGACGACGCGGAATTGCAGCAGTCCAGTCTTGGGTTCAATGAGTATCGGGTCCTGCTGAACTACAGCGAGCCCAGGGCGTTCGGGAGGTCTGGCGATCTGTTCGTCTCCGGATTCGTCGAGCAGGTGATCCGCCCGAGCTTCGATCTGTTCAGCCGCGGGGTCAGCGCCGAGCTTCGACGCGTGATCGGCCTTACCATGACCGGCAGCGTCGGTTACACCTATGGACGGAACCGTGTGAGCAACGAGCAGCTGCAGCCCGTGGACCAGCCGCTGGTCGACCGGCTGTTTCCGGAGGTCACGCTGTCGAGCTTCTCGAGCGGGGTGATTCGGGACACTCGGGACGACCCGTTGGAGCCGACCAGTGGGTCGCTGGCGGGGGTAGACAGTGAGGTGGCGTTCCGGGGGATCGGCTCGGCGGTCGGGTTCGTGAAGACGACCCTCCAGGGTTTCCTCTATCGTCGGCTTCCCGGCGATCTGGTGTTCGCGGTGGGCGCGCGTCTTGGTCTGGCCCGCGGTTTTGCCCGTACCTTAACGATCAGCGCCATACCGATCTCCGTAATCAATGAAGACGGTGTTCTGGTGCTCGTGGCTGGCAGCGAGCCAGAGATCGCCGTGGTCGAGGACTTGCCGGCCAGCAAGCGGTTCTTCGCAGGTGGAGATACGACGGTGCGTGGCTTCGCGCTCGACCGGTTGGGTGACAGCGCGACGATCGACCAAAACGGGTTTCCGACCGGCGGCAACGCCATGGTCGTGCTGAACTCCGAGTTGCGTGTACCGGTAAGCGGGACGTTGCAGGTGGTCGGCTTTCTCGATGCGGGCAACGTCTTCGATCGCGTCAGCAACCTCGGGCTGGACCGCATCCGCGGCGGCGCCGGGTTCGGTGTGCGCTATCGCTCGCCGGTGGGTCCGATCCGAGTCGATCTTGGTTTCAAGCTGAATCGGCGAACGTTCACGGGCAATCGGGAGCGTCTCACCGCACTCCACCTCAGCATTGGCCAGGCATTCTGAGCGGTCCCGGTCCAGGTCGAGCCCCGTGTTGCCGACCTCCGTGCCCGGTCCGACCCGGGTGTACAGTTGGCCTGTTCGACTTATGGCTTCGAGACGACTGGTCAGGTTTGGATTCCTCTGCGCCTTGATGGGCGCCACGGTAGCAGCCCGTGGCGGAAGTCTGACTGCGTTCGACCGGCGCCACATCCCAGCGGCCGGCGCCCGTTGTCGACCGCCGGACTTGAACCGCGGGCTGCTGGGGATCAGGCAGACCCCCGGTGCGGGAGAGCTGATCGACAGCGTCCTGGCTGTCGTCGAGGGGCGGGTCATCATGCTGTCTGACGTCCGCGCGTTCCTGGCCCTGCGGCTCATCGAGTCGCCCGACGGGGGCGACCCTGTTCCGCCGGTCCTGACGGCGCTGATCGAGCGTCAGCTGATCTTGGAAGAGGTGGCGCGCTACGTCGTTGAAGAGCCGTCGACTGCGGAGGTGGAGGAGCGCCTGACGGGCCTCGTCGCGCGTCTCGGCGGACCCGAGGTGCTCGATCGGGTGCTGCCGGCCATCGGTTTCACGGTGGACGACCTGAGACAGGTGCTGCGGGCAGACCTGCGGATCGAGCGGTATCTGGCTAGACGGTTCGTGTCTGCGCGGCAACCGACCGAGGATGAGGTGGCTGCCTATTTCAGGGAGCACGCCGACGAGTTTCGTACGAACAGTGCGCCGCCGGCGTTCGATACGGTGCGAGACGAAGCGCGTCGCCGGCTGTCGGAGGCGCTGCGCCGAGAGCTGATCGACGGCTGGATCGCGTCTCTGACGGCGCGCGCGGACGTGTTCCGGGTGAGTCCGTAAGGATGAAGAGACAGAAGATCATGGCTAGGTTCTGCGTCACCCAGCGCGCGCGTTGAAGGCGATCGCGACCTGGATCAGATTGAAGATCGCGTGGCAGACCATCGGCGCGACGACGCTACGACGAGTCAGGTAGACGGCGCCCCAGACGGCACCCAGTAGAGCGGTCACGATCGCGGCGTCACGGCCCTGGATCAGGTGCCCCAGGCCGAACGCCACGCTGAAGACGATGAGACCGGCGACGCCGCCGCCGAGATGCTGCTCGAAGCGCCGGAGAATGAAAGCGCGCTGCACCTCTTCCCGGAGACCGCCGGCGATCACTGCGATCACCGAGAACCAGACCACGGCGGCCGGAGATCGGATGAGCGCTTCTAGCGGGTTCTCGGGCACGTTGTGCAACCCGGGTGCGACCCGCGACATGACGCCGAAGGCGACGGCAGCGACGAGGAGCGCCACCGGCACGAGCGCCAGGCCCAGCAGTACCTCGCCACCGGCCGGACGTGCGCCGACGAACGTGGTGACGAGGCGCTCACCGCGTGCCCGCAGCAGTAGCCAAATCAACAGCAGGACCAGCGTGGTGTCGGCCAGCGAAAGCCAGACGATATACGGGAGCGACAGCCGTCCCGCAGCGTCGACCGGAGCGGCCCCGATCAGGTTGAGGAGCAGGATGACGCCCAGCTGCGTCGGGAATCCGGAACAGAGCGTGACCTCACCGAGTGCCACGAACCGGTCGCCGAGCAGCGTAGGTCGCGGTGACGTGTCGGCAGCCGCCTCGAAAGCCACAGCGCCTGGGACCGGCTGTAGCCGGTGTGGCTGCTCATCGACGGACACCAACAAACTGTATCATACAGTCAGTAGATGGCTATTTTAGCGGTCCGTTCACAATATATTGTGAGTGATATCACAGTCTTACACCACATCTTGTGGGTGTCTCTTGACAAACCAGACATCTGGTCCCATAGTACCGGCCGAGGCGTACACCAGGGGTGGGGGAGCGAGTGGCCTGTCTCAGCGGTCCGGCACATCAGGCCCGCTTCGTGCTCATACCGTGTCCCGCCGTTGAGGCGCGTCGAAGGCGCAGATGGGTTACTGCGATCCGGCTGGCTCTCTGCAGATGCCCGCTCTGGAGTCAGGAGGAAATAGACCGGCCCTTTCCTCGCGGTGAAATCTCAGTGTTCACAGCTTGTGTGACACGCTCCGCGTGTTCTTCGTCGGAAGGAGTGACTATATGCCGAGAGGCGCTGCTCAAGAAACAGAGGCTATCGACCAGCAGGTAAACCTGATCACTCCGGTGGCCGAGCAGTCCGGTCTGGAGTTTTCCCGGTTCTTTTCTCGCGAAGGGTGCGACCCGTTCGACGAGATTGAGTGGGAATCGCGCGTGGCGCTGATCGGCAGCGAGCAGGGGGAGGTTGTCTTCGAGCAGCGAGACGTGGAGATTCCATCTTTCTGGTCGCAACAGGCGACGAACATCGTCGTGTCCAAGTATTTCCGCGGGCAGATGGGGTCGCCGACTCGAGAGCGCAGCGTCAAGCAGCTCATCGGTCGCGTGGTCGATGCGATCACGGAGTGGGCCCGGACGAGTAATTACTTCGCGAGCGAGGACGACGTACAAGCGTTCAGCGACGACCTCAAGCATCTCCTCGTGTTTCAGAAAGCCGCCTTCAACAGTCCGGTCTGGTTCAACTGCGGGTTCGAGGCGGCGCCACAGTGCTCGGCCTGCTTCATCAACTCGGTGCAGGATACGATGGAATCGATCCTGACCCTGGCCAGGACCGAAGGGATGCTGTTTAAGTTCGGGTCTGGCACCGGCACTAACCTGTCGTCGATCCGGTCGTCGCGCGAGCTGCTCGGTGGGGGGGGAACCGCGTCGGGGCCGGTATCGTTCATGAAGGGCTACGACGCGTTCGCCGGGGTCATCAAGTCAGGCGGCAAGACCCGCCGGGCGGCGAAGATGGTCGTGCTCAACGTCGACCATCCGGACATCGTTGACTTCATCAACTGCAAGGTCGACGAGGAGCGCAAGGCGTGGGCGCTGATCGACGCGGGGTACGACGGGTCGTTCACGGGCACGGCGTACTCGTCCGTGTTCTTCCAGAACTCGAACAACAGCGTTCGCGTGTCCGACGAATTCATGCGGGCGGTGCTCGACGACGGCGACTGGCAGACCCGGGCGATCACCGATGGCCGAGTGATGGACACCTGCAAGGCGCGCCATCTCATGCGGCTGATCGCTGAGGGCACACACGTGTGCGGCGACCCCGGGATGCAGTTCGACACGACCATCAACGACTGGCACACCTGTTCGGACACTGGCCGGATCCGCGCGTCGAACCCCTGCTCCGAGTACATGTTCCTCGACGACTCGGCCTGCAACCTCGCGTCGTTGAACCTGATGCGGTTCCTCGACGACGCGGGCGAGTTTGATGCCAAAGCATTTGCGGCTGGCGTGCGAACGATGATTACCGCGCAGGAGATCATCGTCGACAACGCGAGCTATCCGACCGAGACGATTGGGCGTAACAGCCAGGCCTACCGGCCGCTCGGTCTCGGCTATGCCAACCTCGGGGCGCTGCTGATGTCTCGGGGAATCCCGTATGACAGCGAGGAGGGACGGGATTGGGCCGGGGCGCTGACGGCGCTCATGACGGGCGAGGCGTACGCCCAGTCGGCGCGGATCGCGCGGGACCACGGCGGGCCGTTCAGCGGCTATGCCGCCAACCGGGAGCCGTTCCTGCGAGTCATACTCAAGCACCGCGATGGGCTGAAGGGCATCAGCGTTGACCAGGTGCCAGAGCCCCTGTTCGCGGCGGCAAGCCAGTCCTGGGACGATGCCGTGGAATTGGGCGAGCAGTTCGGCTATCGCAACGCGCAGGCGACGGTGCTGGCGCCAACCGGGACTATCGGGTTCATGATGGATTGCGACACCACCGGAGTCGAACCGGATATCGCACTCGTCAAGTACAAGAAGCTGGTTGGCGGCGGTCTCATGAAGATCGTGAACAACACCGTGCCGATGGCGCTGCGCCATCTTGGCTATGCGCCGGATCAGGTCGACGCGATCGTCGCTTATATCGACGAGCACGAGACGATCGAGGGCGCGCCGCATCTCGACACAGCACACCTGGAGGTTTTTGACTGTGCGTTCAAGCCGGCACGTGGGTCCAGGGCGATCGACTACATGGGGCACATCAAGATGATCGGCGCGACTCAGCCGTTCATCTCGGGTGCCATCTCGAAGACGATCAACGTGCCGACTGACGCAACCATCGAGGATATCGAGCAGGCCTACATCGACGCCTGGCGGCTCGGCACTAAGGCGGTGTCGATCTATCGCGATGGCAGCAAGCGTACCCAGCCGCTGAACACATCTCGTGCCGGTGTGACGGTGGCCACGGAGACCGTTACGCCGCCGGCGCGCCGCCGCCTGCCGGACGAGCGTCAAGCGCTTACCCACAAGTTCGACATTGCCGGGCACGAAGGCTACATCACGGTCGGTTTATTCGAGGATGGCACGCCAGGTGAGATCTTCCTGGTGATGGCGAAGGAGGGCTCGACCATCTCCGGGTTCGCGGACGCATTCGCCCAGGCGGTGTCCTACGCGCTGCAGTACGGCGTGCCGCTGCAGGTGCTTGTGGACAAATTCAGCCACGTCCGGTTCGAGCCGGCCGGCATCACCAAGAACCCGGATGTCCGTGTGGCCAAGTCGATCGTCGACTACATCTTCCGGTGGATGGCGACGAAGTTTCTCTCTCCGGAGGCGCAGTATCACGCCGGGGTGAACGTACGGGCCGGCGCGCAGCCGGCGGGAGAGCAGCTCGAGCTCGATGCACTGGTCACGGGTAAAGATGGGGCGCCCGCTGGGTCATCCCCGGACGAGGGTACAGGGAGCCGTGGTGCGCCGTTTTCGATCCAGAACGACCAGGATGCTCCGCCCTGCTCGACCTGCGGGGCGATCATGATCCGCAACGGCAGCTGCTACAAGTGCGTCAACTGCGGTGCCACAAGCGGCTGTGCCTAGGACCGCCGTAGCCGTGGCGGAGGCGGGAGATCTTCAGCGGTCTCTCGTCTCGGGTCTCCAGTCTCTAGTCTCCTTCGTGTTTTCCTCGTTCCGCCCGAAGTAGGCGAGTGCCACCAGAAGCGCGGCGAACAGGGCACGGGCTATCTGCGGCTCTGGCGCGACCTGGCGGTAGAGGTGCGCGGCGTTGTGGAGCGCCAGCGATTGGAGTCCGAACAGGGCGGCTAACGCCAGCGCCAGACTACCCGGCAACCCGATGCGAACGAAGAGCCCGGCGAGCACCAGCATCGCTCCGAGCATGATCGAGCCCACGTCGGCGAGCAACTCGAGTTGCGAATCTCCAAACAGATCCGCGAACCCGGCCCCCAGTGAGTACAGCCCGTAGCCGGCCATGCCAAGCGCGGCGAAGGTCAACATCGTGTCTGATGTATTATGCGTTCCTCGTGGCTGAATGTCCTAACCCCGGCGCTCAGTTGTGTTGGGAGCTGGATGAGCATCGTAGCAAGCGCCTTCAGGCCAGCCGGGCCAGCGGAGGACGCTCAACACACGTGAGCTGCGGCAACGATTCTCGTGCGGTGACGTCAGTTCGGCGACCCGCGTGTCGCCACAGGCGCGCGTTCGCGCGTTGGCTTGGACTCGCTGTGACGCTCGTTGCCGGCGTCTGGTGCGTGGCACCGGTCGCCGGAGGTGCGCAGTCACCGGACGCCGACGTCCTGGACCAGATTCTCGATCAATATGTGCGTGACGGGTTCGTCTACTATGCGGCGCTCCGAGAGGAGCGTCGCGCGATTGACCGGCACGTAGCGTCGCTGGCTGAACGGCCGACTGCCTTCGAGGCCTGGTCCGACGCGCGCCGGCTCGCGTACTGGCTCAACGGTTACAACGTCCTCGTGTTGCGGACCGTCATCCATCACTATCCGATCCGGAGCGGGTTCGCCGATTTTCCGGAAGACAGCGTGATGCAGATTCCGGGTATGTTCTCGCGGCGAGAGCACCTGATCGCTGGACGCAGGCTAACCCTGCAGGCGATCGAGGACGAGCTGATCGCTCCTTTCGGCGACCCGCGGGCGCATCTGGCGCTGGGGCGCGGAGCGGTCGGGAGCCCAAGACTGCGCAGCGCGGCGTTCAGCGACGATCGGCTCGAGGCGCAACTGCAGGCCGTGGTGTCCGATGTCGCGACTACTCCACGCCATGTCACGTTCGACCGGGCCGGCGACGAGCTGGTGGTCAGCGCGGTGTTCGGCTGGCGGGTGGATCAGTTCGCCGCGCGGTCCGCAGACGACGGCGGCTCCGGCCGCAGCCCCATCGAGAGCGCCATCGTGGCTCTCATCGCGCCCGCGCTGTTTCCAAGTGAACGGGAGTTTCTCGCGCGGAACACGTTCCGTCTGCGTTATCGCGACTTTGACTGGCGTCTGAACGATCTGACTGGTGGCGTGCCGGTGCCCCGCTCGATAAGCGCCCCTGGCCATCACGCGGGCGGCGGCCGGGTCGCCGCCTTCCCGCCTTCAAGCGCCGGTGTTCCAGCGGGGAGCTTCGGCGAGTCCGCTAGAGCCGAGGCGAAGGCGGACTGACTGTCGCCTGCCGGCCAGGAGGCCATACACAGCTCGATGGACCTACAGCTCGACGGTAAAGCAGCCGTCATCACCGGGTCGAGTCGCGGTCTCGGATTGGCCAGCGCCAAGGCGCTGGTCAGCGAGGGAGCGCGGGTCTGCATCTGCGCGCGGGGTGCTGATCGCCTGGCGGCAGCGGTCGCTGAGTTGCGCGCCGTCGGTTCGGATGACGCCGTAGAAGCGGACCTGACCACGGCCGCAGGCGTCGTAGCCGTTATCGACCTGGCGCTGAGCGCGTTCGGTGGCATTGACATCCTGGTCAACAACGTTGCAACGGCCAAGGGCGGGGAGCTGCACGATACGACCGATCGCGAGTGGCAGGCGGCGCTCGACGCGACGTTGTATCCGGCGATCCGCGCGTCCCGGCTCGCGGTGCCGCATATGCGAGCGCGTGGTGGCGGCGTCATCATCATGATTGCGTCGATCTGGGGCCGGGAGTCTGGCGGTCGGATGACCTACAACGCGGTGAAGGCGGCGGAGATCAGCCTGGCGAAATCGCTGGCCGGGCAGCTCGCCAGGGACAACATCCGGGTGAACAGTGTTGCGCCGGGGTCCATTTCGTTCCCCGGCGGCTCCTGGGCGAAGCGACAGGCGGACGAACCGGAGGCGATGGCGGCGTTCGTCACGCGCGAGATCCCGTTTGGTCGATTCGGCCGTGCCGAGGAAGTGGGAGACGTCGTCGCCTTCCTCGCCTCACCACGCGCCAGCTGGGTTACCGGCGCCAGCATCAGCGTCGACGGTGGCCAGTCCCGGTCGCTGATCTGATCTGCAGCGCAGGAGGCGGGGAACGAAAAACCTGTTGCACCCCCCTCAAGTTACGCTTTGGTTTGTTACTTAGTCGTCTTTAATTCCCCTTCTACCATCCTCGTCCATGCACGGAACCTCGCTACTCGGCCTGCGTGGTTCGAACTACACATCCAACCGTGTCTCACGGCCATCGGGATGCCGCCCTGTTCGAAGTGCTGGAGCGGCTCGTGCAGGCCGGGATAGTCGGCAGCGACGGGTCGGCCGGTTCGCCTGCTGTCGCGCCACTTGACGGAGCGTACGTCACCGCCTGGCGTTCGCGTGACGCCGCCAGCGTCGTCATACTGGGGCGGTGCGGGTCTAGCACCGGTTGCTCGACCTCCGGCGGACGCCAGGGTTGTTCGAGCACGAGGCCCTGAGTGCCATCGCCGTACACCACAGCGTTGGTTGAAGGATGCGGGGCGGCCGCTGACGTTCGCTCGCCGCGCATATGCGGAAGAGCGGACGGCCTGTGGCCGGCTGGACGAGCAGAAGAGAATGACGCGGTTGGAGCGGCGGCTGGCGGGCCGGCTGTGAGGGCGGGTGACGGCCTGGTCGATCCAGGCCACTAGCTGGTCGGGGTCGGCTCGTGGGGCTGCGCGGCGGCGGTCTTGCGCTGGTCCTCCTGGCGTTGCTTTATTCCGGCGACCGTCTGGGCGCCGTACTTCTTCATGAAACGCTCGACGCGACCCTCGGTGTCAATCAGCTTCTGTCGGCCTGTGAAGAAGGGGTGGCAGCTCGAGCAGATCTCGAGCCGGAACTCTTTCTTGGTTGATCTCGTCTTCCAGGTGGCGCCGCACGCGCAGCGAACATCGACTTCGTGATACTCAGGGTGGATGCCTTCCCTCACGGTATGCTCCTCATTATCTAACGTGGGGTTCCCCCCACACCCTGGCTCGGCCGCTTGCGTGGGCCCAACGCCCAGCGCCGCTTCCTCGCTGGCGCGCGCGTGCCGTGGCGGTCACCGACGATTTCGACCGAGTCGCATAGTGTCGTCTGGGACCGCGTAACTGGCAACCGAACTCCTCATTGTAGCAGACGGGCGCCCTCCAGACCGTCTGAGTCTGTGAGGCCAGAGCTGGTGGGGGGAGCCGCTACACCCCTGCCAGCTGCAACAGGCTCGCCCAGAACGCGGGTAGCCCGTCCCCGAGCTTCGACGAAATCGGCAGGATGGTCCGCTCTAGCGCCGTCTCGTGGGACTCCAGCCTCGCCTTCCGAGCCGACCGCGTCACCCGGTCGACCTTGGTGGCTGCCACGAGAAGGGGCAGTCGTAGCTCGGTCAGCCAGGTGAGCGCGTCACGGTCGCTCTCGATCCCCGGGTGCCTGGCGTCGACGAGCAGGACCGCCCCGGCAGGTCCGGTGCGGCCTGGGCGCGTCGGCATCTCGTTCGGATCCGGGTTGAAGTAGCGCTGTGTCAGCCTGTCGAAGCCGCGGTCGGCTGGTGAGCCGCGCGCGTAGCCGTAGCCGGGCAGGTCGACCAGCAGCAGTTCGCCACGGTGCCCGGTGAGCCGGATACGATAGACGTTGAGCAGCCGGGTCGTGCCTGGTGCACCGCCGGCCCTGGCGATCTTGCGGTGTGCTAGGGCGTTTATCAGCGTTGATTTGCCAACGTTAGACCGCCCGACGAAGGCTATCTGCGGCAGATGTTCGACGGGCAGCCTACCGTCAGGTCCGACGCTCGTGACGAACTCCGCCGTCTGGATCTTCACACTACGGTTATACCCGAAGTGAACAGGAGAAAAAGCTGGCGGGTGATGCCGTCAGTTCGTGCAGACACCAGACAAGGCGAACGTAACCGCTGGGCCGAGGACCACCCCTGGGGTCCATCAGTGCGTGATCCGCCCGTCTGGGTTCGTGGTCCCCGGGTCGGTTTCATCTCGGGTCGGTAGCAATGCGGTGAGCGGCGTCACCAGCGCGATCTTCAGCACCTCGTCCATCGACTCCACCAGATGCAGCTCGAGGACGTCGAGGACAGCTTTCGGAATATCGGCCAGGTCCTTCTCGTTGTCCTTTGGAAGGATGATCGTCTTTACCCCAGCCCGGTGGGCGGCCAGCACCTTCTCCTTGACGCCGCCGATGGGCAGCACCTTGCCACGCAGCGTGATCTCGCCGGTCATCGCCACATCGCGGCGGGTCGGAATACGGGCCAGATTGGAAACCAGCGCTGTCGCCAGCGTGATGCCGGCCGACGGTCCGTCCTTCGGGATTGCACCTTCGGGGACGTGCACGTGGACGTCGGTGCGGCGGTGGAAGTTCTTCTCGAGACCGAACTCATCGGCTTTCGAGCGGACGTAGCTCATCGCGGCCTGGGCCGACTCCTGCATCACGTCACCCAACTTGCCGGTTAGGGTCAGTCGTCCCTTGCCTGGCATCAGTGTCGATTCGGTGAACAGCAACTCGCCACCAGCCTCGGTCCAGGCCAACCCGGTGGCGATGCCGATCTCGTTCTTCTCCTCCGCCATGGTCGGACGGTAGCGTGGCACCCCGAGATGCTCGGTGATTCTCTCGGCGGTGATCTCTTCGAAGAATCCCTTCCCGTCAAGGACCACCCTGCGGGCCACCTTGCGGCAGATCGAGTTGATTTCTCGCTCGAGGCTCCGGACCCCGGCTTCGCGCGTGTAACGCCGGATGATCGTCTCGAAAGCTTCGTCCTTGAACTGGATGTTCTTATTGGTCAGCCCGGTGGACTTCACCGCCTTGGGTGTGAGGAAGGTCCTGGCGATTTCGATCTTCTCAAGCTCGGTGTATCCGGCCAGTTGCAGGACTTCCATCCGGTCCCGCAGCGCCTGGGGTACCGTGTGGAGCACGTTGGCCGTGCAGATGAACATGATGTTCGAGAGGTCGTACTCGACATCCAGGTAGTGGTCGAGGAAGGTGTGGTTCTGTTCCGGGTCGAGCACCTCGAGTAGTGCCGACGACGGGTCTCCCCTGAAGTCCATCGACATCTTGTCGACCTCATCCAGGAGGAACACCGGATTCGTCGTACCGGCCTTCTTCATCATCTGGATGATCTGGCCCGGGAACGCGCCGATGTAGGTACGCCGGTGGCCGCGGATCTCCGCCTCGTCCCGTACCCCGCCGACCGACAGCCGGACGAACTTGCGGTTGGTGGCGCGCGCGATCGACTTCGCCAGGGATGTCTTACCAACCCCCGGCGGGCCGGTGAACGTCAGGATGGTGCCCTTGGGCTTACGCACGAGTGTGCGTACCGCCAGGAATTCTAGAATCCTATCTTTGATCTTTTCCAGGCCATGGTGGTCCTGGTTCAGAATATGCTCAGCCTTCTTGAGATCCCGGCTCTCGCGCGACCGCTTGTGCCAGGGCACGGCGAGCAGCCAGTCGACGTAGTTGCGCGAGACCGTCGCCTCGGCCGACATCGGGGGCATGCACTCGAGACGCTTCAGCTCCTGAGTCGCCTTTTCTTCGACCTCTTTCGGCATCCGCGCCTGTTCGATCTTCTTCTTCAATTCCTCGAGCTCGTTGCCCTTGTCCTCCTTGCGGCCCAGCTCTTTTTGGATCGCCTTCATCTTCTCGTTGAGGTAGTACTCCTTCTGCGCCTTCTCCATCTGCTTCTTCACGCGAGACTGGATCCGGCGGTCGACTTGTAGCTTTTCCACCTCTTTCTCGAGGATGCTGGAGATCCGAGCGAGTCGTTCGAGCGGCGAAATGATCTCGAGCAGATTCTGCTTTTCCTCCACGCCGACCACGAGATGTGCGGCGATCGTGTCTGCCAGCTTGCTGGCGTCGTCCACCCTGACCGCCGCGATCATCGCGTCGTAGTGCATGTTGTTCGACAGTTTGACGTATTGCTCGAACAACGACACGCTGCGGCTCATCGCGTTCTCGATGTCGTCGCTGACGTCGTCCTGCCTGGGCAGCAGCTTCGACACCACCCGGTAGAATCCTTTGTCTTCCTTCCACTCGACCGCCCGCGCGCGCTCGAGCCCTTCCACCAGCACCTTGATGTTGCCGTCCGGCAGCTTCAGGCTCTGCACGATGTTGGCAACGCAGCCCATCGTGTAGATGTCTTTCGGTTGCGGGTCGTCGGTCGTGGCGTCCTGCTGCGCCGCGAGGAAGATCCGCTTGTCTTTCATGAGCGCGTGCTCGAGCGCCCGCGTCGACGATGGTCGTCCGATGACGAACGGCATCATCATGTGCGGGAAGACTACGACATCACGCAACGGGACGATTGGGAGGGTTTCGTAGACTTCCATATCGGAGATGTGCAGGCAATGATTGCCTAACCGGCCTTTTCGATGACGGTGATTGGGTTATCTTTGGACAAGACCACTTCACGTGTGATCACGCACTCTCGAATCTTCTTCTGACCGGGCAGGGTGTACATGATGTCGAGCATCAGATCTTCGATGATCATGCGCAGCCCGCGCGCGCCGATCTTACGCTCCAGCGCCGACTCGGCAATCGCTTCGAGAGCATCGTCGGTGAATCGAAGCTTCACGTTCTCGTACTCGAACAGCCGTGCGTACTGGCGGGTGATGGCGTTCCGCGGCTGCGTGAGGATCTCCATGAGCGCCGGCTTGTCCAGCTCGTGCAGCGCGCCGATAACCGGTAGCCGGCCGACGAATTCTGGGATCAGACCGTACCGGATGAGGTCTT
>Ga0310123_10002146_pt1 | contig 15902 bp, 12 predicted proteins | sample CB6_AW_1057_MG_FD_203505 | JGI IMG/M metagenome (GOLD analysis project Ga0310123, IMG submission 203505) | Marine microbial communities from Western Arctic Ocean, Canada - CB6_AW_1057 | ecosystem: Environmental > Aquatic > Marine > Oceanic | place: Canada: Western Arctic Ocean | collected... | reverse complement strand
AGCAAGGGGACAAGAGCTACCAGCAGTTCCTAACGCGAGTTGACACGGCCGAGAAGGCGGCGTTTCTTCTCGTGGATTTCAGGAATGATCTCACGGACGCGAAGTACATTGCGTACATGGGCGGCTATTTCGGCCACGATGGCGATCAGCCGGTGCTGGTGTTTCAGAAAGGAAGGTCGCTGGCCGGCGTGATCGGCCTGCCTGAAAAGGAAGCCGACATGGCGGCCCGCGTGTTCGCGGCGGCGCTGGATTAGTTTAGGCTAGTGTAGTGTGCCAGCAATAGCGCAACACAAAGACATCCGTCGGGGAGAGAGGAAGTGCGTTGAAACAGCCGACGGGCTTGCCCGCGGGCATGGCAGGCAAGGATGCCTGGCCCACCTGGCACTTGCGGAATGTGGAAACTGGGGAGCGTGGACTCCCGCCCACGCCTCTGTCCGGTCGTGTGAGGTTCCGCGGCTATCGAGACGATTCGCTTACTCGGGGCTCCCCGACGTGCGATCTTGAGAGACCTTATCCCATGCATACTTACGGCAAAACCCTTTATCTCCTGTTGCTAGCCCTTGTGCTCGGGATTTCCGCGGGCTGTTCCGAAGCGGAAGACCCCACACGCCCGAATATTCTGTTCGCTATTTCGGATGACCAGTCTTATCCCCACGCCTCCGCCTACGGGTTCAAAGCGGTTCGCACGCCCGCATTCGACCGCGTAGCGCGCGAGGGAGTTCTTTTCACGAACGCTTTCTCGCCCTCTCCCGGCTGCAGTCCGACTCGCGCGGCGCTGTTGACCGGCCGCCACATCTGGCAGATCGAGAACGCCGGGACTCACGCCAGCTCGTTCCCGGCAAAGTATGTGACCTTCCCCGACCTGCTCGAGGAATCAGGCTACTTCGTCGGTTTCACGGGCAAGGGTTGGGGTCCGGGGAATTGGCAGGACTTCCGCCCGCGCAACCCCGCCGGGCCGGAGTTCGCCAAGCACACGATGGAGCCGCCCCACAAGGGGATGAGCAACAGCGACTACGCCGCAAACTTCGCGGACTTCCTGGAGCAGCGCCCGTCCGATAAACCGTTCTGTTTCTGGTACGGAGGCAGGGAGCCACATCGCCAGTACGAAAAGGGTTCAGGACTCAAGGTCGGCAAAGACCCCGCTGATGTCGCTGTCCCCCCCTTCTTGCCGGACACGCCTGAAATTCGCTCCGATATCCTCGACTACGCTGTGGAAATCGAGTGGTTCAATACGCACCTGGAACGAATACTCGAAATGCTCGAAAAGGCCGGTGAGTTGGACAACACGCTGATCATCGTGACCTCCGATAACGGCATGCCGTTTCCCCGTGCTAAGGCCAATCTCTACGAGTTCGGCATTCACATGCCATTGGCGATTCGGTGGGGATCGAAGGCGCCGGCCGGCCGCGTGGTCGACGACATGGTCGGATTCGTTGATCTGACCGCGACCGTCCTCGAGGCCGCCGGCGTGAAGCATCCCGGCGAGTATCCTCTCTCGGGAAGGAGCATTTTGAAAACGCTGACTTCGGAGGGGCAGGGGGACGTCGATGAGACGCGAACGCACATTTTCAGCGGCCGCGAACGGCACTCGTCCTCGCGTTACAAAAACCTCACCTACCCGCAGCGAGCGATTCGGACCCGGCAATACCTTTACATCCGCAACTTTGCCCCCGAGCGCTGGCCGGCCGGCGCGCCACAAAAATACGAGACGGACGGCTCGCTGGGGCCGATGCATGACGGCTACCACGATATTGATTCGTCGCCTTCGCTTACGTTTTTGATCGAGAACCGCCTGGACGACGAGCTAAAACGCTTCTTCGATCTGGCTGTCGGCAAACGTCCAGCCGAAGAACTGTTTGACGTGATGAAGGATCCAGGCTGCCTCGATAATCTTGCTGAGAAATCTGAATTCGACGAGATTCGAGCCCGGCTGGGCAAACAGCTAGAAGACTACCTCAAGGAAAGCGGTGATCCGCGAGCGCTTGGGAAAGGTCAAATCTTCGAGGACTACAAGCGCTATAGTCCCATTCGGAAATTCCCGCCGCCTCGCTCGCAGTAGGCGTCAGCCGGAGGGCGGAGAACATAGTGATCTTTCTCCGGCGGCCCGCCTCTCCTCCTCCCCAATTGAAACGGGCTGATGAACAAGTTCGGGGGGGGGCGTTCAATTCAACCGGCCCGAGAAGGGCCGACCTAAGGAAACCAAGCCACGTGAGCGTGGTTTAGCCGGCGGGCTGCATAACCCTGAAATGTAGAAACTCCAGATGTCGCCAAGAATGACGACACGGCACGCAAGAATACGTGCGCCACGTCGCGCTTCGCAAAGACCGGGCCGATGCCGCTCCAGACAGCTTCAGCGCTGGTCTTCCACTATCATTCCCACTCAATCGTCGAGGGCGGTTTGTGAGAAAGGTCCAGAAAGACAGCTTCGATCTCGGGTAGTGCCCGCAGCCGTTTCGCCAGCGTTTCAACGCGTGTGACCGGCAACTGGGCTACCTCGGCGGTCATGCCGTCCACCGACGTCACCGGCCGGAGTGCGATGGTTTCGCCGCCCTTGCGCGAAAAAGGCAACAGCACCACCGGGCACTGCCACACGTGGCGAATGAGTCCTTGATCGCGCAGGAATTCGGTGACGACGCGGTCGGCTTGCTGCAGCAGCGCGACGCGCTTCATCGTGATATGGGTCTGGCGGACCTTCCATTCGACCAGCCGAAAACGTTTGGGAAGGATCGCGAGAACTACACGGTTGGTCCGCCGGAATTGATTGGTGATTTCGGTTGCCAGCGTCAAAAGCAGCCGATAATCGAGGTCAGTGCCATGTAAGACGGTCAGGCTCGCGTAGGTCCGGCTGTCACCTTGGACGCCGACACTTCGAATCGGCAGCACGAAAGCCCGGCAGCCCGCTTCCCTGACCACCTCGTTGATCTCAGGGTTGACTTGCGGTTTGCTGGCCCTCGCGGAGCAGATGCAGCGAATTGCCAGCCCCGGACCCGGGAAAGGATGACGCTCGATGAGTGCTTTCGGCAATCCAAGAACTCGGCCCAGCAGGCGAACCTCATCCTTGTAGAACTCCGTAAGCGGTTCAAGCACTCGTCCCTCTTCTATCAGTTCCAGTATCCGATGAACCCGGTTGTGATGGGTCTTGATGACAGCCGCGTTGGCCGTACCGCCCGACTCGATGGTATCGGGATAGATCGTCCCCTGCCCAAGCATCCAGTCATGATCGGCGAACTCTTCCCTCTCCAAAACCTCGTCCTGTAATTCGACAAAGATTCGCCCGATGATCTCGCGCTTTTCCTCCGGGTCCGCCACGCCTCGGAGAGCGCTGAAAAACCGCCCGCGCGCCGAGAGAACTTCAATCGATCCGAAGCCGAGCCTTCGGAAAGTGGCCTGAATTTCCTGAGTCTCACCGGCGCGCATGAACCCGGTGTCGACGTAAACGGCGTGGACCAGATCCGGGCGCAGTGCACCAACCGTCAGGACGTAGGCGACCACTGAGTCGACGCCGCCGCTCAGGAAGAAGAGAATTTTTCGGCCCTTGGTATCCCGTTCAATATCGCGCTGCAGTTGGGCCACGCGGTTTTCGGGGTGCCAGTCCATGCGGAAGCGGCAAACCTTCGACAAGAAATTGCTGAGGATTTCAGGACCGTGGGCCGTGTGCATCACTTCGGGATGGAACTGAAGTCCGTAGTAATCCCGCTTCAAGTCACCCATGGCCGCGACACCGCATGCGCGCGTGTCGGCCAGCGTTTCAAATCCTTCAGGGAGTTTCGAGACCTGGTCGCCATGACTCATCCAAACGCGCTGGCGGCGGACGAGCCCGGTAAAAAGATGACCGTCGCGGCGAATTCTGAGATCGGCCTGGCCGAACTCGTGTTTTTCTCCCGGCTCCACGACGCCGTGCATGCTGTGCGCCATCAACTGGTGCCCGTAGCAAATTCCCAGGATCGGGCGCCTGACTCGGAACAAGTCCGGGTCCGGACGAGGGCTATCAACGCCAAAAACACTCGCCGGGCCGCCCGAGATGATGATGCCCCTATAGGGGCCTAGCTTTCTGGGATCGACCCTGAGAGGCAAGATCTCGGCATAGACGCCGAGTTCGCGCACCTTCCTCGCGATCAAGTGACAGTATTGCCCGCCGGAATCCAGAACAGCAACTTTTTCCATAGAGGGGAAACTTCGATGAAGGCTATTGATCTAACTGAGAATATAGATGTTAAAGTCTCTAGTATATCATTATAGCTGTGGTTTCTTCTCAAGCCTTGGCTTCGCTCAGCGAGATCGTTGGCGATCGCGGTCTCCTTCATCGCTCTCAGGACTTGATGCTCTACGAGTATGACGGCGGCATCGAGAAGGGCCGCCCCGAATGCGTTGTCTTTCCCAGGATGACAGAGGACGTTGTCCGCATCGTCCAGGTCGCGGCCGAACATAAGCTCCCACTGGTGGGCCGCGGCGCCGGTACCGGTTTGAGTGGCGGGGCCATCCCGACCGAAGGCGGGCTGATGATCGCCTTCGCGCGGATGAACAAGATTCTCGAGATCGACCTTGAGAACGAATACGCCGTGGTGCAGCCCGGCGTGGTCAATATCGACATCACGACGGCGGTCAAGGACCAAGGTTATTACTACGCTCCCGACCCCTCGAGCCAAAAAGCTTGCACCATCGGCGGAAACGTCGCTGAGAACTCCGGCGGCCCGCATACCCTCGCCTACGGCGTGACGACGAACCACGTCCTCGGCATGGAAGCGGTCTTGCCGGACGGCACGGTCATCAACGTCGGTGGCCGGGAAGCCGATTTGCCTGGCTATGACCTGGTGGGGCTTCTGACAGGTTCGGAGGGCACGATGGTTCTGGTGACCAAGGTCATCGTGCGTCTGATGCGTTCACCGGAGTCGGTCAAAACGCTGCTCGCGATCTACGACGAGCCGGAAGACGCCGCGGCGACCATCGGCGCCATCACTGCCCGGGCGATCGTGCCCGCGGCGGTCGAGATGCTCGACGGCGTCATGCTCCGCATGGTGGAGGAGGCCACCCACGCCGGTTATCCGATGGATGCCAACGCGGTGTTGCTGATTGAGGTCGAGGGACTGAAGGAATCCGTCGAAGAGCAGGTGGAGCAGATCGAGCAGGTCTGCCTGGAGTGCAAGGCACGCGAGGTTCGCATCGCCCGCTCGGACGAAGAACGCGACTTGCTCTGGAAGGGCCGCAAGAACGCTTTCGGCGCAGTGGGACGCGTCAGTCCAACCTACTACGTGCAGGACGGCGTCGTCCCCCGCACGCGCATCGCCGAAACGTTGCGTTTTATCTACAAGGTCTCGGAAAAATACGATCTCCAAATCAGCAACATCTTCCATGCCGGGGACGGCAACATGCACCCGATCATTCTGTTCGACGACCGGGATCCGGATCAGCTCAAACGCACCAAGCAAGCCGGCGCGGAGATACTGCAATACTGTGTCGACGTCGGAGGAGCGATCACCGGCGAGCACGGCATCGGCATGGAGAAGAACGACATGATGCCCGCGATCTTCGCCGAAGAAAGCCTCGACATGATGGAGCGCCTGATCAAGGTCTTCAACCCGGACCGCCGCCTCAACCCCGGCAAGCTGCTGCCGACAGGGAAAGGCTGTCTAGAGATCCGCCCGGTCCCAAGCCAGCAAAAAGGGGTCGTCTGGTAGAAGCAAGACCGGATTAGGCGGGCTGAGAGTCGGTCGTTACGGAGCCGCTACATCAAAGCGCTCCAGAAGAAGGAGAGCTGCAACATGGGTGAGTCAAAAGGCATAGCCTACTGCAACCGGGAATATGTCCCAGTGGGGGAGGCGAGCATCCCTATCTTAGATCCGGCGTTCACGAAAAGCGACGTGGTCTTCGATGCGGTCTCGGTTTGGGACGGTCAGTTCTTCCGGCTCGAAGACCACCTGAAGCGTTTCCGGGCGTCGTGCAGCTATGTCCGCATGAAGCCGCCGTGCGACGAAGACGAGATCAAGCACATCCTGGCGCAGTGTGTGGCACGGGCGAGCTTTTCCTCGGCGGTGGTCTACATGCTTTGCACGCGGGGCCGCTACGGTGGCGGTATCGCCTTTGGAGATCCGCGCACTTGCCGCAGCGAGTTTGTCGCTTACTCGGTTCCCTACTATTGGGCCGTGCCCAAAGAGCGTGCGCGGACCGGCGCCCATCTGTGGATTCCCGAGACGCGCCGGGCGCCCGATGCCGCTATCAACCAGCGAGTGAAGAACTTCAATCGCATGGATCTCACGCGGGCTCAGTTCGAAGCCTTGGACGCGGGGGCGGATACGCCGCTGCTGTTATCCACCGATGGGTTTCTGACCGAGGGACCGGGCTTTAACGTTTGGATTGTCCGGGAGGACAAGGTGCTGACTCCAGGGAACAATATGCTGGAGGGAATCACGCGGCTTAGCGTCTTCGATCTGTGCAACGAGGTCGGCCTCAGCGCGGAAACGGCGGACCTGAGGCGGGAAGATCTGGCCAGCGCTGATGAGGCTTTCATGTCCTCCTCGGCCGGCGGGGTGATCCCCGTTACGAAGGTCAACAATCGGCTTATCGGCAACGGGGCGCCGGGGTCTGTTACATGCCGCCTCGGGGACCTGTATTGGGAGAAGCGCGGAAACGGCTGGCACGCTACCTCTGTTGCCGGCCTGCTGGCCGAGCGGGCTCCTCTTCTGGCCGCCGGGCCTTTTTGAGCAGGGCGCGCCCAGGGAAGCCGGAGCGAGATGAAAGCCCGTTGAAACGGGCTGTGGAACGAGTTCGAGGGAAGACTTGTCAACCGGCCCTAAAGGACCGCCCTCCGAGTTTGTCGGGGATTGGGAGACCCCAATCCGTTATTTTGTGTGAAGCAACCCATAAAATCGGCCGCCGCTATTGCTTCTGCCGGACCGATTGTGTTATCCAAAGAGGGCCCGTTTTTTTTCTTTTACCGCGTCTGGTTGCTCCATGGAGCGTTGGATGACGGTTTCCATTGTTATCCCTCACTGGAATCGCTACGAACTATTGACAGGTTTGCTTGACTCCATCCGACAGCAAGAGCTGCCGGAAGGGGTTGTGCTGGAAACCCTCCTTGTGGATAATGGGTCGACCGATAAATCGGTCGAGGTAGCCCGAAGTCTTGGAGTGAGAGTGTTGCGGCTCAGCCAAAACGAAGGCGTGAGCCGGGCCCTGAACCGGGGGATTCGGGCCACCGATGGTGAAGTAGTGGTTTTGCTGAACAACGACGTAGAGCCGGCGCCAGACTGGCTAGGCCATTTACTGGAAGCAATGAAGGACGACAACATCTGGTTCGCGACGGGCAAGACGCTTGACTTCGAGGAGCGCGGACTGATCGACGGCGCCGGCGACGCGATGTGCCGCGGGGGCGCTTCCTGGCGCTTGGGGCACGGAAAAAATGACGGCCCGGAATTTGACTTGGGACGCCGGACGTTCTTTCCCTCGGCCACCGCCACGGCATTTCGCCGAACGTTCTTCGATCGCGTGGGTTTGCTGGAAGAAGGATTCTTCGCCTACTTGGAAGACGCCGACTTGGGGCTGCGGGCGGCGATCGAGAAACTTCCAGGAATGTATGTCCCCGAGGCCGTTGCCTACCACCGCGGCGGGGCCACGTCGGGTGTTTGGAGCAGTCAGACCGTCGAGTGGATAACGTGTCATCAGTTGCTGCTGATCGCGAAATTTTATTCGATCGGGATGATTTTGCGGTACGCGCACGCCATCCTCGCCGCCCAACTGCTATGGGCGGGATTGGCGATCTCCCGGGGACGGGGCGGCGCCTGGTTGCGCGGCGTTGCTCTTGGAGTATGGAAGTTCAGCCGGGTCAGGCGGGCTTCGAAGCAAGTTCGCGGAAAGGCCGGCCGGCTTCGAACGGTGTTGAGCGAGGCCGAGGCCGACATCTTCCGGGTGCAAAACGCAACGAGTTGGGACAGCTATTGGAAGTGGTATTTCCGCTTCGTCAACCCGCCCGCGGAGAGCTGCACATGAGAACCGACGTTGTCGCGGTTATCGTGACGTATTACTCAGCGGGACACATCGAGGAATGTTTGCGCTCGCTTCGAGGCGTGGCTGAAATCGTCGTCGTCGACAACGGGTCGAAGGACGGAACTCGCGAAATTGTCCGCCGAACGGCCCCCGCAGCGACGCTCATCGTGAACTCAAGCAATCGCGGGTTCGCCGGCGCGGTGAATCAAGGAATTGCCGCGACGCACAGTCCTCTGGTGCTTCTGCTGAATCCCGACAGTTATTTGAGGACGCCGCTTCACGCAATGGTTGAGGCTTGTTTGCGGGCGCGAGGCGGCGCCGCGGGCGGCAAGCTGGTCGATGCCGAAGGGGAGCCGCAGCAAGGTTTCAACGTGCGGGCGCTTCCCACGGCGACGGCTTTGGCGGCTGAATGTTTGGGACTGAACCGGATGTGGCCTTCCAACCGGGTCAATCGGCGGTACCGCAGGTTCGATCTGGATCCTGACCAATCACAGGACGTCGAGCAGCCGGCCGGGGCGTTCTTAATGATGCCTTCTATCCGCTGTGGTTCGAAGATGTGGATTTATGCTGGAGAATCCTGCGGTCAGGGTACAAAATTAGGTATACACCAGAGTGCGAAGCCAGACATGATGGCGGGCATTCCGTGCCCGCCATGACGGTCGAACAACGTCACCTCGCTTGGTATGGTAATCTGATACGTTTTGTTGATAAACACTTCTCAGTCTGGACCCGCCGTTGGCTGCGGCCGGTCATTCTGGTGGGAATTCTGGGACGCTGGTTGGCAACTTGGGGCGCCGGGAACCGTGAGAAGCGAAGAGCCTACACGAAAGCATTGAGGTTGGTTGTCGGTGGACGCCAGTTGACGCTTCCGGCCGCTAGCGGAAGTGCAGATAATTCTTCTGTCGTTCAATTCTAATTGAGTCGAGTTCATGTTGGACAAATATTTGCACAAATATCGGGTTTCGGTAACACTGGTCACTTTCAATAGCGGGCGGTTTATCCGGCGGTGTCTGGAGTCCGTCTTGGAGCAACGGTATGCGGATCTGGAGGTGATCGTCATCGATAATGCATCGACCGACGGCACCACGGATATTCTGGAGCGATTCGAAGACCGCTGCGTCGTTGTTTACAACCAAGAAAACATCGGTTTCGCGGCTGCCCAAAATCAGGCGATCGTCCTATCTTCCGGAGGCTGGGTTCTTACGCTGAACCCCGACGTCCTGCTCATGCCGGACTTTTGTTCGTGCTTGATGGACGCAGCGGACCACGACCCCAGCGTCGGGACGATGTGCGGCAAGCTCCTGATGATGGACGCTTCGTTCCAGATCCCGGATCAGAGGGTTGTCGACACGACGGGAATTTACTTCAATCCCATGTTGCGTCATCTCGACCGCGGCTGTTTGGAGAACGACAACGGCCACTACCGGGAGCACGAGTTCGTTTTCGGAGCTTCAGCGGCGGCCGCCTGCTACCGGCGCTCGATGATTGACGACATCTCGATCGAAGGCGAGTTCTTTGATTCGGATTTCTTCACCTATCGAGAAGACGCGGACGTGGCCTGGCGCGCTCAGTTGCTGGGCTGGAAATGTATCTACATTCCGACCGCGTTCGGCTACCATGTGCGGAAGCTTCGCCCGGGCATGCGCCGCTACCTGCCGCCGGAAATCAACATGCACTCGGTGAAGAACCGCTTTTTGATGCGGGCGAAGAACATCACGGCGGGCGTGTATCTTCGCAACTTCATACCGATTGTTGTCCGCGACCTCGGCATTCTGGCGTACTGCCTCTTGATTGAGCGGTCGTCCTTGAAAGCGTTCTACTTGTTTGTCCGCGGCTGGAGCCAAGCCTTGCGGAAGCGGCGCTTGATTCAGGAACGGCGACGAGTGGACGACGCCTATATGAGCCAGTGGTTCCGCTTTGCACCGGTGAGCTTGCCGGCGAAAGTGCCTGAAAAAGTGGCCGCTCCAGTCACCGTCGGAAGATCTTGAAGCCCTGCTCCGGCCGGCCGGCTCTTTCCTCCTGCGCGCAAGCCCCCGGGCTCGATGGCCGCTTGCTAGAGTCTTACCATGAAGATCGCCCTGCTGGGCACCCGCGGCATTCCGGCTAACTACGGAGGGTTCGAGACGTTCGCCGAAGAGCTCTCGGTGCGGCTGGCGCGGCGCGGTCACGAAGTCACCGTCTATTGCCGCTCGAACTACTTCAAGACTCGTGATCGCGTCTATCGCGGCGTGCGCCTGCAGCGATTGCCGACGATTCCCCATAAGTACTTCGACACGATCGCCCACACTTTTCTTTCCACGCTGCATCTTCTGTTTCGCCGCCACGACGTGGTTCTCTATTGCAACGGCGCCAACTCGATTTTTACTGCTGCCCCGCGGGTCCTCGGCATGCCGACCGCCTTGAACGTGGACGGGTTGGAGCGCAAGCGCCGCAAGTGGAACGCCGTGGCACGGGCATGGTACGCCGTATCCGAGCGCCTCTCAACTCGGCTCCCTAGCGAACTCATCACCGACGCGGCGGTGATTCAGCGCTATTACTCTGAGCGCTACGGCAAGCATAGCCACCTGATTGCGTACGGAACCGAAACAGGAAAGCTGGAAGCCGGCGAGGCTTTGCGGCGGTTCGGACTCACGCCTGGCGACTACTTTCTTTATGTGAGCCGCATGGAGCCCGAGAACAACCCCTTGATGGTCGTCAAGGCTTTCGAACAAATCTCTGTCGAGAAAAAGTTGGTGATGGTCGGCGACGCTCCCTACGCGGTCGGCTACATTCGCGAGGTTCGTCAGACCAAAGACCCGCGGATCCTCTTCACCGGCGCCGTCTATGGCCGCGCATACCACGAGCTGCTGTCGCATTGCTTCGCCTATGTTCACGCGACTGAAGTCGGTGGAACACATCCGGCGCTGGTGGAAGCCATGGGGCGCGGCTGCCCCGTGCTGTTTCTCAACGTTCCGGAGAACGCGGAGGTCGCGGGCGAGGTGGGCCTTGCCTACGAAGCGGACACGGGAGACCTGGCGCGCACCATGGAGCAAGTGGCCGCTATGCCGGCCGGGAAGCGCAAGAACATGGGCGAGGAGGCGATGGAGCTGGCACAAAGGCGTTACGATTGGGATGCCATTGCCGACCAATACGAGCAGCTTTTCAAGAAAATGGTTCAGAGCCATGACAGTCAGGGAGCGGTCGGCTAGCCCCTGCTGACGGACTTTCTTGTCAGCGCGAAATCACCATCAGGATTCCGTCGCCGCGGCGTGATAGGAGCTGCGGACCAGTGGCCCTGACTCGACATGTGAAAAGCCAAGCGTCTCGGCCGAACGTTTCAAGGCGGCGAACTCCCCGGGCGAGTAATAGCGTTGGATCGGCAGATGCACAGCGGAAGGGCGCAGATACTGCCCGACGGTGAAGATGTCGACCTGATGTTTCCTCAGGTCATTCATGACGGTGGTGATCTCGTCCGGCTTTTCGCCCAGGCCGAGCATCATGCCAGACTTGGTCGGAATGCCGGGCGCAACCAGCTTCGCGTAGGACAACATATCGAGTGAGCGCTCGTAACGCGACCCCGGACGCACCCTCCTATACAGCCGCGACACGGTCTCAATGTTATGGTTCAGCACGTCCGGCCGTGCTTCGAGAACCGTTTCCATCGCCTCACGCGAGCCTTGGAAATCCGGCACCAGCACCTCGACACGACAACCCGGGATACGCCGGCGAATCGCCCGGATGGTCCGCGCGAACAACTCCGCGCCACCGTCTTTGCGGTCATCGCGATTGACACTGGTCACGACGGCATAACGCAGGCCGAGAGCGGCCACCGCGTCCGCGACTCTGCGGGGCTCGTCGTAATCGACCGCAAGGGGGGCGCCCTTTTGTACCGCGCAGAATCCGCAGCGCCTGGTGCAGACATTCCCCAGAATCATGAACGTCGCGGTGCGCCGGTTCCAGCAGTCTCCGATGTTGGGACAAGCCGCGCTTTCGCACACTGTGTGGAGCTTTAGATCGGTGACGAGCGACCTGAGTTCGCGATAGTTTCCCCCTGCCGGGGCCGGGGCCTTGAGCCAAGGCGGTTTCCTGCTCGCGCTCCGGGCCAAAGCTGCCCTAGGCGAGGGATCATGTGGGTTTGGGGCCGCGATTTGAGTTAGGGTGCTCAATGGATTGCACTGACGGTTTGCGTTCACGGGGACCGAAGCAACAGGTCCGGTCACAGACGACGGCACGAGACTAGTATAGGCTTGCTCCCACGATAGCTGCTACCAAATCATGCGGCGGGTCTGTCCTCCATGACGCGCTTCCTTACTTCCTCGGTCCGCACAGCGCCCGTGAGCGCTGTCGCATCTGCCACGCCTCAACTACAGCCGGCCCCAACTACCGGTGCTACAATCGACCGTTGTCGGCTTGCGTTCGGGACTGCGGGGTGCACCCGAACAATTGAAAGCGACGTATGTTTCAGAAAATCCTTATTGCCAACCGGGGCGAGATCGCAGTGCGTGTCATTCGTACGTGCCGCGAGATGAAAATTCCCACTGTTGCTGTTTATTCAGAGGCGGACCGCACCGCACTGCACGTTCGCATGGCCGAGGAGGCCGTCTGTATCGGAGCCGCGCCGCCGGCGGAAAGTTATCTCCATATCGATCGCATTCTTGAAGCCGCGCGCCAAGTTGGAGCGGAAGCGATTCACCCGGGGTACGGCTTCTTGAGCGAAAATCCCGCGTTCGCGAAGGCCTGCCGGACGGCGCGTGTCAAGTTCATCGGGCCAAGTCCGGAATCGATGGTGCTGATGAGTTCAAAGACCCGCGCAAGGGAGGCCATGGAACAGGCCGGTGTCCCCATTGTGCCTGGAACAACGCATGCCTTGCGGAACGAAGCTGAGACCCGGGCTCTCGCGCGGCAAGTCGGCTTTCCCGTGATGCTCAAAGCCGTCGCCGGAGGCGGCGGAAAGGGCATGCGCCTGGTTCGCTCCGAGGAAGAGCTCCCTTCGGCCCTCGAGCAAGCCCAAAGCGAGGCCCGGGGAGCTTTCGGCAGCTCCGACGTCTACATCGAGAAAGCGATTGTTTCCCCCCGTCACGTCGAAGTCCAGATTCTGGCGGACGAGCACGGCCACGTCATCCACCTGGGAGAGCGGGAATGCTCGTTGCAGCGGCGTCACCAGAAAGTCGTCGAAGAAACGCCCTCCCCTCTGGTCGACAGACACCCCGAAGTTCGTGAGAAGATCACGGCCGCGGCGGTTCGGGTGGCGCGGGCGGCGGGCTACTGGAATGCGGGCACTGTCGAGTTCTTGATGGACAGCGACGCGAATTACTATTTTTTGGAGATGAACACGCGGCTACAGGTGGAGCATCCGGTCACCGAATTGGTGACAGGGATCGATCTGGTCAGGGAGCAAATATTAATCGCCGCGGGTGAAAAGCTGCGTTACGAGCAGAGTGACGTCAGCAACCAGGGCAGCGCAATCGAATGCCGCATCTATGCCGAGGATCCCGACAGCGACTTTTTCCCCTCGCCCGGCCGCATTACCGCTCTGGAGCGCCCGGCGGGACCAGGAATCCGCATCGACTCAGGCGCTTACAGTGGTTGGACCGTTCCCATCGAATATGACCCGCTGATTGCAAAGCTGGCGGCCTGGGCGCCGACGCGAGACGAAGCCATCGCTCGGCTTCAGGGCGCACTTGCCGAATACCACATCGCGGGAATCAAGACGACGCTCGGGTTTTTCAGAGAACTTCTGAATGATCCCGGTTTTTGCGCCGGGGATATCGACACCGGGTTTATTGGCCGCTGGTTTGAGAACCGCAAGCTGCGGGGAGATGGGCAGCCCGTCGGCAGCGACCAAACCAAGCGGCCAGCGGACGAGGAAACTGTGGCCATCCTGGCGGCCGGCCTGCATTTTCGGCGATTGGCGGCTCGGCAGCAGGTGAAGTCAGCGCAAAACGGGAGCGCTTGGAAGGTGTTGGGCAAGAGAAATATGTTGCGGTAACTGACGCGATTCGCACGTCGGCGTTTCGGATTCTATCGCCCAGCGGGCCGCGTCGGTTTCCAGGCCGACGCAAAGCGTGGACTTCCGTCCGTACTCGTGTGGTGTCGTTTCAGACGCTGTGTTCTCAGACCACCTTCGGCTATCTGAACTTTCTAACGTGATCGGCAACGATTTCAATATACCGCGCCTGAACGGTACCGATTTTCTACAACTTACAACAAACTGAAGTAGCCATCACGCCGCACGACTTCCACGGGCATCTCGAACAGTTCAGAAAGCGGCGCCGAAGCCAAAATTTCGTCCTTGGCTCCGTCGTGAAAGATCTTGCCGTCTTTCATAAGCACGACACGGCCAATCTCGGGAATGATGTCGGGAAGGTGGTGAGTGACCAGGACGAGCGTCGTGCCTGCCCGCGCAATCTTGCGCATCATCTCTCGCAACTCGTGCACTGCGCGGAGGTCGAGACTTGCGGTGGGTTCATCGAGGATGAGTGCTTTGGGATCGTGAACCAGGGCCCGTCCAATTAGAATCCGGCGGATCTCCCCGGTTGACATCTCGGAGGTTTGTCGCCCGGCCAGGCGCTGTATTTCGAGCAAGTCCAGCACTTCCTGGGCTTTATCCTCCATGCGCCGCGTGACCTTATTGTGTGGCCAGATCTCCGTGCTGCTGAAGAACCCCGACAAGATGGCTTCGCTTCCGGTTATGCCTCGCGTGCAGAGCTGAACCCAGTCGGGGGAGACGATGCCGAGCAAGGGTCTGAGATCGAACAGCCGCCAACGGTCTTTACCGAAGATGGTCAGCGAAGCGTCGTCTCTCACCAGGGGATAGCACTCCCGCATGATGGTTTTGATGAGGGTCGATTTACCCGACCCGTTGGGGCCGACAATAGCGACGTGGCCGCCGATGGCGATCGAGAGTGTGAGACGATCCAGTGCATTCTTGTTACCACGGATGACGGTGATGTTGCGGAAGTCAATCAGCGATGGAACAGCATCTTGAGCGGGAATACCAGAAGTCATGAGGAGAGGCGATCAGCGAGAGAGACGGAATTCTGTGTTGCTGGATGAAGAATTCACGATAGCACTTGCGGTGGAAAGCCATTGCTGCAAGCTGCTCCAGTGCTGTTGAATTGAGGACGGTCTTCTCGGCGAAGCCGCTGTCGCCCGTTGATCACTTGGCGGGGTCTTTCGCGCGAAGCGAGGTGGTGCGAAGCAAGCTCGGTGGAACCAACCAGGCGAGTTGGCCCCGCGCGCGCTGAACGCCGCTCCAGCGCTCGGCATGAAACTCGATGCACGCCAGCGTTCCTACCACGAACCGCAAGGCGCCGCCACCGGCTAGCAGGCTGATGAGCGCTGACCAGGTGGGTTCGTGGCCTGATAGGAGAAGAACTTTGGTTGTATCGGGCTCGGCTTGAATTTCTTTGAGCGCTACGCCCGCTACCGTGTCGTAGAGAGCGTCCGTTGCGCGGATTGAGCATTGCCAAGCGCCGGCTTCGCTCGCAATTTCAGCGGTAGAACGCGCCCGCAGCGCCGAGGAGGTCAGCACGGAGTCGGGCCGCAAATCGATCGCCGTGAGATAGCGTCCGATGAGCGCCGCATCCTGTTGCCCTTGGCCGGAGAGCGGGCGGTCCCGATCGCGGCCTGATGCGGCTGTGTTGAGCGGTTGGGCGTGACGGAGAACGAGCAGGGTGAGCATATTGTTTCACGAGTGCGGTCAGCAGCCTATTGTCGCTCTATTTCACTTGAGATGCCCGAGAGTGCCGTGTCGATGCCGGGAGGGCCGTCACATGCAGGGGCGTGCTTGACGGAGCTGGACTGGGCTTGTTCGGACTTAGAGCATTTTCCTATCCAAGGATGAGCCTGAAATCGGTCCGGGCGGAAAAGGGCAGGCTACAGGGTGAGGATCTCCTTACTGAGAGGATCGAAGGGCTTCGAGAGGGGAGGGGGGGCAAGGG
>Ga0310123_10002145_pt1 | contig 15908 bp, 14 predicted proteins | sample CB6_AW_1057_MG_FD_203505 | JGI IMG/M metagenome (GOLD analysis project Ga0310123, IMG submission 203505) | Marine microbial communities from Western Arctic Ocean, Canada - CB6_AW_1057 | ecosystem: Environmental > Aquatic > Marine > Oceanic | place: Canada: Western Arctic Ocean | collected... | reverse complement strand
CAAATCTGGATCGCGGTCTCGGTTTACGTACTGGTCGCGATCGCGCGCAAGAGGTTGGGCCTGGAGGCGAGTCTCTACCAAATTCTACAGATTCTCAGCGTTATCCTGTTCGAGAAAACGCCCATTTTACAGGCCTTGCAGCCGTCCGACTCCCACGAAAACTCACTCGATGACCCTAACCAGCTGATTCTATTTGACTTTTAACCGGATAGTAGTGGTGCCACGCTTGATTACAGCCTTCTGGAAGCAGTCTTCTCTTTGCCTCGATTGACGGGAGATTATGCGAGATTCAATAAGAATGGCCGCTTGTAGCAGTCCCCGAGTTTTTCACACCTTCCAGAAGATTGGCTTCTGGAAGTCCGGACGCATAGTCTGCATATTGATGCCTATCCGCCCCATCTGGCAAGCGAATTCCTTCCGGCACTTCTTACATTCGAAGCTGATTTCCATTTCATGCCTCCGGTTCCCGGCCCGACGGTGAGAGAATCCTCAAAGAGAGGGCTTAGAGAAGTACGTCTTGATTAATTCCGGTTCGCGCTCCACGCACCAGATTAGAACCCCCTTTTTCTTTATGAGATCGATACCCGGAGCCGGGACAAAAGTCGTAATCAACTCCACAATCTCACCCTTCCGCAAGCGAACCGCAGCTTCCAGCACCGCCGTGACCGTCATGCGGTCCTGATCGTCAGCCTCGCGCTCATCGATCGAGGCGACGCTCTTTGCGTTGTCGAACCAATCCGGCTGGTTCGAGAAATAGGCAACTGTTTTGCCGATGTCCTCGAAAGCCATGGGCTCCTGCCCAACCACTGTGCGAAGCCGGTTCACCAAGTCCGCGGCCGGCATGCGCGCGGCAGCAGCCGCCTGTCCGAGAGACGCTAACTTTGCCACGCTCTTTCGCAGAACCGGGTTTCGCAGCTTCTTGAACGGCGGGGCCATCGCGATGAGGACATCTTCCAACTCCGGGTACTCCTCAAGCAGCGCTGCTACCTTCGTTGATGATGTGATTGGGGTACGCCTGTGCTTCAGCATTATTCACGCATTGACGCTTATGCGAATGTTAAACATTCACAAACACGAAGATCCTCGCGGCCTTCTATTCGCTCATCAGCTCCAGCACGGCCGCCGTCATGCTCTTTACGCCGGTTGCGATGGTCGGTCTCGGCACGGGCCAGAAAAAGGCCGAGTGCAGCGATGGCAGTGACTTGCCGCCGGGCCTTTGTGATTCCTGCATGCGCGCCGGATCGATCGTGCCCAGCCGGAACATGAAAATCGGCACTCGCGGATCTTCCCTCCCATAGCGGGAAAAATCCTCCCCGACCATGGCCGGATCCAGCTCGACGACCCTGTCGCTTCCGAAAATACGTTTCCAAACGGGCAGGAGCCGGTCCACTAGCGCCGGGTCGTTATAGGTCGAAGGAGTGTACTCTTCTTCAACGATCTTGACGGTGGGTTCGCGGTCCGCGGGGACCCCGGCGGCTCGGGCGATGTTCGCCGTGATGCGGCGGATCGAGTCCAGCACCATCTTTCGCGTCTCATCCGAGTAGGAACGCACGGTGATCTGCAGTTTCACTTCGTCGGAGATGATGTTGTGCTTGGTTCCTCCGTGGATCGAGCCTACCGTTACAACAGCGGAGTCGGTGGGCCGCACCTCGCGGCTGACGATAGTCTGAAGTGCAAGTACGACCTGGGAGGCGATGACGATCGGGTCTTTCGTCAGATGGGGAGCCGCGCCATGGCCGCTGACCCCGCGAATCGTCACATCCACCGAATCGACGTTGGCGAACACGAACCCGTAGCCATAGCCGATGGTACCGGTCTCGAGTCCGGCGTCGGTGTGCAAGCCGAGCACGTAGTCGGGGCGCGGAAAGCGCGTAAACAGTCCGTCTTGGAGCATTGCCCGGGCCCCGGCCCCGCGCTCTTCGGCGGGCTGGCCGATCATCACCAGGGTTCCGCTCCAATCGGACTTAAGCTGTGCGAGCATTCGCGCCGTGCCGACGAACGACGTCATGTGGATGTCGTGGGCGCAGGCGTGCATGACGCCCACGTCGGCGCCCTGATCGTCTTTCGTGCGGGTGTCGCTCGCGTAAGAGCGTCCTGTTCTCTCGACGACAGGGAGGCCGTCGAGGTCGGTTCGAATCATCACCGTCGGCCCGTCGCCGTTTTTCAAGACGGCAACGAAACCGTGACCACCTACTTGCGGCGTGACATCAAAATCGAGTTTCCGCAATTCGGAAATCAGGCGCTCAGCGGTCTTTTCCTCGTAGAAAGAAAGCTCCGGATTGCGATGCAGGTGTTCATAAAGGGTGGTGAGTGAATCGAGTTCGCCGGCGACGAGCTGGCCGAGCTGATCCGCCGCAACCTGGGCGTGGGCCGCCACGGAGACAAGGGGGAGGATGAAGAGGATTCGCTTCCACATAATTTACTTCCTTCGACGAGCATTCTAGCGAAACCGGCGCCACGGAGGAGCCGCCTCAGGACGACGGTTCAAAGCCCTGAGGGCAAGGGAGGCCGCCGCTTATCCGGACCCCACCCGACCGCGGCGGCGACGCATCCGTGCTGGTTCCGGCTCGTCCACGTCAGGAAGTGAACCGCTTTTACCTGTTCAAGTGGAGCTTCGGAGAGGGGGCGGCTGCCTCTCGAACTGGTGGCACGCGGAATCGCCTCCGCCAGCTCAATCGACTTCCGAATTTCCGGGGAACTACTGTCCCGGCCCGGCCACTGGGGCGTCCGAAGTTTCAGCGGATATGGCGCCTTCCGCTAAGGAGGTGTCCCCAGAGAACTGACTCCGCAGGCCTGGAGCAGCAGCCTGAGGCGACTTGCCCCGGGATGCTGCCTCGCTGGGGTTGCCCGTCTTCACGCGAGTCAAATGAAGCATGAATGGAGTGATATGGAAAGGCATTTTATCTTTGGCCGTAAGCAGCGCAACGGGCTTGGCCTTGATCAGTCTCAGCGCATTGGTCCAGGGATTGAGCCTGACTCGGGAACCAAGCGGGAGTGCGGCGATCTGATCGATCTTGCTGTCGTCCAGTTCAGGAGCGCTTTTCACCAACTCGCCCAGGCGCGGCACTTGGCCCTCCGGCTCCAAACCGTTTCCCAAGTTCGGCCGCAACAAATTGGGTAAGGCTGCCGCGTGATTGCTGAGTGCTTTCAAGAACAGCCCCACGCTGGAGAGGTCTTTCGCGTAGGGCGATTTCGACAGGATTTCCACGGCTTTCTCGTTTGCCGCCTCGACCTCGTCGTCACTGCGCGCAAAGCCTAACTCGTCGAGCACATCCTTATCATCGATCATCGTCTGATCGCTGAAGGCATACATGGTTTCGGTCCCATGGCCAAGCACGATGTGGGCCAGCTCGGTCGCCAGCATACCGGCCAAGCTGGCCTCGTCGGGCAGAACGTCCAAAAGCCCCCGGCTGATGACGATCGCTTGGCCGACGGAGAATGTTTCAAAAGGAGACGTGAGTAACACCCGGCAGTGTACGTCGAGATTGATCTCGTTCGTCACAAGCAGATTGTTGACGACGGTATTCAAGACATCGTCGACTTCTCCGGCGGGAGCCAGCAGGCCGGATTTCTCCAAGCGGTGGATGATGTTTTGTTCGGCTTGCTTGATCCAGATGCGTTGGCTCTCGACAGGGGAAACATCCTTGGGGTTGCTATCGTCCCGAATCGGATCCTCGGCCTCAATCAAGATATCGGTTAGCTCATCGAGCTTGCGATTGCGAAAAGGATTGTATCCCCACAGTCTCGTCTGTGCTTTGAAGCGTTTTCTTACCTGGTTTGGGCCGTAACCGGCGTCTTCGACATAGACGAATGCAGGCATCCAGACTCCAGGGGTGGTATTGACCCTCCAACTGTCGAAGTGAAAAAATAACGACGACGCCTTACTCATCGTGTAGGTGCCGTTAAACCGAACAAGGTTGTAATCGTGATCCTCAACCCAGATTCGCCCGCGGAACTTGCCCGCCACCGCGGAGTCCTTCGGGACCATGTCGAAGACCAGCACCCGCACGTCCCCGAGGAACTCCCGCCGCACGTACTCGAACTCGTAGGTTTCGCGGTTAAAGTCGTAGGCGTCCGGGATCACCATCTGGGCAAACCCGACCGGATAGAAGACCGTGGAATCGCTCTTGCGAAAACCGGCGCTGACGAAGAGTCTCTCGTGGGAAACCCCCTCCGAAGTGTCGAGCTTGCCGATCATGTAGTGATCGGTGACCGGATGCTGACCGTGGCTTAGATCGTCGGCAACCTCTTGTATGTAGGTCTCGAGAATGGGGTTGTATTGGCGCACCCGCTCCAGAAATCCTTGCTCATTCGAAACGATGCGGTCAATCAGCTTGTCCACCAGGTCGTTGGCCGACAATGGCACCGGCGCGAACAGCAAGAAAACGAACAGCAAGAAAACGATCGGGGGTGTCATGATGCGAAATGGGATTCTTGGAAGCATGGTCATCTCGATTCGGCAATCGCGGTCTAGTAGGCCAGTTGAAACGTGATCCTCACTCGAGCACGCGAGTCGATGGGCTTTCCTTCACGTTCGGCGGGCTTGAAACGAATTTTTCGGGTAGCCTCGGTGGCGCGCGTCGAGACCGTATCCCAGCCCTTTGATCACTCCCAGGACTTGAATCGTCCCCGAGGCCCCGAAGATCACGTCGAGCAGGACTTCCCCTTCAATTTGGTGCTCTCGGGCGGCGGCGGTGTAGCTGGGACGCAGTTTCTCGATGATTTGAACTTGGGCCGAGAGATCTTTCTTTGTCTTGGTTGGCTGACGCTCTCGTGGCCGCTGCTCGACGACAATGTCATGGAACTCCGTCAGCCGCACAGTCTCGTTTACCTTTCCGAGCACCTCGCCTGCGGTCATCGCGCCGAATGAGGAAGCGGCTGTGACCTTTCCGCGTGTCCGTCCGCCGGCATCGCCATGAGGACTCGGACCCCCGAAGTTGGCGGCGACGACAGTGCGCTGGGCAGCGCCGGGTGCGGCTCGGGTTTCGGCCGCGGCATCAAAAGCTCCGGTTCTGGTTACAGCGCCCCTCCTGCGTTGAACGGCCCCGAGTTCAATCTCGACAAACTTTCCTGCCTTGACCTGTAACTTGGGCGGCTCTTGTCGTGCAGGGGCGGTGGATGCGCTGGGCAGTAGTCCGGTCCTCACTGCTGGCTCCAGTGCCGGTACCGGCGGCAATTCGACGAGGGGAAGCGATGGTAATGGGGCAGTTCGTGTCACCAGCGGCGCCGGCTCGATCAGTATGTTTGCACGAGAGGGCGCTCTGAGCTTCTCCGGGACTGACGTTTCAAACCGCGGCGTTCGTACTCTCTTGCTTTCAGCCGGAGATTTGGGCAAAACTCGAGGCCGCGGTTGGAGCCTATCCAGGTCTTTCAGCTCGGCGATGTTCGGGACGGTCAACGGCACAACAACTTGGAGTTTTGACTCCTCCCATCGTTCGACGTACGTCACCGGTAGCGCGACGAAGGTAAGCCCGAGAACAATGTGGAGCAGCAGACTGGCTCCGAAGCCGCTGCCCTTGGCTCTTTGAGTCAGCAGAGTCGAGTCGAACAGTTCTGTCGTCGATTCTGTCGTCGATTTCGCCATGCGCTCCGGATCATCGGCCGGTGGCGGAAAGATACACGCCCGACCGGCGTGCGGCCTCAAAAAGTCAAATCGACGAGTTTCATGGGGAGCTTTACTGCCCCAGTCTGGGAGCGTTAAAGCTCCCGACTCGCAGGCGACGGCTTAGCAAGCACGCCGGCCGTACTTTTGGACGCAACGATAGTCCTACTGCAGCTCGGGAAGCGCAGCGGACGAAGCGATTGGGCGGAACATCGCGGAGCAAAACGTGGCGCAGGACGAAGATTTCGGGGTATCCGGCCGAGTCCGCCTGCTTTCTGAAGCCCGCCAGCCACCAACTGAAGGCTGTCGGTCTTCCCTTCTTGGCTTTCTAACTCGATCCCCCACTCCACTGCACTGAACCAAAGTGAAAAGTGTCGCCTGAGCTATTGAAATTGACCGATAAGTGGTAAAGGACCTCCTGCAACTGACACCCCGAAGGCGGGTGACCGTAAGACTCAACAAGGTGCTGTTTCGATGATTGATGCCGTTACATCTTTGCTCGAAAACTTCTCTCCGAAAAACCGTGATGTGGGTCGCCGGCTGGAAGCCTTGCTGGCCGAAAATTCATGGGCGTTTCAGCAGGCCGTCGTCCAGTATCTGTTGAATGGCTGCGACAAACAGAATTTGCCCATCGTAATTTGGCTTCTGCAAAGAAACCGTAAGCTTTTCGATTTGCTGTTGAACCCTCAACTGACCTCTATCGAGGATTCCATCATCGCTGCCAAGATCATAAATAACGTGATCGATCAGCTGGACATCCAGCTGGCCCCCAGGCGCTAAAAGAGGCGCCCGACGAGCTTGCGGCACGCATCCTGCGCCTGCTCGCCGAGATCAGCGACAGCAATCGTACGCTGTCATTGTTGACGAGTACTCTGCGCGAGGAAAGTCCGGAACTGCGCTCCAAGGCGGCCTTCGTCTTTGCCCGGCATTGCCAGAATTCGCTGTTCATTAAGCACGCCCTGAAAGACAGCGACCCCAAGGTTCGTGCGAGCGCTCTCGATGGGCTCAGCCTCTCGGACTACCCCGTAGGCCCTTCGGCCTTCGCCGACGCCCTCGCTGACGGCGAGCCGAGCGTGCAGTCTCAGGCCCTGCTTCTGTGTTACCGCAAGGGAGAAGCAAAGCGTGCCCTGCAACTAGCCGAGGATATGTCGCACCATGGCGAAGCGGCTTTTCGAGCCGCGGCGGCAGGGGCCATGGGCGAAATGGAGGCTCGCTGCTGTGTGCCCCTGCTTGAGAGGTTGCGTGAGGACGCTGTGGAAGAGGTTCGCAGCAAGGCGGACGAAGGTCTAGCCCAGCTGACCGCGAGCGTAGCCTTGCAGGATGCCCGGGCCGCGAAACTCCGTTCCAACAGAAAGCTGAGGATCGATTCGCTGTTTGCCGCCGTGGACGAGAAGGGCCTCCGGCGGATCTACCCAGCTGTTAGCACTTCCAGCGGTGACCCAGTGACGGACTTGACCAGTACCGATTTTCACGTTATGGAGGGAGGAAAGGAGGTGGCGGGCTGCCGCATCAATTCTCCGATCCAACGGGACTCTCTCTCGTTGGCCTACGTGCTGGATTACAGCGGCAGCATGACAGCCACCAAAACCAAAGAAATGACAATCGCCCTGCTCCAAAACATGGAAGAAAAGCAACCCCAAGACCGGATATCGGCTTACAAGTACTCCTTCGATGTACAGCGCGTTATCGGTTTTACCGCACTACTGTCCGATTGCCGCCCGTCAGTGAGTCGTTAACCGGACAGTAGTGAGGAAAAGTCTCCGGCCCGCGATTCATAAATGCCGAGGTTGGAAACAGCGCCGTGTTGCGCCAGGCTCCACGGCAATGTGTAGGGCGCAAAGATCAGATCGTAGCGGCTGAGCTTGGCGGGCAGCACGAGATTTTCCCAAAGCAGGGGCGGCAAACGACTTGGGATGACGCGCAACTCGACCGACGGTTCGAATTCATCCTTCCGAAGGTTCGGCTCGGAAGGCGTGAAAACGACAATGCGCGAAAAGGGTGAATCCCGCGCCCAGTGCCGCAGCACGTATTCCAGATAGCGGCCAACACCGGTGAGAGGTTCGCACAGACGGCGGCCGATGACCGCTAGCTCCACGGGCGGCCATCCTGTTGTTGCAGCGTCAAATCAAGTCTGCTTTCAAGCTGGTTTTTCGAGGACAACCGCCAGAAACTGCGCGCGCTCCAGCGGGCATGTCCATTGACCAATCGAATAGTGATGAACACCGAGCAGCACTTCGGTAACCGCCAGCACCAGGGTACGATCCATTATCCACGCGCTGAGCCGCACCATGCGGTCGACCTTTGCCGAGTGGTGCCGGAACTCATTGTCGAAGTGTTTGAGCATCAACCGCGGATGAAAAACGCCGGCTTCCATTTTGTAGCAGCGAACGACCCGCAGACCATGGCGCTCGAAGCGTCCCACAACGGCCGCGGGCATCTCCAGCCCGATATGCCCGTCGGGTTCCACGAAGTATCGCTGGTAAAGTTCTGGATACTGCTTCGCGAAGGTGACCAGCGGGTGCGTGCTGTCTGTCTCGACAACGTGGATGCTCTTGGCGCCCGGCTTGAGCACCCGAGCAATTTCGGAGAGCAGGCGGTCTTTCTCGCCGGCCGCGACATGGCCCAGCACATGAGAGCTCACGACGCAGTCGACACTTTGATCGCGCAACGGGATGGGGAACAGATTCGACCGCACTGCCAACTGATAGTGCCGAGCGCAATCCTTGAGTGCGGTGGGCGCGATATCTAGTCCTATGGAAGCTCCCTGGCGCGCGGCGAAGACCTCGCGGCCCCGCGCACTGCCCAGATCGAGAAGCAGCCCCTCGCGCGGGACGTAACGATTCAAAAACCGCCACTCTCGCCACGACCAGTAGGGCAGAAAACGCAGGATCCACCCCTTGAGCCCCACCGGGTTGCAGTGATACGGAACATGATACTGAACGTAGTCTTCGTAGAAGGCTTCCCGATCGTGGGCGTTTGTCGCGAGGGTCGGGGTGCGCATATAGCTACAGAAATCTCAAACGGCCGGACAGAGGCCGCAGCGGCATGTCATGAAGTTATTTTCCAGGGCCACAAAATGTGATTGAAACAAAAGCGGTTACAGGATGAGCATATAAAATTTCTTTATAAAATGTCACGAAATGTCAGATTTTGTCATGTTTTCTGGTTGTTTCCCCCTGTTTTGGGCTGCCCTTATTCGTTGTCGTCGTATGGCATCTTTGTTTTTAATGGTTTGAGTCGAGGGCTCCGGGCGGGCCCGTGTCATTACTCTGTCATAAATGGGTTTTTCATTCGATTTTGTTTTTCTTGCTGACTGACCGGCTGACCCGGCGGGACGGGTGTCGAGGTAATACAGGCAAAGACATGTCGGCACGTCTGGAGACGCGCGCCACGTCGGCTCTCCCACCTCTTCGTCTTCGTCGCTTGTTCCCAGCTGCCTTTACCTTGGCGGCTTTTTCGTTCGTATTGTAACAAGCGGAGTTCGGTTTTTCGGTTCGGTTGGCGGGCGTGGGTGGATGTAAGTGCTTGCAGAAATGGAGTGTAAGTTTTTTTTGTCTTTCGGTGACCGATCGCGCGAGCTTGGATGTTGTAGCCCGCCAGGCCGGAGCATGTCCGGAAGCCCTCCCCCGCAGCCACAGTCCTCAAAGGTGGTTTTCAGAAGACCTGTGCTACGCTGGCAACGAGAGGTCTTTTCCCCTGACAGATCATAAGTTGCAAGTTATTCCGCTCGGCGGGCTGGGCGAATTCGGCATGAACATGCTAGCCCTGCGCTGTGGCGACGACATCATTGTCATCGACGCCGGCTCATTGTTCCCTGGCACCGAATTACTGGGGGTCGATGTCGTCGTTCCCGATATTTCTTTCTTGCTCGCCAACCGCGAGCACGTTCGAGGTCTGATCCTTACTCACGGCCACGAGGACCACATCGGCGCTACGGCCTACGTCCTGTCGCAGCTCGACATACCGCTCTACATGACCAGCTTCACCGCGGCGCTGGTGGGGCGGCGCATCAAGGAGCACAACCTCGAAACACCACCGACGATCCATCAAGTGCAGCCGAACGACAAGGTCAAGCTGGGTTGTTTCGAGGTGGAGTTCATCAACGTTACTCACAGCGTCCCGAATTGCACCATGCTGGCGATTGAGACCCCGGTCGGCACGGTTGTTCATACCGCCGATTTCAAGATCGACCCGACCCCGGTCGATGGTGCACTCTTCGACCTGCATTCGCTCGCCGAATACGGCAAACGCGGCGTGCTGCTGCTGCTCGCCGACTCGACCAACTCAGACCGCGAGGGCTATACGATGTCCGAGCGGGCGGTGAGACCTCGTTTGGAGCATATCTTTACGCATGCGGAGAACGGCCTCTACTTCGCCTGTTTCTCTTCGGCGATCCATCGCATCCAACAGATTCTAGACGTGGCATTTCGCAACGGCCGCAAGGTGGCTTTTGTTGGGCGCAGCATCTCGGAGATAAGCGAGTTGGCTCATGACATGGGCCGGCTGAACATTCCCGACGGCTTGCTGATTCGGCCGGCGGATTTGGCGAAGTTACCGCGCTCTCAAAGGGCGGTCGTCATCTCAGGCAGCCAGGGCGAACCGCTGTCGGCGCTTTCCCGCGCTGCGGTCGGCAAGCACCGGCACGCGGTCATCGAATCGGGCGACACGGTGGTTCTGAGCGCGCGCCAGATTCCGGGCAACGAGACGGCCATCTACCGCATGGTGGACCACCTGGCGCGGCGCGGCGCCGACGTCGTCTATGGTGCGATGAATCCTCCCGTGCATGTCTCAGGTCACGCTTGCCAGGAAGAGCTGAAGCTGGTGCTGAATCTGTTGCGGCCAAAATATTTCGTTCCGGTTCACGGCGAGTACCGGCAGCTCTCGCGGCATCTTTCCTTGGCGGCCGAGGTTCTCGGTTCGGGGATCGAGAGCGCTTTTCTGCTCGAGAGCGGGGACGTGCTGGAAGTTGATTCCGAGGGCGCCCGCCAGCGGGATTCGGTCCCGGTTGGCCGGGTGTTAATCGATTCCGGAACGGGAGACGAGATCGTCGAAGAGATCGTCATCCGCGATCGCCGGCACCTCTCGGAGTTCGGCGTGCTGGTGCCGATCGTGGCGTTGAATCGGCACAGCGGCAAACTCGAGAGCGCTCCCGAAATCATCACTCGCGGCTTCGTCGCCGGAGACGACGGAACGGAACTGCTCGAGGGTGCGAGCGGAGTCGTTACCCGAACGATCGAAAACTCCTCCGGAGAGGAGAAAACCGACTGGGGCGTGATGGAAGAGAAGATCCGCGGGGACCTGAAACGGTATATCAACCGCAAGACATCGAGCCGTCCACTGATCCTGCCGGTGATTTTGGAGGTTTAGATAGCTCCCAAGCGGCGGTCTCGGCGCGAGGGACGACGCTTGACCGCACCCTTGCGGGTGCGGCTCTGTTTCGCTAGGCGGCGACCGGAGGCTTGCCTGGAAGGAGAGCACCCATGAAGAAACACCTTGTCACGAGATGCGTTCCCTTCGTCTTGCTGCTTGCGGCCCTCACGGGCGCGGCCATTGCCCAGGACGAGCAGCATCGCTGGAACCTGGCCGACATCTATCCGAACAAGCAAGCTTGGCAAGAGGCGAAAGCCGCCGCCGCGAACCGCTTCGCCGAACTCGATCCATGCAAGGGTAAGCTCGGCGAGAGCGCCGGATCTCTGCGCGCATGCCTGGACACGGTGTTCGCGATCCGAAAGGAAGTCGTGCGCGTTTCCGGCTACGCTTCGATGCTGTCGGACGAGGATACGCGCGTGGACGAGCACGCACAAATGCGGTCGGAGGCGCAGCTGCTAGGCGCGGCGTTTTCCGAGAAAACAAGCTTCTTGCGCCCCGAGCTCCTCGACATAGACAAGCAGAAGATCGAGCGTTTCTCCGTCGCCGAAAACGGGCTGGCGATTTATCGCCAGTATCTCGACGACGTAGCGCGGCAAGCGCCCCACACACGCTCGCCCGAAGTGGAGCAAGTCTTGGCGCAGTCGGGTCCGGCGGCGCGGTCGGCTTCGAGTATCCGCCGCACACTGGCGAACGCCGAGCTGCCCTGGCCCCAAGTCAAGCTTTCCAGCGGCGAGGAAATCCGTCTCGATACGGCCGCCTACGCGAAGTATCGCGCCTTGCCCGGCCGTGACGACCGCAAGCTCGTTTTCGGCTCTTTTTGGAATGTTTGGAAGCAGTACGAGCGCACCCTGGGCGCGGCCCTTTACTCCAATCTGCAGGCCGACCGCTTTTACTCGCAGGCGCGCAACTATCCCCACAGCCTGGGCGCGGCGCTGGCGGAGGACAATATCCCCGAAGGCGTCTATCGCACGCTGGTGCGCGAGACCCATGGGGGCTTGCCTGTCCTGCATCGCTATTTCAAACTGCGCGCGGACATGCTGGGCGTGGATGATCTGGCCTATTACGACGTTTATCCGCCGCTGGTCGAGGCGACCGGTGAGTTCAGTCTCGATCAGGCTAAGGAGCTGGCTATCGCGGCCGCGCGGCCCTTCGGCTCAGAATATGTGGCGGTGATGAAGCGTGGGTTCGCCGAGCGCTGGGTCGACTTCCTGCCGCAGCCGGGGAAGCGCTCAGGCGCGTATATGAGTGGCAGCATCTACGACGTACACCCGTTCATGCTGATGAATTTCAACGCCGACTTCGGTTCGGTGAGCACGCTGGCGCACGAATTCGGGCACGCCATGCATTCCTACCTCGCCAAGGGAGAGCAGCCTTACCCGACCTCCGACTACGCAATTTTCGTGGCCGAGCTAGCGTCAACGACCAACCAAGCGCTGCTGCAGGACCATATGCTCCAACACGCTGAAACCGACGAAGAGCGATTGTACTACCTGGGCAACGATCTCGAGCGGATCCGCGGCACATTCTTCCGGCAGGTCATGTTCGCCGAATTCGAGCTCAAGATTCACGAGCTGGTCGACAATGGAGAAGCGCTCACCGGAGGCCGTTTCACCGAAATCTACGGCGACCTGTTGCGGCGCTACCACGGCCACGATCAAGGAGTGCTGACGATTGACGACCTCTACACCGTCGAATGGTCCTACATCCCGCACTTCTACCGCAACTTCTACGTCTACCAATACGCCACCTCGATCGCCGGCGGTTCGCTGCTGGCGGCCGACATCATCGCAGGCAAACCGGGCGCGGCCGAGCGCTACTTGGACCTTCTGCGCTCTGGCTCATCGAAGTATCCTTACGAGTTACTGAAAGAAGCGGGCGTCGATTTGGCGACGGCGAAACCCTATCGCTCTCTGATCGCTCACATGAACCGCGTGATGGACGAAATCGAGAAGATCCGCGCCCGACTAGACGCGGCGCGGTGACCGGGATCTAAAGGCCGCGGGTCTCTCACGAGCCCTGCGCTACGGGGGTATCAAAACTTCGCCCACGGCAATATATCGAACACCACATTGGCTTCGGGTCCCAAGCTGTTTTTCCCGCAACTCCGTTGTCTCACTACAGGCTCATCTCACAGGGGGCAACTCTGCCCCGCCGATTCAGTTTTTCGAGACGCTAGAATGAAGGTGCCGTGTCACTAGCCATTTTGCGTCAGATCAGCGGGGCTTTGAGGACGCTCAACCCAAACGAAGTCCGTGCTCTGGCCGACCGTCCTGTGACGCTCGGGATACTGGCTGCTGACGAGGCCTTTTTCGGACGCGTCGTTTCGTTTCTGATGCCGGAAGGTTTATCGGAGGCGAAGGCGGCCGAAACCGGGCGGCACATCTTGCGCGTCGCTTCCGAGGAGGACTTTGACCGCTGCCAGTTTGGTTTCGCCGAGCCCGGCCTGCCTCACCCGCCTCACTTTCACCCCTTCGATTGGCGAAACCCGGATGCCGCGGTCGAAACCGTACTCAAAGAACAGCACGAGCTTTGGGTGCCCATCGCGCGCCGCTTTGTTGCGTTTCGCGACCCGGTCATCGAACGCATCATCTGGAAAGTCAGCAAAGAGAACGCCATGTTCACCGTCGCGACCGCGCTGCCGAACGTGGTTCCGAGCATCGTCAGCCTGCCCTGGGCCATTGGCGAATTCGCTTCCGACACGGCATTCTTGACAATGAACCAGGTCCGCATGGCGTTCTTGATCGCGGCGGCAAGCGACTGCGAGGTCGGCTACTCGAAGCAGCGCGCGCAAATCGCTTCAATCATCGCCGCCGCCTTTGGATGGCGGGCCGCGGCGCGGGAGCTGGTCTCGAAAATCCCAGCCGGAGGAGGCTTGCTCTCCAAAGGTTTGATTTCGTTCGCGGGCACCTACGTTGTCGGCAAGGGGCTCGACCGCCTGCTGCGAATCGGCCGCCATTTGACACGCGAAGAAAGGAAACGCATGTACCTCGAGGCCTACGAGCGAGGAAGGGATCTTGTCGGTGGCATTGTCGAGCGCTTTTCCGGCAGGGTCAGCGTGGTTCGAAGCGCCTGAGGGACCGGCGTTGGGCCGCGAGCGATGATCAGGATAGTAATATAGGAGCAGGCACGCACGAATAGAATTCAGGGAGCGCATTATTTTGTTTCTTTCACATCTCATGAAGCGTCTTCCATCTCGGACCTGCTTGGTTGCCGCCGCTCTGGCCGTCGTGGCCGTCCATGGTCAAGCCGAAGCGGTGGAGATCATCCGCGGGCGCCTCCAAGCCGAGACGGGTCAGCCCCCGCCGGAGGGCAAGGCGCTGGTCTTGATCAGCTCACAAGACAAGAAGATCATTCTCACCGGAGATGAGTTCTCCGAAGGCCAATTGCGTGACCCCCGGTTGGCCGGCCGTGAGTGGGAGTTCGAAGGAAAGTTCACCGCCGACGGCAGCTTCACGATTTACAAGCTGTTCACTTTGAAAGACGGCAAACGGCATCGCGTCACCTACTATTGCGAAATTTGTCACATCTACACCCACGAGCCCGGTCTTTGCATGTGTTGCCAGGACGAGACGGAACTCCAGGAAATCCTCGAAGAATGATTCAACTTCGCTGCCACGCGGCTTGGTTGTTTACCCTCATCGCCATGACTGTCTCCGCGCAACCTTACTCAGCTCGAAACACAACCGTGGACGGAATCTCCGTCGTGGAGTTGTCCGACACCTCGCGGAACACAAGCGTCTCGATCGTTCCCTCGGTGGGCAACATCGCCTACCGCATGGACGTCAACGGCAAGAACGTCTTTTGGTTCCCTTTCGACTCGGTGAAGGATTTCGTTGCCGCTCCCAAGCAAAGCGGGAATCCATTTCTTGCGCCTTGGGCGAACCGGCTTGACGAAGAAGCTTTTTACGCAAACGGAAAAAAGTACCTGCTGAACCCTGCGTTGGGCAATTTCAGGAAGGACCCGAATGACCAGCCTATTCACGGTTTGCTGGTTTACGCATCTGCTTGGGAAGTGGTTTCGCTGGAATCGAATGCCGGCGGCGCTTACGTGACTAGCCGCTTGGAGTTTTCGCGTCACGCCAATTGGATGGCGCAATTTCCCTTTGCGCACACGATCGAGATGACCTACCGGCTTCACGAAGGCGCGCTGGAAGTGCACACGCGGATCCACAACATCGGCGCGCAAATAATGCCGCTTTCGGTCGGTTATCATCCCTACTTCCAGCTTCACGATGCACCCCGGGATGATTGGAGGGTTCGGCTAGCGGCCGAGAGCGTCTGGACACTCAACGATCAATTGATCCCGACGGGCAAGACGAAGCCGATTGCAGCCGTTTTGGGGGATGCAAGCAATCTGTCGCTGAAGGGGCTCTTTCTCGATCATGTGCTCGGCGGGTTGGTGCGTGACGGTGGAGGAGCCGCGTCGTTCTCGGTTCAGGGCGCCCGGCAAAAAATCGAGGTTGTCTTCGGGCCGAAATACAGAACTGCCGTTGTCTACGCGCCCACGCGTAAGGACCAAAATTTTATCTGCTTCGAGCCGATGAGCGGCATCACAAACGCCTTCAATCTGGCTCATCGCGGAATCTACAAGGACCTGCAGACCATTCCCGCGGGGCGGGCTTGGGAGGAGAGTTACTGGATCCGGCCGAGCGGGTTCTAGTTGAAGGCGCCGCCCCCGAACTCGCCAGCCCGGCCTGGAGGGCTCACCAGTTCAAGGGTGACCGCGACGGGATCTCCGCGCAGCGGCAGTAGCACTAGCCCGCTTTTCTCACCGCGTGGCGAGGCGAAGTGCGTGAGAGGCCCGTCAGTACGAGGCGCGCGCCGCTTGACGACCCCCACTTATTAAATCTCGCATAATATCTCGTCAATCGAGGCAAAGAGAAGACTGCTTCCAGAAGGCTGTAATCAGGCGTGGTTTGCGGCGCATGCGGCGCAG
>Ga0310123_10002142_pt1 | contig 15916 bp, 9 predicted proteins | sample CB6_AW_1057_MG_FD_203505 | JGI IMG/M metagenome (GOLD analysis project Ga0310123, IMG submission 203505) | Marine microbial communities from Western Arctic Ocean, Canada - CB6_AW_1057 | ecosystem: Environmental > Aquatic > Marine > Oceanic | place: Canada: Western Arctic Ocean | collected... | reverse complement strand
GAATATCATCCTCGATCCGAACCCCCCCCCATCCCGGCCAATAGATTCCTGGCTCGACAGTCACCACCATTCCCGGTTTCAAGACGCTCTTCGAGGTGGGGCTTAGCCGCGGACCTTCATGGATTTCGAGCCCCATACCGTGACCCAACCCGTGACCAAACCGCCTGCCAAAACCCGCCTGCTCGATGACCGACCGAGCCGCCTGATCAACGTCGCAACACCGGGCACCGGGCCGAATCGCCCCAATTCCCCGCAGTTGAGCTTTTAACACAACTCTATATATTTTCTCAAGTTTGGTCGAAATCCTACCGGTCACCAAAACACGCGTCAAGTCACTCTTGTAGCCGTCCCAGTTGCCGGCTCCCCAATCAACCAGCAGGAAATCGGCTTGGGAGATGCGGGTCTGAGTCGGCCGGGCATGCGGCAGCGCGGCCCGCGCTCCGACGGCGATGATCGGTTCGAAACCGGCCCCCCTCGCCCCGAACCGGCGCATGCTCTGTTCCAGTTCGTGGGCCATTTCCCGCTCAGTCATCCGACCCACCAGCGAGGCCCGCAGCATGGAAAATCCCTGTTCGGCAGTCCGTACCGCCTGGCGAATCGAGGCGATTTCCGCCGCGTCCTTTATCTGCCGCAGCTCCTCGACAGCCCCCGATATCGACACCAACTCCAGCGATTTCAGATCTTTCTTCAAGCCCTCGTATTGTTCGACGGTCAGCGAATGGGACTCGATTCCGAGTTTCAGGAGTTTCGCCCACCGGATCACCTTTCCTGAGGCTTCGTTTAGCGATACCCGGTTGCTGCGGATGTAGGACTTCAGACCTGGACATTCATCCTGGATTTGAACCATGTAGCGGCTGTCGCTGATTAGGACCGTCTGGTCCCGTCCGATCAACAGCAAGCTGCTGTCGCCGCTGAAACCTGTCAGATAGGTTACATTGGTGAAACTGCTGACCAGCAGCGCGTCAACTCCCTTGCGCTTCAGTTGGCGAAGCAGTTTCTCCCGGCGGACTGCAAATCGATCGGCGGCCATTTGTGTTTCACATTTTCCCGATGAGAACGATTCGACAAACCAACAGACAACTCATCATGCCGGCTGAGTGTAGCAGCCATCATAATCAGTCGCGACAAAGCTCGAAACGACGTCGCCGGTTGAAAACATATACTTCCAGCGGTCACGAACTGCGGTTTTTGGGAGGGCGAAGCTCCTGCTGAGCCGTGAAGATCACCGATTTCGCGGCTCAGCAGGAGCCTCGCCCTCCCTCAATCTGTGGCCGTTCCGAGTATAGTGTCCTTTGTTCCCAGCAGCTACAATGGAAGGTCACCCGACCGTTGCCTGACCGGTTTGGAAACAAGTGGCCGACAACTACGGACCTTACTGGATGAATGCTGACGAGATTCGAGAACTTCTGGAGCAATTGCAGCGAGGCGACCTGGACGTCGAGGCTGCTGTGCGGCAACTGGCGGACATCGGCGGTTCGTTGTCGGCACCCACCGTCGATGCGCATGTCGACGTCGATCGCCGCCGGCGCTGTGGGTTTCCGGAGGTCGTCTTCTGTGAAGGAAAATCGACCGAGTCCGTCAGGCAGATCTTCGAGGCGTTGACCGATCATGGGCAATCGTGCTTGGGGACCCGCGTCTCTCACGAGCAGGCGGCAGGTCTGCTCCAGCGGTTCCCCGAGGCCGAGCACAACCCGGTTGCCCGGACGATCCGCGTCCCCAACGGCGAATGTGATCCGCTTCTCGGCAAGGTGGCCGTCATCACGGCCGGCACCAGCGACCGTCCTGTGGCCGAGGAAGCCGTAGAAACACTGCGCTGGATGGGCTGCGGCTGCGAGTTGATTGTCGACGTGGGCGTGGCCGGACCTCACCGCTTGCCGGAAAAACGCGAGCGGTTTGCGGACGCCGATGCGGTTGTGGTGGTAGCCGGCATGGAAGGGGCGCTGCCCTCGGTCGTCGGCGGGTTCGTCGACTGCCCGGTCATAGCTGTTCCGACCAGTGTGGGCTACGGGGCGAGTTTCGGCGGCGTGGCGGCCCTGTTGGGGATGCTCAATAGCTGTGCCTCGAACGTGACGGTAGTCAACATCGACAGCGGCTTCAAAGGGGGTTATGTCGCCGGCTTGATCGCCCGACGCATTGCCGGCCCAAGGTGATTGACGCGTGGGCTTTTGGGCGGCAACTCCCCGATCATCGCAGATCCATGACAAATGACGAAATCTGAATGGAAACCATTCTCAGTTGCAGAACATGGATTTTGTTCTCGCTTGCAAATCCGAAATCCGAAGCACAAAACTCGAAACAAATTCGAATTCTTGAAATACGAATGTTCAAAACTTCCCAGTCATCTGCGGCTGTCTTCTGACGTTTCAGACATTCGAGATTTGGATTTATTTCGGAATTCGAGTTTTAGATTTCAAGGGCCGTGACTTTGCCTAGTCCTTCCCATTGGTTTTTTTGCCTTGGCACGATGCCAGGAATTCTTGCCAGACCCCGTAAGCGGTTTCTGTTGATTCGCGGTTGAACCGCAGGTGCGGCCGTAGGATAATCTGTCATGCAGCCGGAAAAACCGATCGTCTCTGGTTGACACGAAGAACTTTGATCCGCATCGGCGGGGTCCGTCTGGCCAAGACGTGATCGGAACGGGCGGCGATCCCGCTCTGTGGTCGAATATATAGAACGATCGTTTTCGAGTGGGGCCAGGGTGATGGCGCAGCGGTCCAATCACTACGAAATGGCTTTCGAAGCGTATCTGCGGGGCAACCGTGCGCCGTACGTTTCAGTCGATGAAAAACGGCGGTCGCTGCTTCGAGAGGCTTCGCTGAAATCGATGGATTTCATCGTTTATTCAAACCGGCCGCACAACCTATTCGTGGACGTCAAAGGACGCCGATTCCCCTCGGGCGGCAAGTCGAACCGTCACAAATGGGAGAACTGGGCCACCGAGGATAATCTGGATATCCTGCTGCAATGGGAACTGGTGTTCGGGGCGGGGTTTCGCGCCGTGCTGGTCTTCGCCTATCACGTGATCGATTTGCGTTGTCTGGATGAATTCGAGCGTTGTTTCCGACACCGGAATCGAGTTTATGCGTTCTACGGTCTATGGGCCGACCAATATCGTGCCGAGATGCGCACGCGCTCTCGTGGCTGGGAGACGGTGACGCTGCCAGGAGGCACTTTTCGCCGACTGCGGGCGCCCATCGAAGAGTTTCTCTAGCTACGGCTGTCGCATTTGCGCCATGAGCGTCATCGTTTTCGGTGAGAGGTCTTACGCTGTTACTGTTTGAGCGGTCGATGGAAGTGACGCTGCGGGGATGGTCCGGAAAGGGACCACGAATGACACGAATCAATTCCGCAGGAAATCACGCAAGAAACGGTCCGTATTCACTCTCTTCATGGGAAAGCCCGATTCAAGCATCTGGAAGCTCGGGTTCAACAACGGCTGACTTTTATTCGTGTGAATCGCGGTCCCTGCAGTTCTTCTCACCTTGAGTTACGACCTCCGGCAAAACATTTCGATGGCGCAGAACTCTGTCGTTCCAACACTTGCGGGAGTCCAAACCCTATGATCTTACGGTTACGACGTCTCCTGGGCCTGGCCGTGACGGGGGTGCTGCTCTCCCCGGAAGTTCCCGTTTTTGCCGAGGCCGCTTCATCGACACCATCGTTCGTCTTGGCGCAAGCGGCGGGCCGAAGCTCTATCGTCGATGGTCTTGTTGTGGCTGCCTTCGTGGCCGCTGCGCTGTTCGCGGTCTGCCGGTCGAGCCGCCGTGTCTAAACCGAATCATTCCGTGTGCCATTGAGCGTCGTGCAGGTTCATGTCCTTGATCAACCCCGCCATTTTGTACGGGCTTGGTTTGGCCGCCATACCGGTCATCCTGCATTTTTTGCTGCGCTCCCGGCCGAAAAAACTGATGTTCCCCGCGTTGCAGTTGATTATTGTGCGACGCAGGAATAATGTGCGTCGGCTGCGGATACGGCATCTGTGGCTGCTGCTGTTGCGGATTTTGGTGATCGCGCTGTTGGTACTGGCGATCACGCGGCCTTCGCTGCCGGCGGCGAATTACGGGCTGAATCGACGCGAAACGTTGGTGCTGCTGGCGATCGTGTTTTCCACGGCCGCTGGGTACTGGTTCTGGCTGCGCTACTGGCGGCGTCAGAGGCTCTCGAACCACGACTTCGCGTATCGACGGACCCTGCTTCGGGGCGGCACGGGCCTGTTGGGGCTGCTGCTGGGGCTGTTGCTGGTGGCGTGGCCGTATAAAAATCGGATCGCGGCCGAAATTACCGCACCGATGCCTGACATCGCAGAAAATTTGCCGGTGGCCGGTGTGTTTCTGTTCGACACCAGTTTGAGCATGCAATACCAACTGGAGAATCGAACTCGATTGGACCGGGCCGGGGAAATCGCCGTCGAACATCTGAGCAACTTGCCGGCCGGCAGCCAGGTTGCGGTGACTGATACTTCGACCGATGACGACGTGCTGTTTCAGGCCGATTTGGTGGCGGCAAAATCGCGGATCGACGCGCTGGAGATTCATCCGGTGGCTGTGCCGATGAATGACCGTCTGCGGGTGGCTTTGATGGCGCAGGAAGATCATCGGCGGCGGGTGATCGATGAACTGGGATCGGGGGTTGACGAGTCCGAGCAGGATCGATTCCTGCGCGAGGTTTACATTTTCACCGATCTGGCGGCCAGCGGTTGGAGGATGGCGGCGTCCCGTCGGCTGCGGGACGAATTGGCTCAGCTGCCCTGGGTGCAGGTTTACGTGATCGACGTCAGTGTCGAAGAACCCCAGAACTTTTCGGTCACCCCGCTAAGGTTGTCGAAGCAGACGCTGCCGTTGGAGGGCGAGTTGTTGATCACCGCGACGGTCGACGCGACCGGCATGCGTGACCAGGAGCGGCTCCTCGAACTGTACGTGGATGACTTAAGCGGCCGGCCGGTCAAAAAGGGAACCAAGCTGGTCAAACCGGGCGATCAAGTGCACTTTCCCGTTCGCGGTTTGACCGCTCCGATAAGTCGGGGCGAGGTCCGCTTGGTTTCCAGCGACCCGCTTCCGGCTGACGACGTCCGTTATTTCACAGTCGAAGTTCGGCCTCCACCGCAAGTTCTGGTCATAAATGAATCGCGTGAGGAGGCGCAGTTCTGGTTGGTGGCACTCCAGGCTGGGGATCGCCGCTACCGCGTCGAGTCACGACATGCCTCACAGCTCGAAGACATCGATCTGAAACCGTACGCCGCCGTCTGCCTGATGAATTTGGAGGCGCCCTCCGCGAAAAGCTGGAGTAAATTGTCCCGCTATGTAGAATCCGGGGGTGGGCTGGCCGTGGTCGTGGGGAATTCGCGGGTCGACCCCGTTTCGTACAACAAACAGGTCCCTCAGTCGTTTCTGCCGGCGAAGCTGTTAGCACGTTTGCCCTTCACACCGCCGGAACGGCTTGACCTGGGTCGGCTTGAGCATCCGGTCCTCAAGAAGTTCGGCATTCTGGGCGGTGCGGCGGAGCTTTCGTCAGTCGACGTCCACCGGTACTGGCGCGTCGAGACGCACACCGATGCCTCGGTCATAGCCCCCTACTCCGATTGGCGGAGCGATCCCGCATTGCTGGAGCGGGTGCATGGCGACGGCCGCACCCTGATGCTGACCACCGCCGTCGACCGCAAACGTTGGACCGATTTCCCTTCGACCGGCTGGCCGTTTTTCGTATTCGTCGATCAGGTCGTGCATTACCTGACACGACAGACCTCGAGACAGTTCAACTACACCACCAGCGATCGGGTGATTGTGGCGCTTGACCCGGACAAACCGATCAGCCGTTACCTGCTCCAGAAACCAGACAGCTTTCGACAACTACCCGGAAACGTTCCCGAGGGAGAGCAGACGCTGCTGCTGACCGACGTCGAACAACTCGGCAATTACACACTCATCGCCGCCGACAAAGAATCCTCGTACAAGACCGGATTCAGCATCAATCCACCGGATGGGGAAAGCGACTTCCGCCGGCTGCAGCTTGGCGATCTGGATTTGCTGTTCGGCGAAGGCCGGTACGAGTTGGCGCAGAACATCGACGAGTTAACACGTCGCGTGCATCGGGGCCGTCTCGGTCAGGAGATCTTTCCGTTTGTGCTGTTATTTGTCATGATTGCCTTCTGCGGCGAACATTTTGTCGCCAATCGCTTCTACGACGCTGAGCAGGCTCCCGAGCACCGCTAACCCCGATTTCTCACCAGAAAATGAACCACGGAGACAGGCATTCACGATAGAATTTCAACAGTTTTTAGAAAGACAGACTGTGCCGATTTCGTTTCATTTTCAGAGTCTCTTCAGATCTTATTCTCAGTGTCTCCATGGTGAGAATTGGGGTTAACCCCAATTCTTCGGCGAGGATTGCAGCTTTGAGTTTGAAACCTGTGTAGTTCGTACAGCCAAGACCGATGAAACTCGTCCTTGATCCAATCTGGCCCTGGCCGCTGGTTGTCTTCGCGATCGCGCTGATCTTGGCAGTCGTGTTGACGACCTATGTGCCGCGGATTCGGCATCTGCCGCTGTTTTACCGGCGGTTGCTGCTCGGTCTGCGTCTGGCCGCGGTCACAGTACTGGCGTTGGTGATGTTGCGGCCGTCCGTTCAGCGTCGAGAAACCGATAGCAAATCGGCCGTGTTGCTGGTCATCGTCGACAAGACCCGCAGCGCCGGAACGAAAGATGTGCCGGGCGGCATGAGCCGCCGGCAAGCCATGCTGAAACTGCTCGCGGATCTCAAAGAGCCGTTCAAAATGCTGGCCGAGAATCTGGACGTTCGTTATTACGACTTCGCCGAAAAACTGACACCCGTCGAGGAGTTCGAGGATCGGACCGAAGGCCAACAGACGGCTATTGGGGCCGTGCTGGAAGAATTGCTGCGCGAAACCCGCAGTCAACGGATCATTGGCGTTGTGCTGATGACCGACGGCGCTCAGCGGGCGGTCGAACCGTATGATGCCGATCCGCGGGAACAAGCGCGGCTGCTGGGAGGGGAGCGCGTTCCGGTGTATCCCGTTCCGTTCGGCAGCACGGGACTGGCCGAGACTGCCGTTGATTTGGTCGTCGAAGATTTGCTGATCGCTCCGGTCGTGTTCGAGAAAAAGTTGGTCTATGTAGACGCAAAAGTCCGCGTACACGGTGCCGGCGGGCGTGAGTTGACGGTGCAGTTACTGGTCGAAGACCGGGCCCAACAGCGACCGGGGCAAGCGGGCGAGATGGTCGTCGCCGAAAAACAACCGAACACGAAACCGGTCGACCACATCCGGGCCAGTAAAAACGGCGAGCTGATTCCGGTTCGTCTCTCGTTTGTCGCCGACCGGGCGGGCGAATTCAAAGTGGGGCTCAGAGTGCTGCCGGTCGACGGTGAGCTGAAAACGGCCAACAACCAGCAGGCGACCATCATCACCGTCCGCTCCGGAGGAATCAACGTCGCGTATTTCGACAAATTAACCAAGCCCGAGCAGAAATGGATTCGCCACGCGGGCACCTCGGAGAACATTCAAATCGACTTTAAGGCGGTTTTTTCGGGTCAATTGAAGTCGATGACTCGAATCGAACCGGAGATGTTCGAACCGGGAAAGTACGATGCCTACATCATCGGTGACGTGCCGGCCCGCATTTTCGGCCCGAATCCGAAGACCTCGAAGCTGTTGAATAAACTGGTGGACCGGGTCGAAGATGGGGCGGGGTTGATGATGATCGGCGGCTACGACAGTTTCGGTCCCGGCGGATATGCCGACAACCCGCGATTCGCCGACCTGCTGCCGGTCGTCATGGACAAGCTGGAGCGCCGTCAGGGAAACGAAATCGACCCGAGTCTACATCACAACAAACCACTGCAAATGTTACCCACACGGTCCGGACTGCGGCATTTCGTGATGCTCATCGACACCCCGGATCGCAATGCCGTCCGCTGGCGCTCTCTGGCGCCGCTGGAGGGAGCCAATCTTCTCCGCAAGAAGGGAAGGTTGACCGATGTTTTGGCGGCTACCCGCGAAGACTACAGCGAAGACATTCCCAATTCGGGCATTCCATTGCTGTTCGCCCAGCAGGTCGATAAGACCCGGGTGCTGGCTTTCGCCGGCGACACCACCTACCAATGGTATCTGGCCGGTCAGGAAGAGGCCCATCAGCAGTTTTGGAGCCAGGTAATTCTATGGCTGACAGGAAACGAAGAGGGAAACCGGGACGTGTGGGTCCGGGTCGATCGGCGGAACCTCACACCACATCAGACGGCCGGTTTGACCTTCGGGGCGCGCACCCCGGACGGCCAGCCAATCTCCAACGCCACGTTCGAAGTGACTGTCACCGATCCGACCGGGACAGAACAACCGCTGCCCCATCGCCGTAGCGGTAGCGAAAACCATGTTGAGTTCAGCGAAACTCGTGAACCGGGCGATTATTGGGTACACGTTTCGGCAACCTTCGACACCGTTGTGGACGGGGAATCGAAACGAGTTCGCGATGAAGGCTTTACCCGGTTCATCGTCGATCCGCATGACCTTGAAATGGACAATCCTGCTGCCGACCTTGACCTACTTAAAGACATCGCCAGCTCCAGCCGCGGCAGTTTTCTGCAGCCGGAAGAGCTTGGCAGTTTTTTACTACGCACGGCGGAAAACGATTTCAACACCGAAGTGACGAAACTCCGGCGGACCACGCTATGGGACAACTGGCCTGTTCTGTTGGTGTTTGTTTCGGTGATGAGTGTGGAATGGTTCGTCCGCAAACGCCGCGGTTTGGTATGAACAGCCGCCGGGAGAACCGTCGTTGTTGAATCGCTTGCCGCGAATTGGCAAGGCTTTCGGAACAATCCGGGCCCGCACGGTGTCGAGGGCGATATAATAGAGGTGAGACTCAAACCAACCGGTTCGGTTTGGCAACGGTTCACAGGAAAGCAGAGCGAATGGCAACCTCTCTCGAGCCGCGGACGGCGCAGCGTTATGTTGATTTCGACGAATACGTCGGTTTTCAGCTCGAAAAAACACAGACGAACATCAAATGGACCGACATCTTCACCGCCACGGCCACCGTAGCCGCGTTCATGGTCGGTTACGTTCTCATGTTCACCGTGCTAGACCATTGGGTCATTGCGAGCGGTTTCAGCGAGACCGCTCGTCTACTGTTGGTGCTTGCGTTGGTCTTAGTCTGCGGCGGCTGGTTGGTTTGGAAAATCCTTCGGCCATATTTCCACAAAGTCACCGCCCTTTATGCCGCCCGCTCGATCGAGCATTCCGAACCCGCCTTGCAGAGCACGTTGCTGAATCTGGTCGACCTGAAGCAGTCGGGGCGCGAGATCCCCAAGAGCATTCGCGCCACCCTGGAAAAACGTGCAGCTCGGGCGTTGGCGAACATGGACATCGAACAGGTTATTGATCGTCGACCGCTGATGCGCGCGTCGTACATTCTGCTGGGGCTGATCGTGCTGTGCTGTTTGTATTCGGTGATCTCTCCCAAGAGCATTTCGTTCCTGCGGGCGTTCGTTCCTGCGGCTGAGGTGGCTCCGGCCACGCGCACGGAGATCATCAACGTCCGCACCGATCCTCCGCTGACCAGCCCGAATGAAACAGAGGTTCTGGCCCGGACGCATTTGGAAGTCATTGCCGAATTGCGCGGTCACGATCCCGAACGGGTCACGCTGCACTACACCACGGCCGACCAAAAATTTGTAGATAAACCGGTCAGGATGCGGAAGATCGACGAGAGCTTTAATCGGTATCGCGGCATCTTAAACGGTGAGAACGGCCGCGGAATTCTGCAGAATTTGACCTACCACGTCGTTGCCGGCGATGCCGTCAGTTCCGACTACAAAGTGACCGTCATTCAGCCGCCCTCGGCCGCTGTAGACGAGGTTCGCTACGAATATCCGAGCTACATGGAACTGCAGAACAAGACGCAGTTGGGTGGTCACATCGACGCCTGGGAGGGGACGAACGTCTCGTTGCGGGCAACCGTCAACATGCCGGTCCATTCGGCCATGATCTTGTTCTCCGACACCGAAGACACATCCACCAAAGCCGAAGAGCTGCGAATAAAAATTGTCGGCGGCATGAAGCTACGGGCCGAGTGGACGCTCAAGTTCCGTGCCGACGGCACCTACCCGCACAACTTTCGCATCCAGTGCAAGACCGCAACCGGCGAAATCGATCCGGAACCGACACTGTACCACATCACAATCCGACCTGACCGGCGTCCGGTGGTCGAACTCCTCGATCCGCGGGGCGACCTCGAAGTACCGGCCAATGCGGTCGTCCCGTTGCTCATCGAAGCCTACGACCCCGATTTCAAGCTCCGCTACGTGACCCTCCGGCGGGAGAAAAACGGCGAGGTCCTGCCCCGCAGCCCGCAAATCTTCAAAGGTCTGCAGAAGCAGTTCAAGACAATCTGGGATTGGCATCTGAAGCCGATGAACCTCAAAGCGGGCGACGTGATCACCTACTGGGTCGAAGTCCGCGACAACAAGGAGCCGCTCGGCAATCTCAGCGAGAAGCGCCTGCCGTTAAGACTTCTCATCGTCGATGAAGTCCCGGAGAAAGAGGCCGACCGGCAACTGGAATCCGAGCGGCAGCGGATCAAACAGCGTCTGGAAGAGGACCGGCAGCAGGAAAACCAGCAGCCACCCCCCGGCCAACCGCAACAGGATGCCGCCGATGACGGCAACGACGGCAAAACCGAACAACCGGACGGCAAACCGGAGACCGAAACGGGAGATGAGAGTTCGTCCCAGAAGACTAGCGACGACCAAGGCCGTGACGACAACCAACCATCCGAAGACGGCCAGCAGGAAGGGGACACCGGCAGCGGCGAACAACGGCAGCAGTTCGATCCGGACGGCAAAGACGACGACGAAGTCACTCGCAAGCTCTTGGAAAAGTTTGAGCAGCAGCGACGCCAGCAGGACGATCGGCAAGAAGACAATCAATCACCCGACGAGAAAACTGGTGACCAGCAGTCGAAAGACGGCCAAGATCAGCAGCAATCCGGCGATCGAGAGCCGGGCGCTGACCCCAACAACCAGCCGGACGACGGTCTTCAAAAATCAAGTTCCCCAGAAAATCAGGATCCGAAGACCGAATCCGATCAGCGTTCCGACGGCGGCCAGTCGCCGGGAAATGATGCCGACGATCTCCAACAAGACAGCAAGCAGAAATCGGACGGCCAAACTGGAGGCGGTGCAGGCAGCGCTGACGAAAATAGCAAGGACGACCCTCAAGCGGGTGGCGGGAAGGGGGAAGCCCAGGGAAAACCTGACGCAAAGCAGGACTCATCGGCCCAGAGTACACCCGGCGGAGGCAGCGAGAAATCCGACCCCGGTTCGGCAGACATCCAGAAAGCAGACAAGCCGCTCGACGGACAAGAACAGCCTGCTGAAGATTCCGACGAAGCCCGTCGTCAAAAGGCAAGCGGCGACGAAAAGGGCCCGGCCAGCGCCGATGACGATCCCAGTGCTGATCCGACACAAGCCAAGAACAAACTCGACCGCAAACCGGGCCAGAAGCCGACGACTCGTCCTCACGAGGGCAAATCCGATCCGAACAACCACGACCCTCAAAATCGTAAGAGCGGCGCACCGGGCAGCACCAATCCGGACAAGGTCGATCCCGCAGCGCAGACGAAGCAGGATGCCAAACAAAGCCAAAATCCCGAACAGCGCCCCTCCCCACCGCGAGAAAACGACCCGAATCGCCCGGCCGCAAAACCCCGCCAGCAGCCGGAGACCGCAAACGAAGAGTTGAAACAGAAATCTCCGGAAGGTAACTCCGGCGACGGTAAGCCGAGCGATCAGGGCAACAAAGAAAGTCACAAACCGGGCACCAGCGATTCACCCGCGAAACCGGCCGGGCAAGAGGAATCCGATCAGCCGGAGGGCGGTCAAAAAGGTGAAGGCTCCGGTCAGGGAACCGGCCAAAAGAAGGACGCCAAATCGAAGTCCTCGGGCAAAGGCTCCTCGAAGGGCTCAAAAGGGGCGGGCCAAGCAAAAGGTCAGTCCCCACAGCAGTCGGATGAAAAAGGGAAACAGACTGGTCAGAGCGCCGGCGGTGCCGGCAACCAGAGTCAAAGTGCCGGCAGCGGCGGGACCAAGGGCGGTCCGTCCGCGGAACAGGGCACTGCTGGTGAGGGTGGTTCCGCAGGGACCGCAGTTGCCGAGAAGGCCAATCTCAAATACAACAAACAGGCGGCCAACCTGGTTCTGAAGAAACTCGAGCAAGACCTGAAGCGCGGCGAGGTCGACCAGAAGCTGCTCGACGAATTCGGCTGGACCGAGCAAGACGTGAAGAAGTACACGGAACGTCTCCGCAAGCACTTGAACAAAACCGGCCGAGACCGCTCACCGCAAGCCGAGGTGCAGCAGACACAGTTTCAAGAGCTGTTGAAAGGGCTGAAGCTCCGACGGGGCCGCAACGACCGCGACCGGTCGACTGCTGGAGTCGCACAGCGTCCGCGTCCCGTACCGACCGAATACCGTGAAGACTACGAAGCCTACACCCGCCGTCTTTCCAAACAAGGAAACAAACCAAAGCAGAAAAAGCAGAAGTAGTTCATTCCAAATCACAGTCCCAGATGACAGACAAGGAGACGAAATGAACATCGCGATCACCTATTGCGGGCAGTGAAACTATGAACCCCGTGCCGCCAGTCTGGCGGAAACCATCAAGGCCGAAACCGGCGTCGTCGCCGAACTGATCGAAGGAGCCGGTGGTGTCTTCGACGTTGTGGTTGATGGAAATTGCATCTTCAGCAAGCATGAAACGGACCGTTTCCCGACAAACGAAGAGATTCTCGAGACGTTAAAGAACTGACCGGCCGACGACATCCGTCGGACCAGTGGCTGGTCACCACCGGCTAGTTAGTGTGTAGGCACCGGCATTGTCGTGTCATCGCCAGGGTCATCTTGCGCGTCTTACTGACCGTCGTGCATCACCTCGGGGTTCCCTCTGGCCCAGGCCCGATAGACGAAATAAATGGGCAGCCCCAGCAGAATCAGTACGACGCCGATGCTCGCTTCGACCGGCTGCCTGAGATACACGTAGTACAGAAACCACGTGTAGAAGGCCAGGTAGGCTAACGGAACCACCGGATATCCCAACGTTCGGTACGGCCGTTCCCAGTCGGCATGTTTTTTCCTCAACACAAAAACCGCCAGCACGGCCAACATATAGAAGATACTGGCCGAGAAGATCACATAATCGGTTAAAACATCGAAAATGTTTTTCTCGCGAAACGCGACTGCAAAGCGAACGAGAATCGCTGAAGCGACGATCAGCAACATTCCCATCAATGCCTGCACAATAATAGCCAGCGCCGGTGTGCGGAAGTTGACATGTACGCGCCCCAGTTGCCGGAAGAACGCGTCGTCGCGGCCCATGGCGAAGGAGATGCGCGGCCCCAACAGCATATTGCTGTTAATGGCTCCCAGCACGCTCAGCATGACGCTGGCCGACATGAACTTCAGTCCCAGCGGCCCCAACAATTTGCTGACCGTGATCTCGGCGACATGCTCCTGATTCTCTGGCTTGGCCATCTCATCCATCGGCACAACACCGTGGTAGGCGATGTTGGCCGACACGTACAACACAATCAACAGCCCGATTCCCAAGAATAAGGCCAAGGGAATATTGCGCTGCGGATTGCGGATCTCTTCAGCCATGGGCGTGATGCCGTGCCAGCCGTTGTAGGCCCACATGACCGCCAGCAGCACCAGGGCAAACTGTCCGGCCAACGATTTGCCGGCCGAAGCGGTCTGCGCACCATCCAACGCCGATGTCTGTTGATCCGCGTCTTCCGCTTCGGCGACGCTCTGCCGCTCGACCAATCGAATGGGCCGGTAATTCTCCGTGCTAATTCCCGGCTTTCCGAACAGCGGCATGAGGAACGGCAAAACGGCGACCAGCGCAAGAAAGCCGGCTTTCAGCACAGTCGTCGCCCCCTGTATCCGGCCGCCCCAGATCACTCCCATGACGTTCACCCAGGCCATTAGGCTGATGATCAGGAAAGCCAGCAGAATTTCGACGACCGAATCGAAATCGCTTCCGATGACCTTCCCCAGCGAACCGACAAAAATCATCGACAACGCACCGATCGAAGCCGGTCGGCCAAACACGAACTCGCTCCAGCCGTACAGAAACGCCACCGGCCGGCCAAAGGCTTCGCGAAGATAGACGTACAATCCGCCGGCGCGCGGTAGCATGACGGCCAGTTCGGCGAAGCAGAGTGCTCCCAAAATGCACAGCACGCCGCCCAGGACCCAAGCGGTGATAATCAGACGAAAATCTCCAGCTTCCGCGGCGATCTTGCCCGGTTTCGCGTAAATCCCAGAGCCGATCACGTTCCCCACCACAATGGCAATAGCCATGCCGGGGCCCAAGGCGCGGAGCAATCCCGGACGGCTTTCAATTTCGGGGGAGAGCGGGCCCGGAGAGTGTGGGTCAGCGTCGCTCAAAACCGGTGACTCCCAAGGTCGCGTGGTCGTTCGTCCGACGGGATCAATTTCTCTGACACCATACCCGTGCCGGCCAGGAATGGAAAGCATCAACGGTTGTGCAAGCGGCGCGGGTGTGGCCAGAATCTCTGGCATTCTGAACCCGGCTGGCCCCGACCGACCTGCGGCCGAGTGCCGTCAGGCACTAAAAACCAGTCCCTCGACGGCGCGCCTTCGATTTGCCAGCACGCCCCGGTCTCTTGCTGGAAAGGCTGAAGGTTTCCAGGCAGCGGGCGATGCGCGAATCGCCTCTTTGCAGGGACAACTTTTCGCGTCGCTCGTCGATTTGCTGGGGAATCACGAACAACAGGACTGCTCTCATGTCTTCTGATTCCGCCAGAACGATCTTGCACTCGCAATCAATTGGCGGAGCCTCGACGTCCTTGTCCGACGTCCCAGATTGAACCGTCACAGGCAGCCGCAACGTAGCCTTGATCGTCGTCGTGCGGAACGATTTCTTACTGACAAAGCCTTTGCCCCGCGGATATTCTTCCTCGTTCCAATCCTCTGCCGCGGGGAATGTAACCCCCAACCCGGCGACAACTGCGCTGGCGACGTGGTTGTTAAAATCGAGCGATTCCTCTTCGTTAACTCCGGCCTGCCACAGGTCGGAGTTGCTCATCACATAAATGTAAGCAGGCAGCTTGTCGTACTGCTGATTGTTCGAGGAAACGTCCGCCCGCCAAGCCTCGGCCAGCCCGGGCAGCCGTGCTTTCAGATACTTCGGCTGCCGTGGATCGACCGGTCTTGCCGGTTCGTTGTTGTCTTCGGTCCTTGTTTCGTCCGGCTGCGACCGCTGCGGGCCATCGATCTGTTCAAACTGTATGGGAACACGCAGGCGGACTCCCGGTCCTCTCCATTCAGAAGTCAGGTTGAGGTTCTGCTGCTCTCGGTAGTGAAAAAACGCCTTTGTCTCCTCCATCCTCCGTTCATACGTTCCATAACCACAGCCCGCCGACGAAGCACATGCTCCGACGGCAAGAATCAAGCAGCCGGAGTAACAACAGAGGATCCGCAATGCTGGTACGAACGGATGCATAACCCGAGTTGCCTCACACGATTTCAAAGTCGCCGACGCGAAGAGTAACCTCATTGTCCGGCGGTGGTGGCCGTCCGTCAATCTCACTTTGCATCGCGTCATGTCTTAGAACGGCTATCATTTATGATTCTTCGATTCCTGAATGGCTCAACCCTTTTACCCGCATTTCCCAGATAGAAACTAAGAGCGGGTGGTTCCGGCATCGTGTTGAGCCTATAAAATGAGGGGTGTGAGACACATACGCAACTCATGGGTCGGGGAATGCGATGGGTGAAGGCAAACGGGATGCCTTGCGGGTCGATTTCGATGGCCAGATTCGTCTTGAATTCCACGGCGCAAACGTCACCAGTGATGCTGGTCTGCTGGCCTATCGGGAACTCG
>Ga0310123_10002141_pt1 | contig 15917 bp, 28 predicted proteins | sample CB6_AW_1057_MG_FD_203505 | JGI IMG/M metagenome (GOLD analysis project Ga0310123, IMG submission 203505) | Marine microbial communities from Western Arctic Ocean, Canada - CB6_AW_1057 | ecosystem: Environmental > Aquatic > Marine > Oceanic | place: Canada: Western Arctic Ocean | collected... | reverse complement strand
CGGTATCTCGGTGGCGACGACGACGGCCACCGCAACGGCAACTGCGGCAGACGCGGCGGTGACGATTACCGCATCGGTGGCGACGACGACGGCCACCGCAACGTCCACGTCGGCCGATGCGGCGGTGACGATTACCGCATCGGTGGCCACGCCGACGGCCACCGCAACGTCCACGGCGGCAGACGCAGCGGTGACGATTACCGCATCGGTGGCCACGCCGACGGCCACCTCCACGTCCTCCGCGCCGGACGCAAGCGTCTTCGTCACCGTCGGCACAACGACCGCAATCGCGACAGCGACCGCCCCAGACGTGTCAGTGGTCGCCGGCGGATGTGCGGCTCTCGACTGCGATTACCGTTGCACGTCTTCCGCGTGGGTCCTAGAAAACGATAATTGTGAGCCTGGGTGCACATGTGCAGGAGAGCCGGCAACTGTGTGCAATGAAGCCAAAGAGGGAGACCTGGAGTCCACCCACTGCGTACCGGAGTAAACGGTGAATAAGACTGAAATAGAGGCCGAGCAGCTTGCGATTCGCTCAAAAATCGGAGAATTGAAGCTGCAATTGAAGGCTCTAGATAAAGAGCGTCAGCTCATTGTCCTGGCCGAACAGGAGGAGCACCGAGTCAAAATGGCGTCCAAACGGCCGGTGCGCACCCCAGCTGCGAGACAGGAAGGAGCGGGAAAGGAGCTGCACGCGCTGTTAGCTCGGATTGGACAAAAGATGAAGCCTGGATGCAAATGTAACGAGCGAATGGGTATCATGAACAGGAACGGACCCGACTGGTGCGAGCTACACCGCGAAGAAATCGTAGGATGGCTGAAGGAAGAGGCCGAGCGGCAGGGCACGTCATGGGGTCCTGCAAAACAGGCCGTCGCCTGGGTGATTGTCGGGCGAGCGATCAAAAGAGCGAGGAAACGCACCAAAGCTACGCCAGAAGCACCCAAAATACCACACATGGAAACCTCAGGATAAGCCAGTAGCCAGTTAATCAAAATCTGACTCGGTACTCTCTCGGAGCCCGGCACGATTCCCACAGTGGGAGTTTTGTCGGGCTTTTTTCGTTCACGCGGGGACACACATTATGGCCAGCGTAGTTTACAACATCGCCAAAAGCGGTTGGATGAATGGGACGATCGACATGGATACGGATGACATTCGCGCGCGGCTGTGTTCAACGGGAACGACCGCGGACACGGCGATCGACGAGGACACCGTCGCCACGATCACAATGGACGAATCCGACGATACGAGTTATGCCGCGCAGGCTCTGGCCGGGGAGAGCGTGGTGACTGATGACACCGACGACCAGGCGGAATTTCAGTCTACTTCTCCGATTGTGTTCACGCTGGCGGGTGATGGAACGACTGATTATCAGGGGATGTTGATCGTTAAATACGTGGACGGTGGGAATGGAGATATTCCACTGTTTTTCAACGAATTCACCGGGCAGCCCATCGCGAAAGAAGTTACTTCTTTGTCCGTGACCATGCCAAGCGCGGGGTGGTGCAAAATAGCTTAAAAGAGACCCTAGAAACAGCACCGGGGAAGAGAAGGAATCTCTTCGCCGGGGCTGGTCCATCCACGACTCACTAACGATTCACCCAGAGTAATAAAAACACTCCCAACACCGACGGCAATCGATGTCGGGAGATGGACAAGATCAGGTCGACCCGCGATCCTTCCTTAACAACTCCTATCGAGAACTGGAGTAGAAACCGGGTCGATAAAATGGAAAACTTTTCAGACTATACAGTGGCCGGAATTTCGCTGGCTATCACATACGTCGTGCTTGTCAAGTTGGTTGTCCCACTGGTAAAGGCACGAATGGGTGTCCAGGAACTTTCAAATGCTGATGTCCAAGAGCGACCTACCAAACGAGACTCCGACATTGAAAGACGACTTACAGAACTTGAAGGTGACGCTAAAGAGTCTCGTAGGAGTATGTCTGGTGTTACAACGACAGTTACAGAACTTAAGGGGCTCGTCCACCACGTACACGAACTCCTTAAACTAGTCCGAGAGGACGTGAAAAACTTATGATCGTAGGCGTGATCGAAGACGACGTACAGACAGGAACGATTTACGAGAGAGTTGTCCGCGCCTCCGAGATGCTCGACGAAGTGGTGTCGCGGCTGGAAATTATCACCGCGATCGAATCAGATATTCCAGATTGGATGCGGGAGTGATCCCCCCGTGGGATGAGTTCGACCACACCCTACAGGGATTTATTGTCGGATTCGCCATCGGATTCGCCATCGGATTCGCCATCGGAGCGGCTGTGTCCTCGCTCGCGTGGCTCCTGTCCGCCTAGCCATCTTCTTCTGTGGAAGTCGACTCTCTATCGTTCAGTTGCATGGTGGAGTAGCTGTTCTCCGGTTGCGGTATGTCCCTGGATCGCGTAGGAATTTGATTCGTCTAGATAATGTTTTTGCCTTCGACACCGCGAGCCAGCCGCTCTCTCGTCCGTGAATGAAGAGCATCCATCGCCCCAACGACGTAACGCAATGCCACCTCGTTTGTCTCGCACGCGTACTCGCCTGACTGGAATCCTTCAAGCCGGTCCTGAGCCACAGCGAGAAACGACTCGCGCGCGTCATTATAAATTTCCCGTGGATGTTAAAAATCGCCGATGACATTGCCACAATGCCACCGGCGTGATGGTTCCCGTTGGGTGTCGTTCTCCGTTTAAGCTGCAGAGTGAGATTAACTCCTGGGACGGCTTTCCATTGGCCTACGCCCGCATGTGTGTGTGTAGACTTCTCAAGAGCGGGCGGCCGGAATTGAACCGGCATCTTCCCGGGTATGGTTCTGCAGCAGTCGATACACCCTCCGGCAACAGTTCAAGCTACAGCGATAGTCTCAATTTAAGCCCCGTCCGCCTCTGCCAATTGGGCTACCCCGTCGTCGGAAATAATCAAGTGACGGGGGCAGGGTTCGAACCTGCAACTGACGAGAATGTGACTGTAAGTCTAAAGCTGAACTTGCGCTGTGTCCTTTATCAGCCCTTTGGTGTTGAGGGCTGCGAAAAAATGTAGTCCAAAAGGTTTTTTGACCCCAGGTACGGAGTCACCTCCCTGGAGTTGGCCTCTTCTCGGGCGCCCCTCACCGCGTCCTGCATGCGATGGATCCGTGAGATTATTTCTTTCTTCCAGGAATCGGTGATTGCTCCGGAAAACCGTATTGTGTCCCAGTGTCCGACTGTCACGTCTTCGGTGAACACGTCGACCTGCGCCGGGTGCTCTGTGGTGGCCTCCGCTTTGACGTGGTTCTTCATTACCTTTTTTGTGCGGCCGGTCTCGTACGATCGCGTGGCGTAGCAGTTAACCTCCTGGCTGAAAGTCCACTTCTCGGCCGGGTCCAGAGTCGGAAGCTGGCCGGCAAAAGTCGCGAGGTCAACTAACTGCTTCTCCAGGAACAGCAGGTGCGTGACCGGTACGGCTTCGAGAAGTACCCGATCGTTCACCGAAACGTCCGCGCGAGCATAGCAGTTTTCGAGGTCTTGCGTGGCGACAATGTCGAGCATATTGGTGAGTGCGGCAACCACCTCGTCTATGGAGTCCCCGACAATAAGTTGAACCCCCTTAGACTCGGGCGGAAAGGTTTCGCCTTCCTCGTCTCGCGGTCGATATACGCGGCTGATCCCTTCCAGCAACTTCGGTGACTTCAGCTTGTGGTAGACGGCCGTGAGGACCTTCTGAGCCCTGGCCTTGCAGCCGGCAGATAGTGCGATGACCTGGCAGAGTTTCATTGCGTGTTCTCCATTCTTGTGTGATTTGGTTAAACCAGACGTCCGTCTAAGTTCGCGAGCCGTGCGGCGATCCATCCGGACACTAGAGTTATCTCGTCCGACGTGTATCCCTCCTTCCGAATCTCTTCATCCAGGAGCCGCAGCCTCGCCTGCTGCTTGTAGCCGTCAATCTTGGCCTTGAGAGACTCTAGCTCTTTTTTCCTTCCAGGATTCTCCCCCTCCTCGGGCTTCACGCGACCGTAAGCGTCCTCGGTCTCACCGAAAAACCAGTCCTGGTCTGTCTCGTTGATCTTGTTCGCGTAAAGTTCGTAGACTGCTGTGACCTGATCCGAGCTCGTGCACGTCGACAGCTCCGTGGTGATCGCCCCCCGGATGTTCCCGTCTGACGGAATGATCGGAGTGTCGTCCGGCGCGATGTCCAGAGTGGTGTCCTGGAGTGGTGGAGATGGGCTGGAGAACTGAGACACCGACAGGTTGCCGGAAATCTGCTCTGCGCGGGTGGGCGGTGAAATCACCTGTCCTTCGACGGTGGCTCCCTGTGAAGGTACACGGTCAGGGTTGTTTTCGAGGACCCTGTCGTCTGCCCTGGAGGTATTTTGCATGATCGCCTCACCGACGGGGTCGAACGGCACGATGCGGCGCTGGAAGGTGTCGCGATAGGCGGATTTAATGGCTTGCTCCTTCGGCCATTTGCGCCAAACGTCCATCGTGAGTGCGCACGCCCGTCTCTTCAGGATTTCGCTCCGGGTAATAAAATGGAACTTCTTCGGCCTGCCGTCTGTGTAGACGACGGTGACGTAAATACCCTGCATGTCGTCCAAGTCCTCGGACCAGTTCCGTTCCGGGTCGAACGGGCTGAAGTCGTGGTGGAGTCGGTTGTTGTCCTGGTCCCAACTGAATTCGTCGCGCACGTGAACCAGTTGGTAGGACACCTCCAGGACGGCCTCGACGCGCTCCATGAGGCTCTTGTAGCCTTGCCATTGCGGCATGACCGTTGCCTGTACGACCCTTTTGTCTCCTATTGTCGCCTTCCTCGGGATGATCGCGACGTGCTGCGCAGCTGGAAGCAGACGCAACGCGGCGCATACATGGGCACCGACGTATTTGCTCTGGACCGTGCATTCTTGCAGTCGCGGCTCGGAGAAGGAGATCAGTATTTGTGACATGAATTCGTCGGCCGTCATCCAGCCACCGAGAGCGTGGCCGAACGACGCAAACGTCGTCGGATCGTAGAGCATCTCGCGAAGATTGTTCTTTTTCGTCGCCGGTAGCGATAACGCGGTACTCATCTGGCTTTCCTTCCTCGGAGAATGTCGTATGACCGTCGCTTCTCTGTCCCAAGCTTCTTCCTGGCTTTCTCGATATCGTCCTCGGTCCACTCTGATGCCGACACACTGATCCTATGGATTTCTTCCGGCAGATTAGGGAGCCGCCCGAACTCGGCTCTCCCCATCTCAATTCGAAGTTGATTGTTAATCAGTTTCACCTCGCGTTCCATCTCTTTGATGTCGTACTTTAGTCGGCAGCGGCGCTCCCAATCTGATTCCGCTTCATCGGACATAAACTTGACGTCATTAGCTTGGACCGGGAACAGAAGCCGTAAGGCGTCCTGGGTGACTTCGTGCTCGACGTCTGCTTCCGGCGGGTCTCCTGTCACGATGCGGCGCACCATGTCCAGGTTCGCAGCGATCATCAGCTCAATGACTGATTCATTTCGCCAGACCGTGTAGATTCGGAGCGTGCGGCCGTCAAACAAAACGGGGAAATCGACCCGATTGACGTTCATCACAAAGCACTGCTGTTGTCCCTGGATGTAGCACGTGGCCGGCACGACGTCGGTGCCGTCGTCTCCGAACTTCTTCATCTCGTCATCGATTTCATCTCGTTTGGCCTTGCTGTAGTGGGTCGAGGTTTTTGCGTCGACACACCTGTCGTCCAGTAATCCGTCTGGTGTAGCCGCGATGCAGTGATGAACGTCCGAAAAGTACATCGGGAGCTGTCGTTTGGTCGAAACACTCATGCGGCGGTCGTATTCATCGAGCACGACCGGCTCCAACGCGGTCCCCATTCGCATGGCGTCGTTTTCCTTCTCCTCCCTCCAGTCTCCTCGTTTCTTTAAGTATAGAGACAGTCGTGAATCCCACGGAGACCTGCCCATGGCCGCGGCAGCCTCAGACGCGCCGATTATTACTTTCGGGTCACGATCCATGTCCAGGATGCGTATGGCTCGCCACTCGTCCGTGTACGGCATTGGTCCTACTATCGGCATGTGGTCACCGCCTTTACTCGCATGCGTCGCCGTCGCCATTGCTCAGTCGTCATGAATCCCGAAAACATCTCTTTTCCGGTGAGTGTGTACGCTGCCAGGAATCCGAGCGTTTCGTCGTACGTGAGTTCGTCGATAAAGCGGTGTCCGGACGCAATCGTAAAAATACCGCCGTCGCGGTTTTCGCCGACCCTGACAACCTGCAATGGTGGCATCATGTCCTCGTACCTAAGCCCGGTCTCAACTTCCCGTTCGCATGTGCGATGCGGCACCTCTCGCGACATGGCAAGCCTGGAGACTATCCCCAGCATTTCGTCCCACGCTAGGCCGTCCCACGCGTACCCTTCAGAAAAGACGTTCCAGTCCTCCCGGGATAGTCCGTCGTCGCCGGATACCTTCGTGTGCTTTATCGTGAATGAGGTGATCATGCGGGGATCTGTTCAACTTGATGCCACCTCGCAACTCGCAGAGCACCGTCCGTGACCTGAGCAGCTACAATGTAGATGTTGTTAAGTTCCGCATATCTGTCGATTTCCGACTTGTCGGATGGCGCGAGATCCTGCCATATTCGCTGCGGAACGGCGAACACGCTGGGTCCAGATCGCTCCGCGAGCCTTGGTACCGTAGCATCGATTGACAGACGTACTCTCTCTCCGTCCGACAGATCGGCGAACAGGGTCATCTTGCCTCGTTTGTGGTCAACGACGAGTCGCGTCTCCCCGTCGACTGAAGCAGCGCGGATAGAGTCGCAATCAATCAGGGTAGTCAGGACGTCCGGGATTCGTGCGGCGCATTCGCGATAGCGGTTCGCCTGCGTCAGGAAGGCCTCGGCTTTGTCTTGGTGAACACGAGCGCGATTCCTAGAACCAAGGGCGTCACGTATTCGGACACCGTTTTCCAGGTTCTCACTCGACTCTATGGCGTGACTTGCTGCTTCAGCGACGTCTGCCGGGTCGGGTGTCTCGATTTTTTCACGAAGCGTATCGGTCCAGAGTTGGCAAGTGTTGTGGTGTTGTTCCGCGGCCTTCAGTGCGGCCTGCGCGCCCCGCAATGCGTGGTTGGTCTCCCGAAACTTCCTCTCCGTGTCCTCGATAGCCTGCTTCAAGGTGTTGAGTCGGGCTTCTAAGGTGCTATGCGACCCTTTGGCGTGCATGACGTCTTCGTTGGCGTGCATGACGTTTGGTCCGGAGTAAGACTCCTCTGCCTTGCGCAGCGACTCTTTAGCAAGTATCTGATTGTCAGTAGCCAATACCGCCGCCCTCGCCTGTTCTTCCAGCAGGTCGCAGCGCCTCCGAGCCGAGTCGTGAGCCTGTTGCAGAGTCGCGGAATCGTGCTCTGCGGTGAGGTCGACTCCTTCAAATTCGGCCATTGCTGACCGTGCGTGTGTCATTTCGTGCTCACCGCTTCCCGCCTGCGACAAAGCCATTCCGTCCAGTGCAGCTTTAATTCGCGTCGCCAGCAACACCGGATCATCCGTCTGTATCTTATCGGGAGGCAACATCTTCTCTAATACTGCAGACCCACCGACAAGCTCGTAGTAGTCTGCTGGGTTCGCGTCGACTCCGCGCAGTGAAATAAGTGCTTTAATTCGGTGTCGGTCGGCAGCGACTGGGTTTTTTATCGGTGGGTCGACGAGATCTGATAGGCTGAACCGCTCCACGTCCAGCATCTCGACGTCGAGTTCTCCCTTCCTTCGTTTGCGCCCTCCGATCGGCGCGACAACTCCGAATCCCTTAACCTGCCCAGACGAGTATCCGTCTGTCACGGTGAGGTCGACATTCTTTCCGGACAGATGATCGATACCCTTTAGGACCGATGTCTTTCCAACTCCTGTCGAACCGAGGAGTTCGTATACTCCTGGAGAATCAAAGTTGATTTCGAACAGCTCGACCGGACCGCCGTGCTCAAGCGTCAGACTCTTCTCCATCGTCGTGTTCCTTTCGAAAGTGTGTCATTAACTCAATCATCCAATCGCGCATCTGGTTGATTCTCGGCGTGTCGTCCAGCTTGCGTTGCAGGTCCCCAACCTGCTCCTCCATGGCATCGCAAGCGCGCGACAGCCTGGAGTTCTCTGTCCGAAGCGTAGCGATGAGCTGGTCTAGGTTTTCGGTGTGCGCGTTCCACCGTTCCAGCAGTCGCCGCTCGATGTCGCGGCGGTGCTTCAGCTCTGTGGTGCTGCCCTCGAAGTACAGCTCCGCGGTCCGCGCGTATGCGGAGTTGTACTGGTCGTCGGTCTTCTCGCGATACTCACGTAAATGCTGTTCGAGGTCCGACACCCTCGCGTTAGCCGCGCCCAGACCGTCCCGCAACAGGCCGATGGCTTCATCATGGTGTGGGGGCGAACTAAACGACCAAAATCTCATCCTATCTCTCCAGTTAATTCAGAGGGATTCACACCCAGCACAACAGCCACGTCGTCAATCACGCTGGCAACCATCCTTGGGTGTGTTCCCTGCTCCAGCCGATACCACCGCGGCATGGTAATCTCTTCGCTGATTTTCTTCTTCTTGGCCAGCTTCGCGGAATGATGACAGGCCTCCTGTACGCTATTAAATTTTTCCATCCGAAAGTCTTTGACGTGTTTGGATACAGTCTCGGCGAACGTCATTTGCAACTCCTCCGTTCCGGTTTGTGTCGTGGCACCGCTTGGAGTTGTTGCCAGGAATCTTATCAGCTACTGATAGTGCGTCAAGGTACCTCGGTCAGTCCATGAGCTTCTGTAGGTCACGCTGAAAACATTCGACCGATCGGATTAGCCCGATAGCCGCAGTCACTCCGCCCGCCGACCGGATAAAGTCAATCGTTCCGTCCAGATGACCTTCCAGGTGGCAGTTGGTGTCCTGCGGTAGCATCGAGGTCACTGTCAATGTCGATTCCATTATGGTTGGGCACTTACACTTGGGGCAGAGCTTTACCCTCGCGTGCATACGCTCTCCGCACGATTTGCAAGTCTTAGTGGGAGTTTGTTTCTTAGGCACAAGTGACCTTTCGTTGAGAAAGAATCCAGAGAGAGTTTGCCACGTCCAGAAGCGACATACCGGATGTTCGCGACAAAATGTACTTTACGACTGTATCGAGTGGTTGGCCGTCGATAAACAGAACCGAGGGGTCGTGATTCACGACTCGTGAAATCACCGTCCCGGGGTCATCCTGCAGAGATCGCATTATCACGCTCTCGTCGTATCCCCAGCCGTGCTCATGCGGGTGTATCGACAGGAGTGCGTCCGTCGGCGGGTTGTCCAGCATTTCAGAGATCGGCCTCAACTCCACGTCTGCGCCGACATAGTACGCCCAGCGGACCTTGTCGCCGGGCTTGGTCAGCGTGCTCTTTATCTTGGGCATCTCGCAGACTTCACGACTCTGTAGCCAGCCGCGAAACCAGAACGTATTCGTTGCCAGATCCATGGTGACGAAAGAGTACGCGTCCACCACCTTCTTCTCGGTGGTCTCTTCCCCGATGTACCAGCTGTGGTGGTTGCCCGCGGCCTTGGAGTCGAATCTGATTCCTTTGTGAAGGAAATCGAATCCCCCATCGCCTCCAGAAACAACCTCCCAATCGAACCGTGTAATCTCAAAAAACAGGTGGTGAGCGTACTCACCCGGAACCCCGATCCACTGGTTCGAACTGCCGGTCTTGTACGCGTCACAGTCGCTGTAATTCAGCCTCTTGCTTGGCGCCCACATGCGGAGGCACGCCAGCAATTCGAAGTCTTCCAGCGTGATGGAAAACTGCTTACCGTGTTCAGGGACGTCGTTGTTTGTGAATTGCTTGGTTGATTTCATGTGTAGAGTATTAACGGTAAGTGATACTGCGTCAAGCCCGGCTATTGCAAGAAATTTCCGGTTGACGTTTGGTGTCTCGCGTTAATGCTCTTAGTGGAGAGAGGAAACGAGAAGTGCCGACAGAAACTTTTACTACGGAGTACCGCGAGGGTGGGACCATGATCATGTACAGAGCCCCAGAATTCCAGGAGTCGATCGCAAAGGACCTGCTGATGCGGGTCCTGACTACCAAATGCGACGGCGCGGGTAATCTGCCGTTCACGGCCGAAGAGCAACGATGGGCGATTCGGGTGTGCATGGACCGCCCGGAGTGGGCGAGGCACACTCTCGAATCTTGCGGACTTTACCTGTCGGGGAATTAAAGTGTCCCCGCACACATTAACCAGGAGATACCAATGCGAATTGAAACGACAGCCAGAATCGTGCGGAACGGAATCATCGGCGGCGGAATCTTGACGGTTATCGTCCTCGGGATTCTGAAGTACAAACCGGAGGCAGCGGAATCACTTCCATCCGTGACGGTTGGCGTCGATTTTGAAGGGTCGACGCACCCACTTAAAAGTTCATCCGAGTGATCCCCGCCATCTCGCCGTGAACTTCGATATTCAGAAATTAGTCGGCGATATTTCATGGGTCGCCGCACCCGACGTAAAAAAAGGCCGGTGACGGTTAACTCGCCACCGACCAGACCGTTGCGATTATCTCGCGCTTTGGTGTTTTCAAATTGCCAGAGTGAGTCCAATCTCCGGATGGTCTGTCTCCAGCTTCCCTGCCGGTTGAATCCATTCAGTCCGTGACCACGGCTCTGACAACCGTGAGATTATCACTAGCTGTGATCCGTTTCAAGCTGGCGTGAGCAGTTTTGGCGCGTCTTCGGTTTCGCTGTCAAGGAGTTTTTTAACGTGCTTCGCGACATCCTCAGAGGTTGCAAGTACTGACTGCTTCGCTTCGTGGCTGAATTTCACGATAAAACCTCCGTTCGCTTCCTCGATGTACACGGTCTTGATCGACATGTTCCATTCCTTTTGTTAAGTGGCAGATGCGTCGTTATCCCAGATCGCTGCTAACTGCTTTTTCTGGACCGGTGACAGGGACAAGCTCTCCAGGCTCGTCACCAGTTGATTGATCCATAGGATGCGGTCGTGATCGACGTCGTGAATGTATACGCGTCCACAGAGCAGGCACCAGCCCACGTCTCCACGGTGTTCGACGTCACCGTTGTCTTTGCATGCCGGGCACGTCTGCGAGTCAGAGACCAGGGATTGAGCGTCACGGATTGCCACCTCAGACTTCCTGATTGTGTCCCTTGCCGACTCAATCGCCTCTTCGTGGTCCGTGATGAGATTCGCGAGTGTCCGTCTGGTGGTCGTGGTTTCCATCGTCGTCTCCTTTGGTTGTGTCTTCCATCAAAGGAGTATTAACGCCGGACGCGAAACGTCAACCAGCCGATCACCGCAATAACCCGTGTGATTTCATCCAAACAAGGTCGCCGATGTGAAGCGTAATCGTACGGCCAAATAATTTCCTATCGATCACCGCATCTCCGTATTCTGGCCTGGTCACATCCTCATAGTGGAGCTTGCAGCCAAATACCATCTCCTCTTCTCTCGATTCTACAGCGTCTGCCATATCGCGAAGAGTTTTGGCGATGTCCTTGGTGTCCGTTGAATCCATCTTTACAGCTCCATGCGGTAGGTTATTTCCGAAACTATCATGACGCCGAGAAGAACGGCGACTCCGACTCCCAGAATCAACATATCTATGCTCCAGGTCTCTTGTTAAGCGAACAACCCCTTAAGCGTACTTTCGACCAGCCGTCTGGTTTAAGAAGGTTCGGCGCGAGTATCTCGCGGTCAATTCGTTCGGACCATGACGCGCCGATTCCAAACAAGCCTCGGAGTTCAGCAAGCCGCGTATTATTGTCGTCGGACTTCAGCATGAGAAGTGTTGTCCGAATGTCATTAAAGGCAAGGGACCGCGTCCGATTGGGTTCTGTCATCACTTTCATCCAGGCTGCCGCCCGTTGCCGTAGGCCACACTGCAGCCTCCACGCCGAAGCGGATTTCCCACTGTAGTCGCGTAGAGTAATCTCGTAGATCCGCTTCTTATGTCGGTCTTTCTTAGACTTCTCATGTTCCGCCTGTTCTTTAATCGGCTTCGTTAAAAGATTCAGTTCATCAGAGATAACTCGCAGCTCTTTCACGATCAGCGCAAGCATTCCAATATGGACTTGTTCAGAGGAGACATCTAGAGGATCGCCGTGCTTCATCCCGACGCGGTTCGTAATCCACCAGTCGGCCGTCTCTGCGTGGCTCATGTGAGTAGTCATGTGGTTGCCGGTTTCCTTAAGTTACGCTGCGTAACGCCGATAAACACCGCCTGCCAGTAGAGCAACAAGCGGTGCCAATCGACGCTACGCCGCGCCGGTGGTTTAGAAAGGCGGGTCGATCGGATAAATACCGATTGCCGTCATCTTGCCGCCGATAAAGTCCTGAACTGCGTCGGTGTCCGCGTCCATGCACTCCCGGCAGTAATAGAGATTTCCACGGGCGATGTGAGCGGAGCAGCCGCGGCAGTGTTGCTGGTCGCAATCGTCGCTGCACACGGGTACCAGCGGCTCTTGCTCAATCCGCTTGCCGTCCTCGCCGAACTCGAACCAGACCAGGCGGAAGCCAACAAACTCCTCATTCCGGAAGCCAACAAACTGCTCATTCCCGTTGTAGTAATCGAATTCCTTCTCACGCGAGCAGATGTCCTCGAACGTGAAACCTCCCAGCGTGAAGCGGGCGTAGTCGTTGTGGAACGCGTTCGGCCAAGAGTCGATGTAGTCGACACCGTAACCGTCGATCTGCGACTGGACGTAAGCCGCGGCGTCACCGAGCAGCGAGAACCGCGTCGTGGTCGTTGGTCCCCGTCCCTCTTCCTGCATCCGCACTGAGTAAGGTTTGCGTGTTGTCTTGGCCATCGTGTTGCTCCTTGTGTCCTAGTTTCGGTTCTCTTACCGAAAGAGTATTAACACGAACTGTTAAATGTCAACCATTCCTTTTCATTCCGGTCTACCAGGGCGAAGAAGCACCGCATGCACGCGCGAACGTCAGCCATTGACGTGTGTGACCCCTCGAATGGTTTCCCGAAAATCTTGGAGTGGAGTTCGGTCAGCTTCGGCCATTTGTAGCTGCTGCCGTACTTCCCGGGAAGTTTGCAAAAGTTTGTCCCCATGGCCTGTGTGCAGTGCGTGCGCAGTGCGTTCCCATGTTGGGGTATGGAGAACGGCATCCGTAGTGCGCCATATCGATGGAATTCCGATTCAATCACGCTCCGGTCGAAGTTGATGTTGTGCGCGACAACGTGCGTGACCAAGGACAGGTCCAGCAAAAGGATGCCGAGCACCGTCTCGATACTCTGGCCGTTGTGCCGTGCTAGTGTCTGGGAGATTCCGTGTATCTTCGTCGCCTCGCTGGGGATCGCAAATCCTTCGGGGCGTATGATGAAATCACATTCTCGCAGAACCCGGCGGTCCTCCCCGCAGACGATCCAGGAAGCCGTCACCAGTCGCGGCCAATTGACAGTGTCGCTGGACGGAGCGTCGAAAGAATCCGGTAGGCCGGTGGTTTCAGTGTCGATGAATAAGTACATGTGGTGTTCCTTGTGGTTATCCTGGGAAGTGGTGAATACGCAGCGCCTCAACATGAGCAGCAACGATCTCGTCCGCATCTGACTTCGCGGATTTTATAATCTCCAACCCGGCCTTACATGCGGCTGCAACCACCTCTTCGGAGGTCATCGACAGTTCACCGCATAGCTCACCAACGACAGCCATCTGATCAGGGGTGAACCGAAACGAACAAAAGCACGTGTCCTCGTTGTAGTATCCCATTTCGTTCAGAATGTCGCGTTCACTAGGGGCAGACACTGGAGTCTCCTTGTGGTTAACAGTAGAGTTGGGAAGCATCTCGGGAGGGCGGCTCGTTTCCATAAGAGTATTAACGCCAAACGATAAACGTCAACCCAGAGTAACTAAGGACAAAGCTCGGTCTGATCCAATCAACGGTTCGCCGTCGCCGATCCATTCGATGGGGACTTGGCGAATCGAACCGTTTCCGTCGACATCCATCGCGACCGTGTCCAGTTCGAGTCCGGCAAGGTGGCCGCGAACGTCGTCTGGATAATCGTAGAGTCCGACGATGGTGCCTTGGTCGTCAGCGTAGATCGTCCACCGGCCGCTGGGCGATTGCGAATTCGTGAGCGTTAGGTACTTGTTCATTCGTCGAGAACGCACTTCCGCGTCTAACTTGGTGGTGCACAGTCGGTCAACGACTGCCTGCGATAACACGCTGTATCCATCCACTCCATCAACCGAGAGCCAGTGCTCCGCATTGATTCGTCGGATCTGGGCGCCTTCTATGTTGTCGCCGCGCTCATCGACTACGAGATACACGGGAGAAGCGAGGGTGTCCCAGACGTCGGAAAGTTCGGGGGTGCTGTTGTCGGCGGCGGCGGCGATCACGCCAAACAGTTCTTCTCGATATTGTTCACAGATCGGATGATCCTCAACCAGTTCATCGAAGGTGTCGAACAACTCGTTCGCGGACACGGGATGAATGAGCAGGAACTGATTGCTTTCTGTAACTTCGATTCGTCCGTCTTTTGTCGTTTCCATTTTTCGTTTCCTTGTTTCGGTGCTGGTAAACGTCAACTGATCAACATGTAACCGCCACAGAAAGTATTTTCCTCACAGTCGCCGACCCATTCGATTTGAACCCGAACCCACAGCGATCCGCCAACATTGCGGAACGTTCGGCCGGTGACGTGAACGTTGCAGCCGATCGCGTGCGTCTCTCGCCAGGCGTTGATCGGGTTCGGAAATCGAAAGTCGCAACCTTCCCAGCCGGGGCAGGTGAAGTCGTCGCCGGCCAAGAGCTTCTCACCCAGGCATCGGCCGTTGTCCAACCGAACGAAAGAACCGACTTCGGCCTGTCGAACGATTCCGTAGATTTCGTTGGCGATGGAGGCTTTTTGTCGCGTGGTTGTTGTCGTCATCGTTTGGTTCCTTGCTTCCCGGTTTGCGTTCTCTGTCTGAAAGAGTATTAACGCCAAACGATAAACGTCAACCTTTACATGCTGCATCAAAGGTAAGGAAGATTTCACCATGCTTGCGCCAGGCGCCGCGCCCATTCGTGCGAATTAGATGGACGCGGGTAAGCGTGAGGCGGTCAACCATTAGATTGGACACGCGAAACCGGCGTCCGTTGGCCAGCCCCTGCGGGTACTCGCCGCCGATGCGGACGAAGACGACCTGTCCCCGCTGTACGGTTGCTATGGCTCCTTCGCCGGTGATTATGCGGCCGCGCGAACGGCCGATGCAGGTGATTTCGTGTCGGATTGTGGTCATGGTTTCAGGTCTCCTGAGGGTGAACTTAGAAGCGTTGCAGCGGGGCGACCGAGGCCGCCCGGGTGGCAACAGCCGCTTAGCTCGACGATTGGCAAAGGTCTCGTAAAGCATCGACTTGATCTTCAGGAACTTGACGTTCGACTACTTGGCTCAACGCTTCATCGAAGCGAAAACCACAGCGACGATACTCTTGAAAATCTCGAACCAGGTCTAGCAGCTGGAAGTGGGTCAGTGTGTCCATCGTTTTCCCTTTCGTTGTTTTCGTTTCCGGTTTCCCTCTCCACTAGAATATTAACGCCAACTGATAAACGTCAACCACGGATTCGGAAAAAGTCAATCATTTTCGGGGTGGACGGGTGGAACCGGTGACGCTAGTATTTGCGTGGTTCCCTGGCGGGCTCATTAAACCAACTGCCTCCCCTGCCCCCTCTGCTGCGCACGGCTCCGCCAGGGCTTGTGTCTCGCGCGATGTGGGGCAGGGGGGCGGGCTCACCCGCGTGTGTACATGGCTTCCAAATACCGGAAAATTAACCCGCGAATCTGGTACGACGAAACCATGTCGCAGCTATCGACTAACGCAAAGCTGGTGGCTGTTTATTTGCTGACGAGCCCAGAAGGTAACCGGATCGGATGCTTTCCAATGTCAAAAGCCGCAGCCGCGGAAGCTTTGGGCTTGGAACCCAAAAGCTTTGCCAAAGCTTTCACGGAAGCTTGTGATGGACTTGGT
>Ga0310123_10002140_pt1 | contig 15924 bp, 13 predicted proteins | sample CB6_AW_1057_MG_FD_203505 | JGI IMG/M metagenome (GOLD analysis project Ga0310123, IMG submission 203505) | Marine microbial communities from Western Arctic Ocean, Canada - CB6_AW_1057 | ecosystem: Environmental > Aquatic > Marine > Oceanic | place: Canada: Western Arctic Ocean | collected... | reverse complement strand
CTGCTGATTGCGTACGTGCCTTTTGGAAAATAGACAGTCCGGCCGGTCTCTATTCCTGCAAAGACAGCACGCGTAACAGGCTCGGTATCGTCGTGGTGGCCATCCCCGACGGCGCCGAAGTCGCGCACATCGAGCCAACGGTTGTCGACGGACGCTTGCGCACCGTTCGTCTCGCGGCCCAAAGCGGAACCTGAAAACAGGATGAGCGATGACAGCAGAACATGCACGCTCCAACTTATTCGACTCATTGCTGCCTCCATTGCAGATTCTGGTTTACGACTCCATGCGCATCCTGAATTTTTGATCAACATCGACCAATCAACAACAGTCCGGATTGGTTCGACAATCATCACGACCAAGCATGATGGTAACTGTGAGTTGCCAAAGTTATCAATTGCCCACTGCTTCCGGATCAGGCTTCAACCCGGATATCGTCGTCCGAAGCATGAGCAGCGACGGAACCACAATCTGCTGAGTTCGTCGCGGACACTTTGATAGTTGATATTCACCCACTTGCCTGAATCCTGAATTGCACGGTTCGATCAGGTTCCTGGAACCGGATATCCTCGGGACTGGTCGACGAGGTTCTTGAGCGGCTCTCCGGACCTATATCGACGCAGATTCTCGCAAAAGAATTCGACTAGACGCCGTGACCGGTCACCCGACCATCCCGCGATGTGCGGCGTGATGACCAGGCGGGGTGTATCCCAAAGCGGATCATTTTTTGGCAGCGGCTCGACTGCAGTCACGTCCAGCCCGGCACCAGCAATGCGGCCTTCAGTGAGACACTCGATCAGCGCCGGTTCGTCGACAATACCTCCGCGGGCGATATTCACCAGAATTGCCGTGGACTTCAAAAGTGAGATCTGTTCGGCTCCGATCAATCCTTGAGTCTCGGCGGTGGCCGGGCACGAAACCAACAGAACGTCCGCCTCGGCGACCAGATCGTTCAGCCGATGCAGTCCGTGAAGCGATTCCACTTCGTCGGGCTTCGGTGGAGAATGCCGATCGACAGCAATGACGCGCATCCCGAATGCAGCTGCAATTCGAGCATACCTGCGGCCAATCCCGCCCAAGCCGACAATGCCGACAGTACGACCGTCGAGATCATGGGGAATGAACTGAGTCCAGTCATGCTCGTTCTGCTGTCGCTGGAAGGTTTTGAGGTACCGAGCGACGGCCAGTGTCAGCGCCCAGGCGGTTTCGACGACTGGAGCAGCGTGCAGTCCACTGGCGTTCGTGACAATCAACCCACATTCGATGACGTCCGGCGTAAGCATCATGTCGAGCCCTGCCGCGGTGGTTTGAATCCACTTCAGTTTCGGTGCTGAGGAGAAAATCTCCGGCGAGTGATAACCGATGAAGACCTCGGCGTCCGCCATTTCGGCGACAAGATCGTCTTCATTAGGTACAACGATGGTGCCGTCGCCAGCCGCATCGCGAAGCATCGACATGTGTTCATCTTCAAAGCCTAGCGGATCAGAAATGACAATTTTCATGGAACGGGTCCGGAACGATTATCAGGTTGATATGTAAAGACAAAATGACAGCAGTCGTCGCCGAATACTGACCGACGGTAGCGTCGCAGCTTATGGCCTGCGTGTGGTGAATTCTACTGCAGCCTCTTCTGTCAGCTCTTCATCTCACACCAGGTCGCGGGCCGCAACAGCCTGGGACTCCTGCATTATCAGCCTCTGTCAGATGAAACAGGTGCTCCAGTTCACGGTCATTCTGCATCACGACATTTGTGCAGCGGCAGCTCATGGCAGTGTCCCGTTTGTTCGACAGCGCCGCTTTATTGTCCGATTGTCATTCCAGTATCAACGAGCGAGTTCTCAACGAGTCATCTCCTGCTCACATTTTGGGTTACAATTCACTGAACCTTTGCGCCGAAGTGTTGCTATGTACACAGGGGATGCAGATGCAACCAATCCGACTCGGCCCATCCGGAACCAATCAATGAATTCCAGAGTGAACTGCATCCTGACCGGGGTTCGTGTGCTGAGGATCCTGTTGGCACTGGCGGCCATATCAATAGACGGACATACTGCGGAGCAGGCTCCCGCCAAGGACACACCGTGGTGGAAACAAAAGAAGATCGTGTTCATGTGGAGGCAGTGGAACTATGCCCGCATTGATCACACCGTCGGCTACTGGATCGGCGAGCTGCCACGCGAGCATTTCCGCCGCGTGGCCCGCGCCGGCTGGTATCATCGGGACATTGAGGTTCCCGCACTTACGGCCGACCAGCGCGTCTACCTGCATTTCGGCGCGGTGGATGAGCATTTGGTGCTCTGGATCGACGGCATGTACGCCGGCAACTACGACCGCGAGCCAAACGGGGATGGGATAAACCCTTCGCAATCGACGTGACCGGCAAGCTCACGGGCAGCAGGCACCATCTGGCTCTGCGCGTCCGCAACTCCGGACTGGCAGGTGGCATCTGGAAGCCGATCAATGTTGTCACCGGCCCTGCTGGGGCAGACACGGCGATTTCAGATCTTGCGGATGCATCCGACCAAGTGTCCGGGCGCATCGTGTTCACCGCGACCGTACCCATTGGGGTTCCGAGGCGCCGAAGGAGGCTTGACGATCGGCAACGGCATTCATACTGTGGACGCTAACGGTGTAAGCGGGCAGCGTCTTCGGCAACTGCGCGAACATCTCTGGTCTCCTAGGTACTCGCCGGACGGCCAGAGGATTGCCTTCGTCCACGACACGGCCGGCCGAGGTCAGATCCACGTGATGCACGAGGACGGTTCAAATGTCGTCAACGTCAGCAGCAACGGCTTCTGCGACCGTTCGCTCATCTGGTCTCCCGACGAAACGAAGATCGCGTTCCTCTCCGACCGTGGAGGAGACTGGGACGTCTTCGTGATGAATGCCGACGGCAGCAGCAGCCGTCCACCGATCGATCCTCAGAGCAAGTCACTGAAATACCGGTCTGCCTATCTATGGGCAACCGACACCCCGGTTCTCGGAGAAGACATTGAGAGAACCTTCCCTGATGAGTTCCACTACCTGACGGATCCGGCCTGGTCACCGGACGGAAAGCGAATTGCCGCGGTTCAGCGTGGGTACGGCGGGTACCGGGGCAGCCTGGTGATCGTCGATGATGAGCGTGAACGCAGAATAACATATCGGCTGTTCCGGCAAACCTGGTCTGGTCGCCCGACGGGACGCGACTGGCAGGGACTTACCGAACCCCCAGTGAAACGGAGCGCTCGGGTGTGTTCGTGTTCCGAGGTAATCGCAAGGAGAAGCAACTGAAACTGATGGAAGCCGTTCCGCAAGGTCCGCGGCTTGGCGGCGCGAGGCGCCACGGCCTGATGACCTGGTACACTCACGGCAGTGCCCTGCCGAGCTGCGTGGTCAGGACCTTCACGTCCCTGGCGTGGTCGCCGGACGGAAAGACACTTGCGTTCTCATCCGACATGGACCCCAGCGGCGCATTCTGCGTCTACACGGTACCCGCTGAAGGAGGCAAGCCCCATCGCCTCGGCCTGACAAAAAGTGCCTGGCTGAATACAGTGGCCTGGTCTCCAAAACACCAGGTATCCGTCATCCGACCGAGGTAACAGAATCTCGAAGTGTCATCGACACTGACAGGTCAAAACGTCAAGGATGACTGGCTGCGAATTGGAAAAACGTCCTGCCAAGCCGTAATGTACAGCGTGCACCGCTCAGCAGGAGTCTCCCAGTTCAACCACCTCTTTTTTTGCCACGGAACACACCGTGTTCACAGGGGCATTGGCTGGATTGCTCTGTGTTGCCGGCAGTCAAAGTTTGCGTGCTGCGCACATATTCTCTGTGGCAATTCTGTACGTTCATTGACTCGTCACGTCAGCTGTTTTGGTTGTTCGGGATTCATCGTGTCCGGTGACAAATGCGGTAAAAGCGAATTACACCGGTGGGTACAAACAGTAGCGGGAACCTCGTGCACCTCCCTCTGTGTCTCTGCACGCGGCTATGCTTTTTCGGACTGATAGTCCTCGTGCAGAGTTCCGGATCGTAGCTAGTGTCTGTCATGAAACGAGGTTGGCATGGGTTTGGCCAGCCGAGCGGCTTCACCCAGCGTGTGAAGAATTCGTTTTATGCCACGCGACCCCGATCGGAAATGCGCGCCACGTCACCTGAACACGGATTTTGCCCGCTTTTCGCGGATTCTGCGCGGACCCTGACCCCGTTGGAGTCTCAGAGTTCGTCGATGGCGCAGGTCGCTCCGACTGTCAGCCCGCTTTGCGGCGACTGACTGCCGCCTCGCTTTCCTGATCCGCAGCAGCAATCAACATCCGTCCGAGCGTGTGCAGGTTGCGACCGAGAATGGCCAACGACATGTAACGTTCAAAACCAATTTCAGAATGATCACGACAACGTTCCAGGCCGTTGCCGTTCTGCAAAGCTCCGATCACTGATTCCACTCCTGGATGATTCTGCTGAGCCGCCAGAAAGTCTTCGTCGGCATCCAAAAGTTGTTTCACGGACTGCTTTGCTCCGGGCTTCGGAAGACACAAATTCGCAACCAGATCTGACAGTTGATCCTGATTCTCCGGCGAATGAAATCCGCGATCGAATGACAGTCGCTGAACCCGGTTGGCAAAGCGTCGCTGCACGGTCTTCGTTGCTGCCACGGCGACTTCCGAATCGCACTGATCACGTTTCATCAAACTGCCATGAACGATGAATCCGGCCGCATCTTCAAACACCAGAACCTGTCGTCCAAACTGAATCGGCTCGCCCACTTTGCCACGCTTGTAAAGCTGCGTATGAGGTTCGAACACGCTGAACAGTTTGTCGCTGTTGGGAACTGTTTCGCCAAGCAGGACGCGTCGCCGGGCAGTGTCCATCACGCGTTCGATGCGAGCGATGAACGCCTGCAGCGTATGCGGTCCGAAGATGTCGTCTTCAGTCGCGTTTGGCAGCAACAGCTTCACGCACAGTTCACGTGCCCGCTCGGTAATTTGCAGGGATTTCTGCAGAAGTTTGCAGTACGGCTGCTTCATGCGTGCCACATAATTCGGCCCCTTTTTGCCGGCGATGCGGTCAATCTTTCGAGCCAGCTGCTTCACTTTTTTCCACAGATGTTCATGCTGCCTCCAGCCCGCCACATCGTTGCCCACTGCCATTTCTGAGCACATCGAAAGGATCTTCCGCAGACCGTCGCGGATCAGCGAACTCTCCGTGGGATAATGAATGTTCGTTTCCATCACGAACGAATCGGCACGCAGTTTTTCGATGGCTTCGGGAACGATGTCGTGTCCTTCGGCGACGATCATCTGACTGATCAGGTCGATGGTCTGTGGCTTCAACAGACACACGTTCTCGCGAATTCTTCGCCACTTGAATTCGGTGTCTTCGTCCCACGAACCGATGCCCATCATGGCTCGAAGTTTGATGTGGTTTTCGGACAGCTCCTGCAGATGGTCGTACGTGTAATCGCAGCCCAGACGAACACTGGCCAGCACAAGAATTTGCCAGTAATCCATTCCTTCGCGACCGCAGTTCGTGCATGTGTTGCCGTTGACGTCCCGACCAATGAGGCTCATGATTTTGCCGGCAACGTCGGGCTTCGAGTATACATGCTGCAGAGCTCGCAACACCGGCACGATGCGGTCGCGACAGTTGAAATTCAGCGGCACCTGATCGATGGGCAGGCTGTCCAGTCGCAGTTGACTCGAGTACGATTTTCGCATCCGTGGCTCCTCGAAGATTGAGTGAAGAAAATCCGTTTTGCTGCCTCTTCAAACAACAAGACCGTTTTCCACCTCATCTTCGTGGAGCCTATTCACAATTTGAGCTGCTATTTCTCAACTCAAACTGATTGACGGACAGACACTAGCTATGACGGAACGAATGGCAATGCCCAAATTCAGCCACACAAAAGCCTGGCGAGGTACTGCCGCAGCCGAATTTGGGGCAGGTTTGGTTTAGGCCAGTGGCCGCGCCAAGCTCTCTGGGACAATCCATTGGGTCCGTTGTCTCGTCCCATCAGCTGTTCTGTATAATTAGAGTTTCCACAATTTGTTTCCGAGCCGGCTCGATCGCTGCACCATCAAACGTCAAGTGCTGTCAGAACAGCAAGGTCTGGCAACAAACAACAATGTGTGCCGTCATTGCGAAGCCAACTGCGGATGTCCGACCAGCTCAGTGAGCGACGGTAGTCCCACCAACGAACCAGGGTGGAAAAGACCGGCGCGACCTGGCTCCAATGCCCACCATTGGAGAAATATGAGCCAGGGTTATAGGCCACTCGCTGCAGAAACTCTTCACTCCCGCAGTGTGGTGTGGCACATGGTGCGCAGCAGGCGGGATGGATTGTCGTTCCACGATGCGGAATCCCCTGTTTCGACCGGAGAACACCACTGTCCTCAGGAACAATGCTCTCGGATATAAACTGCATGAAGCTGAGGAGTGTCCTTCCCACGGGTCAATTCGAAGCGGACTCGAAGCGGGAAACCGGTATCCGGGAGCCGTGTTCCCTGGTTGTTCCATACCAGAGGAATGTCGTAACCGTCTTCCTGAATTGCAGCAGCCTCTGCCAGCGTAAATCCGTCGACCGGAGTCTCCTCTGGTCCGGAAAGCAGCTCAGCCACAACGCGGCTGCCAGCGGAAAGCCCGCTCACATTGACGGCGATCTGGTGCTGCGACCAGCCTCCCGCAGGCAGCTCCAGCCCAATCGTAGTCACTATGCCTGTTTGCACACCGGGCTCGAGCTGCACTGCGTACATTCGATGGCGTCCCACCCGGGCCTGTCCAATATTGCCTTCACACGAATAGTAGACCCACCACTCGTTTCCCACTTCCAGAAAGCTGGTGATGTGTGTGTTGCCGTTGTCCCACGATCGAGGGTCGGGTTCCAGATGAATACGCTTGGAGTTCCACAGACCAAAGCTGATATTTTCCGTCTCACCCGGTTCGACCACCCAGCCGGTAAATCGCATGCGATAACCTTTGTTGTCTGCTTCATGATGACCGACGAACGCCCACCAGTAGTCGGGTTCGTGGAACACTACAGCCGCGCCGTGCAGCGTGCTGTTGCGAGGCACGTCGTCAAAGGCATAGTGCCGGGCGTTGTGAGGTGCTCGAACGAACTTCAGTCCGTCCGGGGAAGTGGCAACATCCACAATAAAACCATGCGGGCCCTGAGTATGCAAGAACATCACATACCGACGCTCGGGTGGTGCCTCTTCGTCCCGTACGATGTCCACCGGCAACTGGTATTCGTTTGAATTCAGTCCCGGCTCAAGGGCGTAGCAGATATTACTCGTTCTGCCCTGAAAAGGAATGAGGCCCAGGTTCGGCTTCTCCCAATGGATGCCGTCAACTGACTCAGCGTAACCGGCCCTTCCCTGCTGCAACCGTAAGACATAGCCTCCGTACCACATTCTGAACCGCCCCTGTTCCTTTCGCACGACCTTTTGGCCGAGGCTGCCTGCATCCCAGGTTCCGGATTCGCCGGGAGTAAGCACGGGGTTACGCGGAACAATCTTCCAATCCGTACCGTTCCGTGAAAATGCGTGATAAATGGCCAGTGTCGTGCGGCCAATAGCCGCACTCATTTCGTTCACGCCCGTAAAAAACATGTGAAACCCGTGTTCATCTCGCATCACATTGACGTGAGATCCACCGGAATTCTGCCCGGAAGGATCCGGGACGTCCGTCTTGTTCAACACAGGATTATGTTCAAACCGAGTCAGAGTATTTTCGACCTTTTGCGTACCGGAAAGCTCCCAGTCCAAATCCATGAGCACTGGCAGCGATCTTCGCCTGGTGGTCATGTGTTCCTGCGAAATCTCAAAACGGTCAATGTCGATCACCTGATTGGGATGGCGGCTTTCGATGAATACGTAGTCTTCCTTACCAGACGTCTCGGGGACCAGTTGTTGAATTGATCCATGCCGCCCATTCTGATCTTTATCAGATTTGCTGCGTTGGGCCACGGTAATCGCCTGGTGCAAATCCATCGCATGGTCACCGTCACAGTAGACCTGAGCCGGCCCCCTGGCACCGGGAATCTTCAAAACAAATGTGTGCCAGTCCCGGTGATCCAGACCGGCCACAGGAGCCCGCTCATCCCAGGGATTGGCTGCATTGACAAGAATCTGCCATCCCGTGCAGTGGCGAGCCCCCCAGGCTGAACCCCCAGTTTCCGTGAGTTTGGCTCTTCAACCCCAGCATAAACAGTGTGCGACCCACCTCGCCCGTGCATAACAGTTTAACAAGCAGATATACGGGCCGTGCGTCCAGTGTCGTAATCGGTTGCTGACCACGGGAGTAGAGAGCATCGAGGCTGGTCGTGAGGCGATGAAAGCTCGGAAAATCATGGTGCTCAAACCGGTTGGTCTGCCAGTCATTCCAATATCGCCGGAATCCAACTCGGCTTCCCGCCGTGCCATAGTGCTGCTGTCCCGACGGCGCCGCAGAAGTCGTTCGATTCGAATCAGCAGCCTGCGTGCGACCCGACAACCAATGGAGGAACTGCGGCGACCATTTTCAACAGATTCCTGCGACTGAAACCCGTCATGTCGTGTTCCTCAGAATGGTTACTTTCAAAAGAGTCTCTTCGTGGCGCATACTGTGCATGTTTCGGGTCGATTTGCAACGGAGCACGTTTCGTCACGACTCTCACGCTTCAGGTGACATGTGAAAGACCAGCCTGATAGATTCGGAAACAGAAGAGCCGACTGACACGATAGCGTTTGGTTGATTTCGCCGCCTACAGCCCTCTGGTACACTCGCCTGTGTCCCGGTGCCGCTCGGCGGGAGCGAAGCATCCAGCTCCGCACTTTGGCCTGACCATCAGACAACCAAGCTGCGAAATCTGAACTGAAGACCGGACTGTTTGGGCGAATCGCCCCTTGATGAAGGAGTTTTGATGCAACACCTACCCTGTCGTCACATTTGCCTGCTGTGTGTTCTGTGCATTCCGGAGGTCAAAGAGTCACGTGCCGATGATGCCGCAACGAACGACAATCCCGCTGCCACAAAATTGCCCACATACGTCATTCAACGTGTAAATTCAAAGATCACGATTGATGGCCGCATCGACGAGGAGGACTGGAAACAGGCAAAGAGCGTCGGTGCTTTCGTGTTCGAGTGGTGGAAAGAAGGCATGCCAAAGAAAGAACAGACTGTTTGCAAAATGCTCTGGGACGATCAATACCTTTACTTCTCATACGTATGTGAAGACACGCATCTCCTGGGCCTTCATACGGATCGTGACGGGCGGATTCCCGAAGACGACAGCGTGGAAGTCTACATTACACCAAATATCAGGAATCCCACTCGCCACTATGCTTTCTATACTAACGTGCGCGGCGCATTGTACGATGAAAAATTTGACGCAAACGGAAAGAGGTTCCGCAAGAAAAATTCCGGTAAGCCGCCACTGACGGGGAGAAAGGCATCGTGGGATTCCGAGGGAGTGAAAGTCGCAGTGACAATTGACGGCACGCTCAACATCCATGACGACACGGACCGTTCCTGGTCCACCGAGATCGCGGTACCGTTTGAGACTTTCTCAGACGCATCGACCCGGATTCCACCCTCGCCAAACGACGTCTGGAAACTCAACCCGAATCGCCATGGCTATACGCCGAATGAGAGGACGCAATACAGCCAGTGGGCGCCCACCCTGTCAGCGAACAGAAGCTTCTTTGAGCCGGATCTGTTTGGTAAGGTAGTCTTCTCTGCAGAAACCGCGTTGAGCAGGCATTGATCATCGGCTGCCCGCAAGGCAGATGAACCTATGCATTTCCTATCGGCAGAGCTATTGACTTAACTCTGAGTCTGAGCAGTGACTCCCGCGTGCCGAATCCAGGATGTCTTGGAGGAATCCGGCTATGTTCGTTTTTGCGGGCCCTGACTTGAGTGTGTCCTGGCGGGCGGCGGGGGCAGACAATGAAGCTTGACCGTCCAGGGTCAGTACACATGGAAATGAACGTCAAACCATGACCAGATTCAGCTACATCGTCATCGATCGACTCTCGTCGTTTGCCTCTGGCGCTGACATTCAGCGCACGTTCGCGTTTCTGAAGGAGTGTGGCTATGAGGGAGTCGAGTTGAATCTCACCGATCCGCCTGGCGTCAGTCATTCAGATCTGCACAAATGGATCGACGAAGTCGGCCTGGTCATTCCGGCGTTTCTCACAGGCGAAGCCTACAACGACGGCCTTTGCCTGTGTTCTCGAGATGAGTTGGTTCGACAGAAAGCCATGGAACGGCTGATCGCAAGTCTCGATACAGCCGCGGAATTCAACGCAATTCTGGTTGTCGGTCTCATGCAGGGTTTGCGCAGCGACGAACCCGACGCAGATGTGGCGAATCACCGTATTGTCGACTGTCTGCGACGCGTGGGAGACGTGGCGGAGCAAAAGAACGTTGAGTTTGTAATCGAACCTGTCAATCATCTGCAGGTCGGATTCAACAATTCGGTAGCCGAAGTCCGACACCTCATCGAGAGAATCGGGTCACCCGCCATCCGACCCATGGTTGACACGGTGCACTTGAATATTGAAGAAGCGTCCCTGACACAGCCGATCCGTGATTGTGGTTCCGAACTTCGCCACGTCCATTTGTGTGAGAATAACGGTGCTCACTTCGGTACCGGACATATCGATTTCCGTGAAATCCTGCGCACCCTGGATGAGGTCAGCTATGAGGGCTTCCGTTCCGTCAAGGTCTATCGTGAACCCCTCAACAGCGGGGCTCGGACGGCAATAGAATTCCTGAGAGGATTGAACTGAATTGATACTTCGGGAGTTTCCGCGGAAAATCGTTGGCCATCATCTTCGTCGGTCGCGGATTCGCGCGTACAGCAGACTCGGGGTCAGCAACCACCTGAAAAGCTCAAGTCGCTCATTTCCCTTTCTCTTCCGTGTTAGTCGAATCTGGTAAAGACATTTCCACCGGTCGGTCATTTAATAATGTTTAGTATTCGGGTACCACGAGCCGGATCCGGTGGCAGTCCGAACGCAAGACGGCGGTCTCTTTTTCCCAGTTGATCTGGTGTGTCTCGCCGGGATAAATCTCCAGCGTCACCTCGCCAAGTATCAGGTCTGATTCTCGGCAATCAGTTTCATCCGGATGTTTCATGCCGTCTGTCCGCCGCAATTCTTGATCTGCACCCGGCCGGGGTACCAGAGTTGAGGCTGGCAGAATATCACCAGTGCCACAAAGTAGTCATTAAAGAGATTGTCTGTTGGCTCGACCAACTCGGCCGAGTCACGGTGGGCCTGGTACACCACCAAGCCGAGCAACTCCGGAAAGTGCAGGCGGATGTAGAGAAGCTGCTTCCTGACATCCTCAACCGTTCGACCCCCGTCCGTGGCAGTGCCGAACACCGTTTTGTGGGACAGTTCCATACTTGTAGAACGGATCGATTCACCGGTCGACTTTGTGGGAGTCGGTTGAGGTACACCTCCTGCATGATCAGGCCTGCCGCAGCCTCGAGGCACCCATATAGCTAGCCGTGTGTTCGTCCTCATTCTGTTCGATTGGTGAACGCGCCATTTGTAATTACCCATGCTGCCAACTACGCTCAATTTGTTGACGCAAACTACTTTGAAACACTCATTCTTCATTCGCGATCGAATCCAAATTCTGCGTAAGCACGGCATCAATAGAGTCTGTGTGCGCAGGAGCGGGTCCGTTCCAGCGACTCAAATTCAACCCTCTGGAGAAGCTCGTGAAACCGTTATCCATAATTATTTGTCTGCTGGTTGGTTCCGTCAGCATGTCAGCGGACATCAGGCAGGAGGCTTTGAACGTCGGCGTGGAGCGTGCTTTTCCGGAAATGAATTTCGAACGTCCGTTGATTGTGACGCATGCCAACGACGGGTCAGATCGATTGTTCGTGGCAGAGCAGGAAGGGATCATCAAGGTCTTTCCTAATGATCAGGAGACCGAAGAAGCTGATATTTTCCTGGACATCAAAGATCATGTGGTTTATCGCGACAACAAGAATGAAGAAGGTCTGTTAGGATTCGCGTTCCACCCCGACTACAGTAAGAACGGTCAGTTTTTCCTGTACTACACGACCTCTGATGCAGATCTGACGTCCATTGTCACGCAGTTTCATGTGTCAGAGGATGATCCAAATCGAGCCGATCCTGAGTCCGAAGTGGAACTCATGCGGATCCAACAGCCGTACTGGAACCACAATGGCGGGACTTTGGCGTTCGGTCCGGACGGATTGCTCTACATTGCTCTCGGTGATGGTGGCAGCGGCAACGATCCTCATACCAATGCTCAAAATCTGACAACCCTGCTGGGCTCCATACTTAGGATCGATGTCAACCGTCAGGAGGATGGAAAGAACTACGCGATTCCGAAGGACAATCCGTTTGTCGGCAGGATGGTTCCTGTTGGCCGAGACGGAGACAAGAAAGTTCCTGCAGCATCCGAGATTTATGCTTACGGATTCCGAAACGTGTGGCGTTTGTCATTCGACCGAAAGACGGGAACGCTGTGGGCGGCCGACGTTGGTCAAAACCTGTGGGAAGAAATCAACATTGTGCAGGCCGGCGGAAACTATGGCTGGAATGTGCGTGAATCAAAGCACTGGTTCCGGCCGGATGGCAAAGATGAACGGGACGATCTGATCGATCCCATCTGGGAATACCACCACGACATCGGCAAGTCAATTACTGGTGGTACCGTCTATCGGGGCAGCCGTGTCCCCGAGCTGGTTGGCAAGTACATCTACGCTGACTACGTGAGCGGACTATTGTGGGCTTTGGACATTGACGAAGAGAGCGGTGAAGTGAAGAGTAATTATGCCCTCACCGGGAAGAATCAGCCGGTCATGTCTTTCGGCGAAGATCAGGCCGGTGATCTCTACTTCACGACTCCATTCGGTCAGCTGTTCCGGTTCAAGTCCGGCCGGTAGGTTACCATCACAGTGGCGGTGTATAAGTCACAACGGGCTGACAGACCTATACCGCGAGAAAGCAGTACATATGTCATTACAACTGCACTATGTTCGAAAGTGCTACCGGGAACCGGATGGCAGGGCACTTCCAGTGCTGGGAATAGAACACTATCAGTTGTCTCAGGGAGAGCAGGCTGCTCTGATCGGATCAAGCGGCTGCGGCAAAACGACGCTGCTGAATGTGATCTCGGGTATTCTGTTGCCGGATACGGGGCAGGTCGAAGTAAGTGGTACCGACATCGCACAGCTGCCGGAGGTGGTTCGTGATCGGTTTCGAGCCGAGAAGATTGGGTTCATTTTTCAGACATTCAACCTGCTGCCTGGTTTCACTGCACTGGAAAATGTGTTGCTCGGGATGACATTTTCAAGAGGACGGACGGACCGAACGTTCGCGGAATCATTGCTGGAACGAGTCGGACTGAAAGACAGACGACACCATCGTCCAGCCCGAATGTCCGTTGGGGAACAGCAGCGTGTCTCAGTGGCCCGCTCGCTGGCAAATCGCCCAGCTCTACTACTGGCTGATGAACCCACGGCTAACGTGGATCCTGCGAATCAGGAATTGATTCTGAACCTGATTCGCCACACATGCGGTGAGCACAAAGTAACACTGCTGATGGTGACGCACGCCGTGGAGGTTGCTGAGACATTCGATCGAGTGGATCGGCTGCAGGATTTTAATCATCCAGAGTCAGCAGTGCGGGAGGTGACAGCATGAGTCTGTTTTCGATCGCCTGGAAGAGCATTCGAGAACGCGGACTGGCCAGTACGCTCACCGCACTCAGCGTGACCCTGGGAGTGATGCTGATGGTAGTGGTCCTGGTGATTTCCGGAGCGGTTAATGCGGCCTTCAGCCAGCGGACAATCGCCTATGACCTGATCGTGGGTCACCAGCGAGGCGGTGAGTTACCGCTGGTGTTGAGCGCGGTTTATCGGGTGCAGCCGGCAAGTGAGAATCTGCCGTACCTTTATTACAAACAGTTGAAAGAGGACCGGCGGGTTGTGTCCGCCGTACCATTCGCCTTTGGAGATGTGACTGAGAAGGGCTTCTTTCCACTGGTGGGAACGACGTCAGAGTATTTTGAAAATGATTACACTCCCGGCGAGAAATTCCGAATTCGCGGGAAACGGATCAACGGCTATTTCGATGCAATCATCGGCTCGGAAGTCGCTCGCCGAAACGACTGGGACCTTGGCAGTCAGTTCCAGATTCAGCACGGCGGTGCCGAATCAACGCATGTCCACAATGAAATGTTCACCGTGGTGGCTGTGATTCAGCAGACCGGCACCCCCAATGATCGGACTGTGTTTGTGAATATTGAGGGGTTCTATGCGATTGCGGGACATGAAACGCCGCTGAATGAAGTGGAGGCGCGACTAAAGAACTTCTATGCGAGTGATCCCGCACGTCTGAAAATTGCTCTGGACCAGATCACGGCAGCAAAGACTCTGGAAGAGACCGAGGCTGCTGCGGGACACGATGCACATCACCACCACGAAATACCGGACGCAGCAAAGGAGGTTACGGCCGTTCTGATTCGCACTCGACCTCTCACAGAGTTTCCCTTCGACGCGATCTACCTCAGTTCCGAATTGAAAGAGGGCTATCAGGCCATGGCGGTCAATCCCATGAAACCAATCCGCAAACTGATGAACGACGTGCTGGGAAATGTGAAGAAGGGATTGATTGTGTTGACCGGGATGATCATCCTGGTTTCCGGTGTAAGTATCTTCGTGAGCATCTACAACAGTATGGCTGACCGGCGCCGGGAAATTGGTATCATGCGAGCACTCGGAGCTCGACGCGGGAGCGTTTTTGGGATCGTGCTGGCAGAGTCGGTTGTGTTGTGTGTTGGCGGCGGTCTTTTGGGATGGCTGTTTGGTCACGGTTTGGCGGTCGCAGCGGCTCCCTATGTGACGGCTCAAACAGGTCTCCTTCTGGATCCATGGGCCATTGATTCGATGGAATTTATACTGTTCCCGGTGTTATTGGCACTGGCCGTATTGGTTGGAATTCTGCCGGCCACGACAGCATATCGCACCGATGTTGCTGATGCGCTCTCAAGTTAATATGTTGGCTTCGCAGCTGCCCTGTTTATTTTAGACGACAGGCATTTTAGGGTCACACACTTTTGCCTGGTCCCGGATCAACGGTCGGTCATCTCTGTCATCGTGGGTTAGCGATCAGATAACGGTCCAAAAACTCATCGTCCGCGAAACGTCGCAATGCCCAGCGCAGGACTTCTTCGGGGCGGTCAGTATTGTCTGATACCTCTTCTGATTCACTGCGTGATCGAAACCCGTCCAGCGTCATCACGACACTCCACTTTTCGCGTTCTGCAAACTGATTGATTCTGTCCATGACGCGTCGTGCCCACACGAGTCCATAGATGTCCCGAAAATCAACCCAGAGCTGTTCGTGACCGGTTGCATCGCCTGTGGCCTTGATTCGGCCTTCGATCAGGAGCACCGCAATCGCCAGACAGATGCTGGCTGCAAGACAATAAGTGTCTCCCGGCCATGCGCCCCATTCTGTGACAGGAAGTATGAACAGCAAAATTCCTGCTGCGCCAATCAGACATGCAAAATGATTGGATGTAGCCAAGTGGTTGCCCGTTCCCATGACCAGCACCAGCAGGAAGCCTCCAGTTGCCGGCAGCGATATTGCGACGGGGCTGTCGGGACCTTCTGAAAGCAAATGAAAGGCGGTTGGCCACTGCAGCACAAAAATCATCGGCACAGTGACAAACCACGGCCAGACACGATGACCAGGGTTACGTGCTCCCAGGATGTCGACCAGCGGGGCCAGCAGCAAAGCAGCTCCAATGGCCTGCGTCCCCGATGTGAACCCCACAGGGATGTCGGACAGCAGACGCATGCTGATCGATGCCATTACAGCGAGACAGGCAGCAGCAGCCCATCCCGTTGCGCTGCGGGCGGTGAGTCCCCTGAGCGAAGCTCGCAGGCCGATAACCGTTCGCAGGACAAATCCC
>Ga0310123_10002139_pt1 | contig 15929 bp, 15 predicted proteins | sample CB6_AW_1057_MG_FD_203505 | JGI IMG/M metagenome (GOLD analysis project Ga0310123, IMG submission 203505) | Marine microbial communities from Western Arctic Ocean, Canada - CB6_AW_1057 | ecosystem: Environmental > Aquatic > Marine > Oceanic | place: Canada: Western Arctic Ocean | collected... | reverse complement strand
ACATCACCTACTTTGGTGACTTCGGATGGCGTGGTTCAGACGGTTATGGCCACAGTCTGGTCCTGGACATGAACCTCTGCAACGGCGTCAACTACGTTGTACAGAGCGATTACGTCCACACCGACTCGGACAACGAAGATACCGTCGGAATCAACCAGTACCTGTTCTGCAACGTCAATGACTGCACAGCAGCTGGTTTCCGTTTTGAGTGGCTCAAGGACGACTCCTTCGGCGCCGGTGCCGGCGACGTGTACTCGGCTACTTTCGGGCTGAACTACAAGCCTCGTGGCAACGTTGTCGTGCGTCCCGAAGTCCGCCACAACTGGGACGTTGGCTCTGTCGCAAACGACGATGAAGTCACCGTCTTCGGTATCGACACCATCGTGAGCTTCTAAGTGACTGAATCACTACCATGTGATTCGATTCACTGACCTGCGAAGTTTCAAAGCCGCCCGGGTGCTTGCACTCGGGCGGCTTTTTGTTTGGCCGCTAACGGGTAATCGGTGGTGTCCTCTACTTTTCAATGCTTGAGGGCTTGTTCTCGTTTTTCGGTTCTTCCAACTGCTCGGTGGCGCGTCGGCACTTGCCCAGATGACAGGCAATTCCCCATCTGGCTTGATGGGCCACAAGGCAGTGAACGACCGGCCTCCCACAAGGCAACTCCGGTCGCAGCAGAGGCTTGACCTCCCGGTGTGTGGGTAGAAGGTCCCTGCTCCTGCTCCACACCGCCGCAGGTTTGTCCTGAACGCCCCCCTTGGTGGTCGAAAACCTCTTTTGACTCCCGCGGGCCGTCTGGTCTGTTTGAAAAGCACTGCCCGCACGTTCGATTTCCGGATTCCGGAAGAAGCGGAGGCCCGGAGTACCCCCCCAATCGACAACTTGCTAAAATTCCGAGACACCTGTTTAAATAAAACGATGGTACAACTTCCGCAGCATCGAACTGCCGGGGTGGCCGGCGATCAAGAAAACATCGTTCACGGTGCTAATTTGAGATGGATCGTCGGTAGCCTGCAAGTCACCTCACAACCGGTTTCCGCCCTCAGGGTGGTACTACAAACGAAACTCAAATAGTAGAAACAAACCCCGACACCCCTGTGCGGATCAACTTCGGAGTCACAGCGATGAAACTGATCATTGCCATCATTCAGCCCAGCCGGCTCGAAGCAGTGAAAACGGCACTCACCGAGGTCGAAGTCTTCCGACTTACGCTCATGGACTGCCAAGGATTCGGCCGTCAGAAGGGACATACCGAGGTTTATCGTGGGCACGAACTTGCTGTCAACCTGCTCCGCAAGGTCCAGTTACAGATTGCCGTCAACGACGAATTCGTGGAACCCACGATCAACGCCATTGTCCAGGGAGGCCGTTCGGGAGATCAGGGAGAAATCGGAGACGGCAAGATCTTTGTCCTGCCCATGGACGACTGCGTGCGCATTCGCACGGGGGAACGTGGTTCGGAAGCCATCTGAGTGCGTCATCACTCCAATTCCGGCTCTTCCAACGGCCGATGCAGGCGGGGCATCCACTTGCACAGTGCCACTCCACCAAAATAGAGCAGCGTCAGGGGTAAGGCCATCAGCAACATACTCATGGGATCCGCAGGAGTGAGAAACATGGCCAACGTAAAGATGACCAGGATGGCGACTCTCCATTTACTCAGATAAGTGGCAACGTCGAAGACACCGATTCGTTCCAGGAACAACATCACTAAAGGCAGTTGAAAGCTGATGCCGAACCCTAGTGGTAAAAACAGCACGAAAGACATCCACTCGCTGATCCGTGGTTGGGCATCAATGTCCATTTTGCGATTGAAGCTTAACAAGAAATCCAGGACGTAATCGAACACAAAGAAATACGCCAAGCCAACACCAGCCAAAAAGAGAACGATGCTGAAGGGCAGAAACACATAAATATATCGTCTTTCGTGTACATACAGCCCCGCCGCGACGAATGCCCAGATGTGGTAAAAAATCCAGGGGCTGGAAATAACAATGCCGGCTACCAGGCCAGCCTTCAGCCAAATGACAAAGGATTCCTGAACACTCAGCGTGGTAATGTTCGGATCGAGGCGAGTCCAGATCCGGGTCTTAACCATTTGAGAAGAAGGGGTCGGTAACGGTTCGTCAAATGTTTTCTCTACCGAAGCATGGCTTTCGGTCTCTTGGTTTGGTTTTGATTCTGAAGAATCCGCGCCGGCCGGAACCAAATCCAGAACCCGCCGCAACTCAGGCACTTCAATATACACCTTCTGAAACGCGAAATGGGACTTTTTCATGAACCTTTGCACATCGCCGTCCAAATCCTCGTATTCATCTGTTAGTTCATTGATCGAGTTCTCGAGGTAATATTTCTCCAAAGCTATTTCTAGCGGTTTCTTAATCGCCTCGACGACAAGGTTGGAGAACGCCAGACCAAAGAGGAAAGCAACCATGAGTCCACCAAGAGACCATACGAGCGCGTGGCGCAGTTCCTCCAGATGTTCTCCGAAGGTCATCGTCGATTTGGCGAATAGATCGTCGTTGTATTCGTCAGGCATAATTCGATGGCAAGGTTGGTAGAAGTCAGCAGACGGCTTCCCAACGGAAACCACGATGGTTCGGAACTCGGAAGAGGACCAGCTCGTAGCGTTTTGCTGCGGTTGCCGGGAGTTCCAGGCGAATTGCCTTGCCAGCTTCGTAGTGACGCTAGATGTGAGACTGGCAGGATCCAGTTCGATGCTGCCCGCCTGGCGGGAGCAGCCAGTTTAACGGCGGGCCAAGCCGGTAGTACTCTTCATGGTATCATTCGATTGGTCCGGTCACAAGCGGGAGAAAGAGTGCAACGCTCCCCATTCTTCCCACAACAAGATGCTGGCACTGCTGTCCGCGTTGATAACGTTTCGATTTCGCCTTTCTGTGGCTATTTGACCTTTGCAGCCCGAGCTGATTCCCTGTACCTTTCGCCTCACACTCGACATTTTCTTTCCCCGGCCTCACACTTTCGCTGCTTCATGCCGAACCTCCTGAAAACCATCTCCATCCTCCTGATTTCGGCTTCCATTCCTGCCTGCGTCGTTGCTCCTGATTGGACCAACCCGGGGAACATCCGGACTCAGCAGCTACGCGCAATGCGTCACGATCCCTACGCCGAAACGGATGTAGCGCCACCAGTCGTCGGCGGACGACCCCGCGAGTACCTGGTACCGGCACCGCAAGCAGTACGGGACCAACCCCAGCTGTCAAATTTCTTGAACAGACCTGTACCACGATTGTACTAGGGTCGGCGGGCCATCTTGTCTTTTGTCACCGTCTCGACTTTGACCTGCCCGTTTTGGTGTCACACGGTTTTCCTGGCTTACTGATAAAAAATAATTCGTGCCGTTGCACTGAATTTTACGAGAAGCCCGTCGAACTGAACCTTTTAAAGTTGCGTGTGAAGGGCCCACCCCTTTTCTGATCTTCCCAATAGACTCCACGGAAGACGTTAGCCCGCTTTTGCAATGGCCGACAGGCTCGTTCTGGAGTTAGCCCTTTTCACCGCCACAAGTCCTAAAACAAACATACTGGAAGCGGACAAACAGGTATTGGCAGCGAGAAGAGCAAATTGGCCCTTGAATCCCGTCCGCCCCATCAGGTAGTTTAAAACGTTCGGCTGCATTGGATTTCAAGATGACTCATCAATCACACAATTCGAAAGCACGTGGGCAACAGCATCGGCAACCGGAGTCTGCGCGGACTGGTGAACGGATACAAAAAATTCTGGCCGGCAGTGGTTATGGCAGCCGTCGCCAATGTGAAAGTTTAATTCTTGAGGGGCGGGTCGAAGTCGACAGAAAAGTAGTGGTCGAACTAGGAACGCGTGCAGATCCATCGATCCAGGAAATTCGCGTCGATGGTGAAGCGATCCCCCGTCTCAAACTGATTTACTACCTGGTCAACAAACCCCCGGGAACGGTTTCGACGAATCGGGATCCAGCAGGACGTAGTCGCGTGATCGACCTGGTACCCGGTGGGGATCAACTTTTTACCGTCGGCCGCCTGGATCGCTCAAGTGAGGGGTTGATCCTGGTCACCAATGATGGCGACCTGACTTACCGCCTGTCTCATCCACGTTTTGGTATCGAAAAGACCTATGTGGCTGAGGTTCACGGGCTTCTTACTGACCAAAAACTGAAACAACTGCGGAAGGGAATCCACCTGTCCGAAGCGTTCGCTCAGGTTGTACGGGCCCGTGTTAAACGGTCTTCAAAAAATTCGACGACACTGGAAATCGTTCTGAATGAGGGACGCAATCGTGAAATCCGCCGTATGCTAGCGCGTGTGGGCCACAAAGTCGTTGGTCTCAAGCGAGTGGCTTTAGGTCCACTAAAACTTGGAGAACTTCCCATTGGCGCCTATCGGCAACTGACACGTGACGAAGTTCGCGCACTTCGAAGGGTCTCTTCAACAACTTCCCGAGCACAACCCTCTCAAAAAAAATCTTCGTCCACGCGGCGGCGAACAGGGAATCGCTCGCGCAATACCACCTGAATCTTGGAGTGACACAAACTGACCCGCATCGCAAAATGGGTCTGGGGATCAGGGCGCACGTTCCATACCTGTCGGACATTTTCCTGCTTGTCGGCTAGCGAAATCCGGACATCTGTCGTACGATCCGTAGCATGTCGAATCCGCTTCACGCGCCCTACTACGCCGATCAGGCCCTCTCCTGTACTGTTCCCGTCTTGGAAAACGTGGAGATTGCACGGAACACATACCGCCTTCGCTTCGAATCCCCGCAGATGTCTCGTCGTTTCTTACCTGGCCAATTCCTGATGTTGCGGCTAGCCGGTCTGCAGGATCCTCTACTGGGTCGTCCACTCGCGCTGTACGACACCGTCTGTACGCCTGATGGAACGCCTCGGGGTATCGATGTCGTGTACCTGGTCATGGGCAAGATGACAACCCGGCTGGCGGAAGCAAGTCCCGGGGACCAGCTTGCCGTCTGGGGACCGCTCGGGAATGGATTTCATCCTCAGCCCGTCGATCATTTGATCATGGTGGCAGGTGGAGTCGGTTACACGCCTTTCCCCGCAGTAGCACGTGAACACCTGGGATCCCGTCAGTACGGCCAACCGGCACGCACAACGTCAAACGCGTCCCGTGTGTCGATGTGCTATGGAGCCCGTTCTGCCGAGTTCTTGGCTGGCATTGAGAACTTTTCGGAAATCGGCGTCGACCTCCATCTGGCAACGGACGATGGTAGCCGGGGACACCATGGCCTGGTCACGGACGTCCTGGAGCAAGTCCTGGAACAGAACGGTAGTGATTCTCGCAGGATCTTGTGTTGTGGACCGGAACCAATGATGGAACGCGTGTCCGAAATTGCGGAACAGCAACAGATCGACTGCGTCGTTTCTCTGGAAACACCAATGGCTTGTGGCATCGGTATCTGTTTTAGTTGCGTCGCCAAAGTTCGCGAAGAAGCCGGTGGTTGGGACTACAAGCGCACCTGTGTGGACGGGCCCGTGTTTGATGCACGGCAGATCCAATGGTAACGAAACTCAGGCCTGCTGCTTCACAGACTTGATGCTCCGTTGCAATCGCGACTTGATTCGTGCGGCCCGATTGGGATGGATAATTCGTTGGGCCGCGGCACGGTCCAGTTTCTGCGTCGCCAGACGGAGTTGATCTTCACTTCCCTGAACATCCCCCGACGTGATCGCTTCACGGACTTTTCGCAACTGGTTCCGAATCGACGACTTGATGGATCGATTCCTATTGCGGTGGACAACGTTTTGGCGGAGTCTTTTTTTCGCGCTGCTGGTATTCGGCATGAGTTTCTAGGGGTAGCGTACGCTGGCTGGAATGTTGTCAGAATAAATCGTCCGGAACATGACGGCTTTTCAGAATCTACTTTTATCGTCGATCGAGGGCATCTTGTCTAGCCGTGCTTTGACATCCTTGTACCCGGCATCCAATTCGAGCAACGCAGAGAGGTATTTCTTGGCATTTTCCGTATCTCGCAGCCCCGTCGCGAGCACCCCGGCGCGATATAATCCGAGTTTTTTGACATTGAGGTGCGAATTGTCTGCTGAATCCACGGCCGCACAGTAGGCCTGAATGGCCGCCCCATAATCTTTGAGATGCTGGAAACACTCGCCCAGTTCAAGTTGGGCCACGGCTTTGCAGCGAGGATCATCGGCCGCTATCCGTAGAGATTCGACAGCCATCTCAAATCTACCGGTTTTTTTCAGTCGAGTTCCCAATTGAAACCGAAAACGAGGTTCCTCGGGGTACCGTTGAACTCGAGAATCGTAAACCTCGATTTCCCCCTGCAGGACCTGGGCCTTGAGATCCGCCGCCAATCGGGTCGCCTCTTCCGACTCGCCTGACTTGGCTTGCTGTTCCGCAATGGCAAGTTTCTCCCGGGCTCGAAGCATCTGTGTGTCTTCCAAGGATTCGCGAATTCGAATATCACCACCCGACGCCGACAAACCACGTTGCAGGGCCATTTCGGCCTCTGAAGCCTTGTTTTCTTCAACCAGCAGCTTGGCCAATTGGAGGTAGGCTTCCACATCCGTTGGATCCACCGAAATTGCCTTTTCAATTCGCTGCCGTTCTGTCAACTGAATCGGGGATCCAACCTCCTTGTCTCCTGTTACTTCTGCCTCTTGAAATTTTCCCTTGTGCTTCACTCGATTGGCTGGTAAATCAGCCGGATCTCCGAAACCGGCTTGGGCCCGTGTCTTTTCAAGTGTCAATTCCGAAATTTTCGTGGCGGCTTCGCGATCGTTCCGTTTGTTTTCTTCGACACGATGCCAGCAGGCGATTGCCATGTCGAATTGGCCCATGCGAGCCAATGACTGGGCACAGTGCCGATTGACTTCAGGATCCTGCGGATTGGCATCCAGAGCGTTCTTCAGGTAACGAAGTTCAATCTCATTCAGATGGAGGGCCTGGCAGGCCTTGGCCATAGCACGCAACACCGTCACGTCCCAAGGATTGGTTTTTAAAGCGTCCAGGCCGGCACGGATCACGCCAATCCAGTCTTTTTTCGAGACTGACTTCTTCAGGTTCGCCTTCCCTCCAAAGCCCCTAATCCGTGCTCCTTTTTTGTTGTTCTTGTATTTCCTCCCGAGATTTCCTAAGAATGCTTCCAGGTAAATCAAGTTACCTGGATCGTGCCTCACACACTCGGTGAACATCGTATTGGCGTAATCGTAATCGTACTTTTCTTTTTCCATCAACTTAGAACCGTGGTCAAAACATTTCTGGAGCCGCTGCCGGAGTGCGGGCTTGATAGGTGGAAGCTGAGCCAACGGTTCCTGTTGACCCGTTTCCTGTGAGGTTTCAGATGGCTGATTTGTCGCCATTGAACTATCTTGATTGGTGGTTCGCGGTATTTTCTATCCTGGCAAGTCCAATGAGTGTCCTAACGGTTGGTGGACAGATCGTCAACTTCCAAACTGCCAAAACAGCAGGACTGCTGACCAGGGGACAACAGGCAGGTTAATGCGTAAAGCGTTCAATTCCAATTTTTCGGTAAACCGCTGCAATTCACTGAGCAAATACTTACTATTTGATCCGGTTTAAATTCTAATAAGTCACATGTCCAGAATCCATGTCGGTTGCTGCCGGAAGATAGGGCGACAGTTTCGATGAATCAACGACCGTCACCAACGGGAAAGGTCTTCCTGGTAGGCGCGGGTCCGGGGGACCCGGGTTTGATCACCGTACGGGGCCTTGAGTGCCTGGAGCAAGCCGACTTGGTGCTCTACGACTATCTCGTCAATCCGTTAATCCTGCAACACGCGCGGCGCGGAATCGAGTTGATTTGCCTGGGTCGGCACGGACGAGGCCGGATTTGGACTCAAGATGAAATCAATCAACAGATGATCCAGGCAGCCCAAGCGGGTCAATGCGTGGTGCGGCTGAAGGGTGGAGATCCGGCAATTTTTGCTTGCGGGGCTCAAGAAATTGGAGTTCTTCAGGAAGCTGGTGTTTCTTTTGAAGTCGTTCCTGGCATCACCACTGCGCTGGCGGCCGGCAGTTATGCCGGGGTTCCCGTCACGCATCGGGACCTCGCTTCGGCCGTGGCCCTGATCACCGGCCAGGAAGATTCAGAAAAAAACGACTCGATCGATTACGCCTCGCTGGCGAAATTCCCCGGAACGCTAGTGATGTACATGGGTGTCACCACAGCTCCTACCTGGACATCCGCCCTGATTGAAGCCGGTAAACCGGGTGACACTCCAGCCGCTATCGTCCGCCGTTGCAGCTTTCCTGATCAGGAGATCATCCGTTGCAACCTGAGTGAAGTTGCCGAACGTCTTGTCTCGCCCCAACGAATTCGACCTCCGGTGGTGGTCATTCTGGGCGCCGTCGCCTCGCTGTCCCAAAGTTGGTCCTGGTTCGATCGAAGACCGTTGTCCGGAAACCGTATCCTCGTTACACGCCCTGCCGATCAGGCTGCCTGGCTGCAAAAGAAATTGGCTGACCTGGGAGCGGAAGTTCTTACCCAGCCTGCCATCGAAGTGAGCGAACCTGACGATTGGTCTCCCGTCGACAGGGCCATTGAACGTCTTTCGAATTTCGACTGGCTTGTGTTTTCCAGTTGCAACGGCGTTTCGTTCTTCATGGACCGTTTGTACCAACTGGGTTTGGATGTCCGCGTCATCGGTGGCCTCCAGCTTGCAGCCATTGGCCCTCGCACCGTGGAAGCTTTGCGCAGCTACGGCCTGGTGGCAAATGTTCAACCGTCGCGGTTTTGCGCTGATGATCTTGCCCACACACTTTCTGTAGACGCTCGGGGTAAACGATTTTTGCTGGCCCGTGCCAGTCGTGGTCGCGAAGTTTTATCTCAAGAGCTAAAACAGGCAGGTGCCGAAGTCACCCAAGTCGTGACTTATCAAAGCCGCGATGTCGAAGGTGCCGACCCCGATGTTACTGCGGCCCTTGAGGCAGGAACTATCGACTGGGTCACCGTCACCAGTTCGGCCATCGCCCGTTCCCTGGTATCGCTGTTTGGCCGCGATTTACAGAAAACACGGATCGCGAGCATCAGTCCGGTCACAAGTTCCACCCTGAGGGAACTCGGAGTCTCGGTCGATGCGGAAGCCCAACAATACACCATGCAGGGCCTGGTAGAAGCCCTGCGCTCAACGCTGAAAGATCGGTAAGTAGGCTTTGTCCAGTTGCAGGATGATCAAATTGATGGCACTGACATAGATGGGCCCGATGTTTCCCTGCCAATGTCCTTCACGCGACTGTTCCGACACGATCCGCTTGTACAGTTTGTCGCGAAATACCTGCCACTCGCTGCCTGCCTGGCGGTAAACAACTTGAGAGTAGTACAAATGCGTATAGTGCCAGTGGCCGAAGGAGCGCGCACTGTCCGCAATTTGGTAAAGATTACGTTTGCAATATTTCAACATCTCCGGAACGTGTTTGTTTTCGTACGCACCGGCGTTGAACAATGCTGCAAGGGCAGCCGCTGTAATCGCCGGCCGCGACGTCCCCCGGTTCCGCGAACTGTAAGAAATTCCGCCGTCAGGATTCTTGCAGCGATAGATGTACTGCTTCGCCCTTTCAATCACATCTGCCGAAACCGGAATCCCGGCGTTGCGGCAACCACGTAATCCCTGGACCTGTGTAATCGTGGTGGAACCCTCATCGAAATTGCTACCGTCCTTGGCACTTACGTAGCCCCATCCACCCGAAGTGGTTTGTGCCTGGCCACTAAACTGCACCGCACGTCGCAAGAGTTCCATCAATTCGATACGACGCTCCAGGTCTTCCTCTTCACCCAACACTTGGGAAAGAAACAGCATCGAGAATCCGTGCCCATAGGTGTAACGACTGTCTCGCATCGGGTTGCCGATCAGTCCGTTCTTGCGTGACTTGCTCGTCAGGTAATCCACGGCGCGGCGTACGGATTTGGCATAGGGTCCCTGTGTCGTGGTGGAACCAGAACACAACAGAGCCAGACCAGCCAGAGCTGTCATGGCTGTGGGATAGTTAGCGGCTGTCCAATGCCCGAGGCGAGACTGCGTTCTGGCGACCCACCGCAATCCTTTTTCAATGGCACTCTCCTCCGCCGGACTGTAGCGGGCAGCCGCGGCCGTTCGGGCGAGATGGCAAGTCCAACTCGTACCCGCAAATTGGGCAGACCGTGTAAGCATACTCCGTCGAGTAACCGGCAAGCTCATGGTTTTACTCCCTTTCCTCAAGGTCGTGCCATTCTCCGTATTTTTCCCGATTAAGTCCAATTCAATTCGTAAGGTCGATGTGTCCCGCATTGTTCGCAATATCGGGCCTCTCGCACCCCACTTCCAGTTATGCGGCCTGGCGAGCCGATTCTATAACATGGTTGGGGTAAATTTTGACGTTATCAACGAATCGAAGGGAGTCGTTAGAGGCGTATGTCCAAACTATTCCACGGCGAAACGCTCATCATCAGTATCCTTTTGGACCAGGATGAGGAGGCACCCGGTCGAAAACCTCATCGTGATGAAGTCGATCTCGTCCAGACTGTCGCTAGCAAACTCCGTCAGTTAGAGCTACCAGCGACTTGGGCTATCAATAACGTAGAGGACTGGTTCCAGCACGGTCTGTGTGACGCGATTGACGAAGTCGCCGTTCTGGTCGGCAAAAGTTGGAAAGACCGGACTGCCGGCCGGTCTCGCTTGGCTCAGACACTCCCTGAAAAGATTCAACGGATCCGCAGCCATGGACGATCCGTCTCGACCCTGACAAGCATGGGCAATCTGGCACACGAGAACCTGGACCTGCTCATCAAGTATGGAATTCGCTCCATCTGCGACCTGACAAACAACGCTCAGGCCTATGCAGAACAGATTCGTTGGGGCCTGTGGAAGATGCCCACCGCGAAACTCGTTCCCCGCAGGACAAGGTATGGTCACCTCGGAAATCACGGCGGCAGCGTACAGCCCTCGATTCGTAGAACGGCCAAAGAACACTCGATTTCCCACCTCGGGGTCGATCTCCGACAGCTTGCAGTGTTGGGATTCAGTGGTTTGGGACAAGCTGTGCGTGTTTTTGAAATGGCGGCCAAACAACGTGATCAAGGAAATATCGCCTGTCAGAACGTCGCTACTTTGACCGCTGATCTATTCGCTCCACGTCAGACAAACGGGGCGCTATCGATTCTAAGAAAGGCCGCGTAAGTTGTCCAAAATCAGCTTTTGACTGCAGGGTACAACTGTTCCTGCCACCGGGTGCATACGGTCCACCAGTAGCAAGCCTTGCGCTGACCGAGCGCATCCCCAAGTCATTGAAGTTCCCGGAAAGCGCTCCAGCTGAGATAGGCCAGCATTCCACCAGAGATCACAAAAGTAACATCCATCAACATGCTGGCACCCTGAAAGGGAGCAATTAAGGAAAGAAAACTGAAATAACCCCCGAGAAGATCGAGTAAAAACAGTAAGGCTACGAGGGCCGCAACGGCCATTCCAGCAATGGTCAAAAATCGGGGCATCGGGTTGTTTCAGATGAGATTTGGCTGCGGTCCCGGGGAAAAGTCCCGAAAATAATAAGCTGGAATTCTAGTATAGTTTAGGTTGGGAACATGTCATTGCCAAACTGGGGGCACACACATAATTGACAATGTTTCTTAGTGTTGTGTAAATCCACTTGAACCTCAACCTACTACCATGCAGGAGTTCCAATCTTTACAACAAAACCTACCACAAGTCTCGTAAGATCAGTGGATCGACACAAGGTTGCTCTGCTCCCAGCGAAGACCTGAATGATGAAATTCTAGCCAAGGGATGTTGAAAGAGCGTACAACCAGGAAAAACAGCACGTGCAGGAGCCCGATTTCTCCTGTTCAAAAATTTTATTTCCCCAACATTTCATTTTTAATCCGAGCGCGCATGACTCTGGGCGGGATCCTCTTTTGGGGATCAGGTCGAGAATAACAAAAAAACCCGACCACGGATTTTCCCGAGGGCTAACAGGGATGCATGACAATCAGCAGGGTTCCCGACCAGTCTGCCAGGACCTGCGCCGTCAGATGCCGATTGCAAAAAAATGGGCTTATCTGGACCACGCAGCAGTGGCCCCCATCACCGCTCCCAGTCAGAAAGCGATCCAGGAGTGGTCAGTGGAAGCCACGGAAGAAGGCGTTTGTCGATGGTCCGGTTGGGCGCGCAAAATCGAGGAGGTGCGCTGCCTGGCTGCTGACCTGATTCGGGCAAACCAATGTGAAATCGCCCTGCTTCCGAATACCACCTCCGGAATTGGACTAGTTGCTGAATGCTTTCCCTGGGAGTCCGGAGATAATGTGGTTACCCTTGCCAATGAATTCCCATCGAATCTTTATCCCTGGATGAATCTTCACAGCCGAGGTGTTGAAACACGGCTCGTCTCGCCCAGGGACGGAGTCGTCGACCTCAACCTGATTGCGGAAGCGTGTGATCAGCGAACTCGCATCATTTCACTAAGCTGGGTGGGTTACGTAACAGGCTATCGCCTGGATGTCCAAGCCGTATCGCAATTGGCACACGACCAGGGGGCTTTACTGTTTCTGGACGCCATCCAAGGCCTGGGGGTTTTCCCTTTGGATGTCTCCCGGTGCCAAGTTGACTTCCTCGCCGCTGACGGTCACAAATGGATGCTGGGTCCGGAAGGGGCCGGACTCTTCTACATGCGTTCAGAACACCTCGACCTGCTTCGCCCGATGCAAGTTGGTTGGAACAGCGTCGTACGTCGTTATGACTACGATCACATCCGCCTCGACCTCCGCCCGGAGGCATCACGTTACGAAGGAGGGTCCATGAATATGGTAGGATTCATTGCACTGGGCGAAAGTCTTTCGTTGCTGACACGCCTTGGACTGTCGTCCCAGGGGTCCACGATCGCCGATCAGGTGATCCAGATCACAGAGACTGCCGTGGAGCGTCTGGAGCGAGCAGGAGCGGTCCTCCTGGGCAAACGGGACGGAAAACATCGTTCAGGAATTGTGTCCTTTCAGCTCCCTGGCCGCGAACCGGCCTCAATTCGCCGCTCCTGCATGAAAAAAAATGTTGCCCTCAGCTGTCGTGGTGGTGGTTTGCGGATCAGCCCCCATGCCTACAATAATGAAGAAGATCTGGATCGTCTGATGTTGGCGCTGGAGGAAGGGTAGAGGCAAAGTTCGCAGATCCCGAGCCGCAGGACAGAAGACGGAAGAAAAACAGGATCAGTAGTCGCTGGACCACTGCTGTGCTTTTTAACGACTCACACGAGCATTCAACACCACTTTCATCACCATGCCTGACTCCGATTCACACGTTGCCGTTTACACGGGTTCATTTGATCCAATTACGCTGGGACACCTGAGTGTAATTGCTCGCAGCAGTCGCCTGCTTGACCGCCTTGTGGTGGGGGTTGGAGTCAACGTCGACAAACCTTCGCTGTTTTCTCCCGAGGAACGGGTCAATCTTGTGCGCACTGTCACGCAACCATTTCCCAATGTCGAAGTCAGAACCTTCTCGGGGTTGGCCGTCGAGTTCGTCCGAGCCTGTGGTGCACGAGTAATGATTCGAGGCGTTCGCCCCCTGACCGATATCGCAACTGAGTTCACGATGATGATGGCGAATCGCCACCTGGACCCCGATATCGAAACCATCTTTTTAATGGCCGACGAGGAGTTCGCTCACGTTTCGAGTTCCCTCATCAAGCAAATCGCTCCCCTGGCAAATGACGAAAAGCTGGCTCGTTTTGTGCCTCGCGAAATCATCCCGCAACTGAGAACAAAGCTCAAAGGTTCTTGAGTCGCAGCACAGGGCACACAAGTCGCTTCACGCTCGATTCGAACAGCGACCAGTGCTGCTGCACCACACACCGTCCGACCGGTTCCACCCTGCCGGATCAGTTTTGTTCGGCGGCATCCTCGCCACCAATGGTGCGTAAATAACGGCGCAGATAAGACGCGCGTTCAACATTGCGATCAGCCGTATCCAACTCCTCGCCACGCAGTTTCTGGAGATGTGCCGGTTGGGTGTGGATGAATAATTTGTTGACATCGGGAATTTGCAGATTGTCAATCAGACCCAGGTTCACTCCCATCCTGACGCTGGAAAGCAGATGCATCGTTTCTTCACTGCTGATTGTCTTGGCAGAACTCAGAATCCCATACGCCCGGCTGACCCGATCATGCAAATCTTTCTGGCTTTCTCGCATTAAAAATGCCCTTGCCCGGCGTTCGTAATCAATCAGCACAGGAACCACATCGCTTACCTGGTTGATAAGGTCCAACTCACTGCGGCCCAACGTGATTTGATTGCTGATTTGATAGAAGTCGCCCATCGCCTGCGAACCCTCGCCATACAAACCACGCACAGCCAAACTAATTTTGTGGAGACTGCGGAAAACTTTTTTGATTTGTCGTGTGATAACCAGGGCAGGAAGATGCAACATGACGCTCACACGCATGCCGGTACCAACGTTTGTCGGACAAGCGGTCAGATAACCCAATTTTTCATGAAAAGCATAGGTGACGTGTTTTTCGACGGCGTCATCAATCTCACTGACCATGTCCCAGGCGGCTTTCAGATCCAAACCACTGTTCATCACCTGAATCCGCAAATGATCCTCCTCATTGATCATCAGGCTGTAAGTCTCACGTGAACCAATCGCCACGCCGCGAGCCCCCTCGCTTTCCGCGTGCTCCCGACTGATGAGTTGCCGTTCAACCAGGAATTGACGGTCTACGAATTCCAATTCACTCACGTTCAAGTACAGGAGGTTTTTTTTCAGATGATCATCAACCAGGGCGCGTTCGCAGATTGTCTGCTCGATCGCTAACCGGTCATGGTCGGTTGCAGTCCGAATAAAGGGAAAGTCCGCCAGGTTTCGCGCCAACCGAATGCGGCTGCTAATAACAATGTCGGACTCCGGGCCGGAGCCTCGCAACCATTCGCCACTCGACCCCGTTAGATCTTCAAGTTCCACAATGAGCTCTCGTTAAGTCGGTCTATTTTTTATGACAAACACGAATGAAAGGCACCAGCCAAGTGACGTACTCGGGCCGCCAGTTGGTTTACTCCTGCTGACTCGATATTTCTTCTTCGAGTTCCTTGATCTGATCTCGTAATTGCGATGCTTTCTCGTAATCCTCGTTGTCCACGGCCTCCTTCATTTCACGGCGCAAGCGTATCAATTCTGTCTGCTGTTCGGATCCCGCAGAACTGCGACGGGGCCGTTTGCCCACGTGCTCCGTGGCACCATGTATGTTCATCACCAGTGGCTCTAGTTCTTCTTCAAAACAACTATAATCATGAGGGCACCCCAGTCTTCCCTGGTTGCGAAACTCGTAAAAAGTGATTCCGCAAATGGGGCAAGCTTGTTGGTCCAGTCTGGCCAAGTCCTCGGCGGTCTGCCCCAGTTGCAATTGCTGCGCAAGCGCCCCTGCCAAGGTCTGTGACGCGGGCGACTCCGATTGCGGGTCAACGGGCGTTAAATAATTGCGTGCGTGCTCCTCACACAAATGCAACTCCTCAACTTCCACGCCAGTCAATTCCGTGATGTGGAACGTGGCCGGCTTTTCACAGTGCTGACACTTCATGCTACTGTTCCCGAACAGACGAAATTTGCGATGGTCGCTGACAATGGCAACGAAGAAGAAAGTGGCACAATCGGTGCAAATCGTTCTACAACAATAGTTAACGTTATTTTAATAGATTCTAACAACAGCTCGAAGCGTGTCAAGATTGGTCGCTCGAAATGGCGACGTTGTGACCCACCGATGTGCTTGGTAAGCTGACTTCGCTCGATCGGTTTCTCGCAGTCCTTCCTGTTCATCTCAGTAAAAAATGAATCATCTTCCGGATTTCGACACTTTTCAAAGTCTTTCCCGTGACCACCAGTTAGTGCCGGTGTACCGGACACTCGTAAGTGATTCACTGACGCCCGTGTCTGCGTTTCATAAACTGGACACCGGTGGAACATCCTGCCTGTTCGAAAGCG
>Ga0310123_10002138_pt1 | contig 15936 bp, 16 predicted proteins | sample CB6_AW_1057_MG_FD_203505 | JGI IMG/M metagenome (GOLD analysis project Ga0310123, IMG submission 203505) | Marine microbial communities from Western Arctic Ocean, Canada - CB6_AW_1057 | ecosystem: Environmental > Aquatic > Marine > Oceanic | place: Canada: Western Arctic Ocean | collected... | reverse complement strand
TACATGACGGCCTACAAAGCGGGACTGAAAGGCATCACTGTTTATCGTGAAGGTAGCCGTGAAGGAATTTTGCTCACAGAAAAACCTGAAGAACAGCCCGTAGAAGCTGAAACTCAGACAGAAACTTTGGATGCAAAACCAACAGTCGTAGCCGAACCATCTGCAGCTACACAGGTATCAGTCAGTAAAGCTCCGCGCACACGTCCAGTGCTGACCTCTGGCCCCACGCGCCGTATTCGCACGGGAGAAGGTTCGCTGTATATTACCATTAATGAAGATGAAAATGGTCTTTGTGAAATTTTCACTACGATTGGTAAGGCCGGTGGTAATGCCGCAGCCCAATCCGAAGCAATCAGCCGACTTATCTCCCTGGCCCTGCGGTCCGGAATCGATCCTTATGCTATAGTCAAACAGCTGAAAGGCATCAGTGGCCCCAACCCGACCTGGGAAGACGGGCGCCTTATCCTCTCTACACCAGATGCTATTGGCAAAGCATTAGATGATTATCTGAAGCACCGTGAAACAAATGGCGGTGCTGAAAAGCATGTACAGTTTACTATGGCAACACATATAGAAACAGAAAACAAAAAAGTGGCCGACTATACAACAAAAAATATTGCCACTTGCCCTGATTGTGGCAGCTCTGTCCAGCACCAGAGCGGTTGTGTGACTTGCTCCAGCTGTGGCTTTTCTAAATGTGATTAATAATATTCTGAACTAGCAATAAAAAGCCCTCCTGAAAACGGGAGGGCTTTTTTATTGCTTATATTTGAGGCGAGTTTAGAATTCCATCAATTCTTTTTCTTTGTGCTCCATCATTTCATTTAAATGTTTGATATGTTTATCTGTTAAATCCTGGATATCCTGTTCAGCGCGTTTAATCTCATCTTCTGAAATATGGCCCTCGTCGTGAATCATTTTTATATGGTGGTTGGCATCTTTACGCACATTGCGTACTGATACACGGCCGTCTTCCACCAATTGATGAACAACCTTAATGAGGTCTTTCCGGCGTTCCTCAGATAAAGGCGGAATAGGGATTAATATCACTTCACCATTATTATTGGGTGTTAAACCCATATTACTTCCCATAATAGCTTTTTCAACATCGAGCATGACTGATTTATCAAACGGCTGCAGCGTAATCAGGCGCGGTTCAGTTACGGAAATATTGGATAACTGCTTTAATGGTGTTGTCGTACCATAATAATCGATGGTCAAGTTTTCCACTAATTCAGGATTTGCCCGGCCCGTTCGCACTTTTGCAAACTCCATGCGTATATGTTCAACTGCCTGATCCATACGGTTTTTTGCATCGTCATGAATATCTTTTATCATAATTACTCCGTAACCAATGTACCAATTTTTTCACCCTGCAGCATTTTTACCAGTGAACCTGAACCGAACATATTCAAAACACGAATTGGTAACTTATTTTCCATACAAAGCGTAAATGCTGTCTGATCCATCACACGTAAATTTTGGTCCAATACTTCTTTAAACGTTATTGTATCATATTTGACAGCATCAGTATGTAAAACAGGGTCTTTGTCAAAAACGCCATCCACCTTGGTGGCTTTAATCACAGCTTCTGCTCCGAGCTCTGTAGCTCGCAGAACAGCGGCTGTATCAGTGGTAAAATACGGATTTCCAGTTCCCCCAGCAACAATGACAATACGGCCTTTATCCAGGTGACGCAATGCCCGGCGACGGATATATGGTTCTGTTATTTGGGATACGGTAATTGCAGATAATGTTCGTGTTTCTATACCGCTGTGTTCCAGGGCATCCTGAAGGCTGATGGCATTCATCACAGTTGCCAACATACCAAGATAATCACCGGTAACACGATCCATTCCTTTGGCAGCAGCCTCCATCCCGCGAAAAATATTACCAGCCCCAATAACCAATACTATACTAACACCCAGGTCATGAACGGATTTTATCTCATGGGCTAGATCGAGTGCTTTGGCGGGATTTATACCAAAACCACTACCCCCGGCAAGAGCTTCTCCGCTGAATTTCAGCAGAACACGCCGGTAAAGCGGTTTGGTCATGTGTTGAACGTTAAGCTTGGCCGTTGCTGCTGATGATGGATTCACCAATGGCGTAGCGTATATAACGTCCGATGGAAATATTTTCACCAAGAGTGTTGACCGCTTCTGTGATGAGGTCACCTACATGCTTTTCCGGATCCTTGATATACGGCTGATCAACCAAGCAAACTTCCTGGTAGTATTTTTGTACACGGCCGGCAACAATTTTATCAATAATGTTTTCAGGTTTTCCAGATTCCTTGGCCTGGGCAATGAAGATTTCTTTTTCCTTTTCTATCAATTCAGCAGGAACATCAGCGGATGAAACGGCGATGGGGTTCGTAGCCGCAACCTGCATGGCCACATTATGGGCCAGCTCTTTAAAATCATCTGTCTTGGCAACAAAATCTGTTTCGCAATTTACTTCAACAAGTACACCCAATCTGCCGCCATGGTGAATATAGGAGTAAACGATTCCCTCTTTTGCTACCCTTTTCCCTTTGTTTTCAGCTTTAGCGATTCCGGCTTTGCGGAGAAACTCCACTGCCTTATCTATATCGCCTTTTGAGTCAACCAGAGCTTTTTTACAATCCATCATACCGGCACCGGTTTTTTCACGTAATTCTTTTACAACTTGAGCACTAATACTCATTTTACTTCTGCATCCTCCATTGTTTCTTTTACTTCTTCACTTTTTTCTTCTTCCGCACCTGTTTCTGCATCCGCTGCTTTTTCTGATGATTGATTAGCTGTTACATGCTCGTTTACTGCTTCAACAGTCTCAGTTTCCTTCTCCACTGCAACGTTTTCCTCTGCTGCATCTACCTGTGCTTCTGGTAACTCTTGTTCATCATTTGCAGATGTGTCTTCAAGCACTTTTTCTTTCCCGGCAGCGGTTGTTAGGATTTCGTTAGATATAGCGGAAATGATCAGTTGAATTGTCCGAATGGAATCGTCATTGGCAGGAATTGGATAATCCACTGAATTGGGATTTGTATTCGTATCCACAATACCGATGACAGGTATTTCCAATAAATGTGCTTCCCGTACAGCAGTTATTTCATGATAGCCATCTACGACCACAACAACTTCCGGCAATCGCTTCATATCCTTAATTCCACGGTGCTGGTCAGCCAGTTTGATACGCTCACGGTTGAGCATCTGAATTTCTTTTTTGGTCATATTCTCATAAATATTTGAACCTTCTTTTTCCAGCAGCTGTAAACGTTTAATACTTTTCTTGATTGTTGAAAAATTTGTGAGCGTTCCTCCAAGCCAACGCTCAACAACATAAAACATTCCGCAGCGGTCTGCTTCCTGTTGAATAATATCGCGTGCTTGTTTCTTGGTCCCTACAAACAGGAATTCGCCATTCTTTTGTGCAATTTCACTTACGAAGGTAAGTGCTTTATCGAGTTTTTGTTTCGTTTCATCCAGGTTAATAATGTGAATCCCATTTTTTTCCATGAGTATATATGGAGCATATTCAGGATGCCACTTGCGGGTCACGTGTCCAAAATGGGCACCCGCACTAAGTAGATTATCAAAACTAATTTCAGCCATATATCCTTACCGTTTAGAAAATTGAAAACGTTTACGAGCGCCGGGCTGACCGTATTTCTTACGTTCAACTTTCCGGGCATCCCTTGTTAAAAAACCGGCAGATTTCAAGGCAGAACGACGTCCGCTGTCTGCTCCAATTAAGGCTCTTGCGATACCTAAACGAATCGCTCCAGCCTGGCCAGAAAGTCCGCCGCCTTTAACATTAACTTTAATATCATATTTTTTTATTGCATCCACTGTTTCCAGCGGCTGGACAACCACAGTAGCCAATGTTGCACGGCACAGATAATCTTTAAAGTCCTGACCATTGACCAGAATAACACCTTTACCGGGTGTAATACTTACTCTTGCTACGGAAGCCTTTCTACGTCCTGTTCCTTGATAAGCTACTTTTGACATATTTATTAAATTTCCAGTTGTTTCGGTTCTTGTGCTGAATGCGGATGATCCGCTCCAGCATATATTTTTAAATGTTTCATAATGGCACGTCCCAATTTGTTCTTGGGCAGCATACCCTTAACTGCATTTTCGATTATGCGTTCGGGGTACGTTCTGCGCATATGATTAAAGCCCGTAAATGTGGTTCCACCCGGATAACCGGAATGACGGAAATAAGTCTTATCCTTTTCCTTATTACCTGAAACTTTGACTTTATCGGCATTAATCACAATAACAAAATCGCCCATATCCATATTGGGACTGAAATTCGGCTTATGCTTGCCGCGTAAAATCTGGGCAATTTCACTGGCAAAACGGCCCAATATTTTTCCTTCGGCGTCCGCCACGTACCAATCTTTTTGTATTTCTGATGCTTTTATTGTCTTCGTAATCATAATGAATAATTTCGTTAGGTATATAGCCTTGAAAATTAGCAATCCTGATAACATTCTCGCAAATACTATTTACTGAACTAATAGTTTATTATACAGATGTTAATTGACCTTTAACAACAGTATACTTCACTTTTCCGGTTAATACTTTGCCGATGAAGGGTGAATTGCTGGATTTTGAATAAATATCGTCCTTTGTGAATTCCCAGGTTTCACTGGGATTAAATACGGTTAATTCAGCTGGTGCATTATCAATGAATAAGTTTGAATTAAAACCCATGACATCTCGAGGATTCACAGTAAGCGCTTTAATTACTGTCATAAGGTCTATACCCTCTTCGTGCACGAGGATCTTCAGCACCACTCCCAGGCAGCTTTCTAGACCAATCATACCAAATTCCGCCAGGTCAAATGTTGATTCCTTATCTTCAATGGTATGAGGCGCATGGTCTGTAGCAATACAATCAATAACACCAGTCCTAAAACCTTTGATCAGTTCCATGCGGTCTGTTTTGCTGCGAATGGGTGGGGCTACTTTTAGATTAGTATTGAATTCATGTAGATCATTATCGGTGAAATATAAATGGTGCGGAGAAACTTCTGCACTAATCCGTTCATAATGCTTTTTCATTTTAGCTACAAGTTTAGTTGCTGATGCAGTACTGATATGCGGAACATGGAGTTTTGCTCCTGTAAGCTTGGCTAATTCAAGATCGCGGTGAACCATCACCCCTTCTGCTTCCACAGGATTGCCGGGCAAGCCCAAGCGCGTAGACATCCGCCCTTCATTCATGACACCATCATCGCGTAAATACACATCTTCAGCATGGTTAATAATAGGCTTATCCAGCATACCGCCATATTCCAGAATTCTGCGCATCACACTGCCATCCATAATAGGTAGACCATCATCGCTGAAGGCCATGGCACCTTCTTGAACCATGCCCCCTATTTCGGTGAGTTCTTTGCCCAGCTGCCCTTTTGTAGCCGCACCGATGGGATGGATGTGAATCGGGCAAGCCTCAGCTTTTTCTGCAATAAAGCGAACCGATTCCGGTGAATCGATGGGCGGATCCGTATTCGGCATGGCGCACACTCTAGTAAATCCGCCGGCTAACGCTGCACGGGAACCCGTTTGCAGTGTTTCTTTATCCTCCCGTCCCGGTTCACGGAAATGAACATGGAGGTCACAGAAACCATGTGTCACAACCAATCCTTGGCAATCAATCACTTCAGCGCTGTCAGCAGCAATATTACCCACAGCAGCAATATTTCCGTTTTCCACCAGCACATCGCCTTTAAATTCCTTAGCCGCTACAGGATCAAAGATTGTACCGCCTTTAAACAGTGTTTTCTTTGCTAATTTTTTGAGTTTCAAGATTCAGCCTTTCCGCCAAGGAGTAAATATAGGATGGCCATCCGCGAGGCGACACCATTCAGTACCTGATCAAGGATAATGGCCTGGTCGCCGTCAGCAACAGCACTCTCAATTTCCACACCTCTATTCATGGGGCCGGGGTGCATGATTACAATTTCTTTTTTGTGTTTCGCCAGCCGTTCAGTTGTAAGACCAAAAAGTGAACGGTATTCACGAATCGAAGGAAATAAACTCACGCCCATGCGTTCCATTTGGATACGCAACACATTGAGGGCATCAGCCCATTCAATCACTTCATCTATATTACAGTTAACTTGCACACCCAGTTCTTCAATATGGGGCGGAATCAACGTGGCCGGGCCGCAAAGTGTCACTTCAGCACCCATGGTAATTAAACCATGCATATTGCTCAAGGCCACGCGGCTGTGGGATATATCACCAACAATACCCACCTTCAGCCCCTTTAAATAACCAAATTTTTCCTGGAGACTAGTCATATCCAAAATGGCCTGTGTTGGATGTTCATGGGTGCCATCGCCGGCATTGATGACCACTGCATCGACATATTCTGTTAGTCTTAACGGCGCTCCGGGAGCAGGGTGACGCATGACACAGGCGTCAATTTTCATAGCTTCAATATTCTGGACGGTATCCTTAAAGCTCTCCCCTTTTTTCAAACTGGAAGTAGAGGCAGAAAAGTTCACTGTGTCTGCACTCAAGCGTTTCTGTGCAAGTTCAAAACTAATGCGAGTCCGAGTGGAATTCTCGAAAAAGAGGTTCACGATTGTTTTTCCCTGCAGTGAAGGAACTTTTTTGATCGGCCTCTCTAAAACTTCCCGAAATGTGAAAGCAGTATCAATGATCGTTTGGATGTCCTCAGCAGGATACCCTTCCAACCCCAGCAAATGTTTTTGCTGCAGACTCATGATTCCTCCTTATAGGACATCAATACTATGGCGTCTTTTCCGTCTACTTCCTTTAACATCACATTTACATGCTCACCTTCATTCGTGGGTATATTTTTCCCCACATAATCTGCTTTAATCGGCAATTCACGATGGCCTCGATCCACCAAAACGGCCAATTGAATTTTCTTCGGCCGCCCAAAGGCCATAAGCGCTTCCATGGCTGATCGAATTGTGCGGCCGGAATAGAGTACATCATCTACCAAAACTACAATTTTATCATCCAGCGAAAAATCAATATGCGTCCCTTTAATTTGAGGAACAACCAGACGTTCGCGAAAATCATCCCGATGGAAGGTAATATCCAACGCACCAAGTTGAATATTATGATCTGTATGACCGGTGATTAGTGACTGTAACCTTTCAGCTAATGGTTCGCCGCGAGTGCGAATGCCGATTAGCACCACTTCGCCTGCGCCGCTATTCTTTTCTACAATTTCATGGGCAAGGCGCGTGACCTGCCGCGCAATGGCAGCTGCATCTTCAATTAATGTTTGTTTTGCTTCCACAAAAACTCCTGTTAATAAAAAACCCCCGGGCAGCTGCATATCCGCACTTGCGGAATCACTGAACGGAGGTCCATTCGCTGCCCTTCTCGCCCTCACAGGAACGTTTTAAAGGGTCAATTCAACAGTGAATTTACTATTTAATACTAATTTGATTTCAAATAAATAATTCTTGTCATTCTGAACAATTCAGATTTATCGGAATGGTGAAGAACCTCAAGGGTAAATTAATTATCAATTGTTTGAGAACCTTCTCCCGTCAAGTCGGGATCAGGATGACTTATATTTTTTCCATATAGTGAATATCTCATCTGCAATATTATGCACACTTTCAAATTGTTCAACATCGATCTCGATAGGATTAGAACGATTCCTGAACCAAGTGAGTTGGCGTTTGGCGTATTGCCGTGTGCGCAAGATAATCTCCTCTTCTACTTCCTCAAGCGTGTATTCACCAACAAGATACTTGCAGATTTGATGGTAGCCTATGGAATCCAGGGCGTGGACTTCACCCTCAGAATATTTTTCCAGCAATGCCTTTGTTTCTTCTATCCAGCTGTTGGCCAGCATTTTTTTTGTCCGGTTACAGATGCGTGTTTCCAAATCCTGTTTATCCATGGATAATAAAATGACGCAAAAATCATGATTGGTTGATGGGTTGATTGTTTGACTGTTGAAATGTTCTGTTGGGGACTTGCCGGTAATCTCAAATATTTCCAGAGCCCGAACAAGACGCTTTTTATTATTGATGTGCACAATGTGTCCATATTCAGAATCGATGCCCTGCAGTTTTTTCAGCAAAGCTGCAGCATCTTGGTCATATTCCTCGTTCAACTTTTCACGTATCTTCAAGTCAGCAGTACTGTCTTCGAATATCCCTTTGGTCAGCGCTTCCAGATAAAGACTTGCTCCGCCACAAATAATAGGTTCTTTACCACGCATCCTTATTTCTGCTATACACTCCTTAACTAATGTAGAATATTCCCCGGCAGAAACAATCTCATGCGGCTCACGAATTGCAATGAGATGATGGGGAATCAGCTCTAATTCTCCTGCACTCGGTTGAGCTGTACCGATGGGCATGCCCCTGTATAACTGCCGGGAATCCAAGCCGATAATTTCACCTTTGACCTTTTGAGCAACGGCAATGGCAACACTCGTTTTGCCAACGGCTGTGGGACCGACAATGGCGAGGATAGGTTTTACTTTCATTTATTAATGTGATTATTTTATAGATTGAAGGTCAATGACTTTATCACTAAAATTCTGTAGAGAATTTAACTTATGAATAAAATTTTACAAATACAGTATAGCACGCTCTCTTGCGGAGTTATCATGTACATACTTGTAGATCAAGTTGACAAAAAACAATAATATATAGGCAGTGATGGAATTTCTATCATGTTAACCTCAGCAAAGATACTTATTGTGGGCGGTGCTTCGCTGGATACCCTCACTATCAACAGCATAAATTATACTTCACCAGGCGGAGCTGGCTTGTACACCGCTCTGGCTGCTGTCAAATGCGGTGCAGACGTAACATTGTTAGCACCTTTACCGAATCCTATGCCCGAAGAACTCACCCAAGCTGCAGCTCTTGTAAACTGGATCGGGCCAACAATCACACCCGCAGAGTTGCCTGTTTTTCATATCATTCAGGAACAAGGGAAAACAATATACACGAAAACATTTTTTGGCGCAGAAGAGTCATTAAAGACAGATGTTTTACCTAGTAATCTTTCTGAATTCGATCTTGTCCATGTAGCACCGCTGGGTGACACGGCCAGACAGTGTCATTTTATTAACGCCTGTCGTGATCGAAATGCAAAAATCATTTCCGCCGGTACTGGAATGCCCCTGATCAAAAACAATCTTGAAAAAATAAGTGCAGTCATTCAAAGTGTTGATCTTTTTTTTATGAATGAAGAAGAAGCTCACCTGATTTTTCCCGATACAAAACACATTAAAACATCCACTGGCAAAGTTCTTTTTGTAACCAAGGGTCCAAAAGGTACATCCGTTTATATTGGCGATCATGAAATAGACATTGAATCTGTTGATACAAACGGGCTGGATCCCACGGGTGCCGGTGATACATTTTGTGGTGCTACCATTACAGGAACTGCATGTGGTGAACATCCGCTAAAAGCTGCGTTGGCCGCTTCAGCGCTTGCTGCAGAAATGATCTCGGGCATCGGACCGGAGAACCTTTTAAAAAAATCAAAATCACCGGAAATCCATACAGACGAACGTGTTCAGGTGAATCAAGATCAGGTTCGACGTACAGCAAAACTCATATCCGGACTAAAAGAAGAAAAACCATATAATTTTATTGCCTCTTCCCTTCCAAATGTTGATCATCCACTAACAGTGAATTATTTCTTCGCCACTACTCTGCAGCAATTCAGTTTCTGGACTACAAGAAATGAATTTTATCATTTGCCATTGATAGAAACCATTGGTGGAGAAAAACTCAAAGGAGCCTTTTACCTTTTTATGGCTTACCAACAAAAGTTGGAGAATGATCCCGAATATTTTTCTCCGGAAAGACAAGCCAATCAAACTTTGGATGAAATGGTGGAATTATTTCGTGCTGATGATGGAAAAGATGTTATGCCAGCCGTGGAACTGCATTTGGCAGCCGCTCATCGTTACGGCAAAACCATGTTGAATTTGGGATGGACACCACAAAGCATCATAAAAACAGCATTAGAGACCGATCATCCTTTGAAATCATTCCTGGGTATGCTGGATCATGTTGGTGGTTACAGGGAAGATCCCTTAAGAAAAAAAAGTGCATTACTGGCTATGATACTTAATAACCGCCCGGAGAAATATTTCGAATTTGGAGAAAATGAATTTCTACCGCCAATCATTGATTACCATTGCATGCGCTCCAATCTGCGTATGGGTCTTATAGATGTTGTAGACAATAATTTGCGAAATAATCTAGAAAACAGAGCACTCGTAAGTGAAAATGATGAATGGGCAGTTCGTTACGCAGCTTATCGTGCTGTGGATCAGTTGCCTATTCTATCGGGTAGGTCTATGGCAACAGTGGATGAATATTTTTTCTTTTCCAGGAAGCGCTGCCCTGAAATGACTGTCCCGGAATGTTCCGTTTGTAGTGCAGATCCTGTATGTGCACACCGCAAAGAATTGTTTCAGCCTGTTATCCGAACAGATTTTTATTAATTTCTATCATGGTCCAGATTAAAACTAAAACTGTTGAAGACTATTTAAATGAACTACCAGATGACCGCCAGGCAGCTATTGCTGCATTACGAGAAATAATTCTTGATAATATTCCCGGTGGTTATGTTGAAACTATAAATTGGGGTGCGATCAGTTACGAAATTCCTTTGGAAACCTACCCAGACACGTATAACGGCAAACCTCTTTCCTATGTGGCGTTGGCATCACAAAAACAGCACATGGCGGTGTATATGCAGACCCAAAACAATTAAAAATCTTAACGGATGCCTTTAAAGACATGGGGGTAAAACTAAATATGGGCAAATCATGTATCCGCTTTACGAAACTGGAAAAGATACCATTGGATACAATCGGGAATCTCATCGCTATGACTTCAGTGGAAGATTATATAAAACACTATGAAAAGGTTAAGAAAAAATAGAATATTAAAAATTATATTCGTTCGAAGCGCTTGTCCAGTTCTTCAATTGAAAGCTGAACAATGATCGGTCGCCCGTGGGGACAATAGTAGGGATGATTTGTAGCGAACAGACGATTCACCAGTGCCTGCATTTCCTGGATTGTCAAAGGATCACCAGCTTTCACAGCAGCATGACATGAATACGAGGCCGCAAGGCCTTCCTGCCAAGAACTGTATTTTTTCTTATTCTCCAGGTATGAATCCATAATATCACGAATAATGGTCTTTTCATTCCCCCACACCATTTCAGAGGGAATAGCTTCCACCATGACCGTATTTTTACCGAATTCCTGCATGCGAAATCCAAGCTTATTCAGATTGGGAAGAATATCCAGGAGAACAGAAAATTCATCAGCGGAAAACTCTAGTGTTTCCGGGAATAACAACGTTTGTGCTCCCAAAGGTGCTTTTTCAAATGCGTTCAAGGCGTCTTCAAACAAAACACGCTCATGAGCCACATGCTGATCGATGATCACCAAACCGCTATTGATCTGGGAAACAATATATTTATCATGGATCTGCCAGATATTCCCGGTGCTGACCTCTTCTCCCTCGCTTTTCTTTTCAGAAAGTCTATCCATATATGTTTTCGCCCGCTGCAGTCCTTGTTGGATGGGTGTATCTACTGCAGACAATGACAGGGTCGCCTGTTGTAATGAGTTACCGAACTCTGGGAATTGTGTCTCCATTTTAGAAAAATCCGGAATGGTGTCTAATATGGAACGCAACGCATCTGCCACTGCCGATTTCAGTACATGGTATAACCGCCATTCGTCCTTGAAGCGCACTTCGATCTTCATGGGATGGACATTCACATCCACCTGGTCTACCGGCTGCACCAGGTTGAGCACATAGAATGGATATTCACCCCTTTTAAGCAACGATTGATAGGCACTATAGACAGCGTTATTCAGCAGACGATGCTTTATAAAGCGGCGGTTCAGGAAAATATATTGCTCACCCGGACGCGAACGAACAAGGTTCAGACTCCCAACATAACCACTGATTGTAAAATCACCTTTGACGGTGTTTACTTCCAGTAAATGATCTCTGTATGTGGGATCCAATAAATTATTGATGCGTTCTTTTAAGCTCTCACTCTGGATATTCAGAATTTCTTTATCATCATGATACAATTTAAAGGCCACTTCAGGATAGGCAAGTCCATATCTACGAGCCATCGCAACTATCTGACGGAATTCAACTCGCTGGGACTTTAAAAATTTCTTTCTGGCAGGAGTGTTATAAAAAAGGTTGCGGACGTCAATGCGTGTTCCTTGAACAGGTTCAGCCGGCATTATTTCACCTGCTTCGCCATCGAGTATTGAAACAGCGAAGCCGCCATCACTATTGATACATGATGTCATTTCCATTTCCGAAACAGAGGCTATACTGGCCAGGGCTTCTCCCCGAAAACCAAGTGAATTGATATTGAATAAATCATCAATTGTTTCGATCTTATTCGTTGTATAGCGTTCGACTGCCAAATTCATGTCATCCGGAGAAATTCCACCACCATTATCTGATACTTGAATAAGCTGGTGCCCTCCTTTTTCAATGACAATCGTGATTTCTGTGGCATTGGCATCCAGACTGTTCTCTACAAGCTCTTTAACCACTGACGCTGGACGTTCCACTACTTCACCGGCGGCGATCTTGTTACGCAAGTCTGTAGATAATAGGTGGATTTTAGCCATTAGCCTTCGATGATCTTTAGTGTTTGACGGAAAATCTTTCTTTCCAACTTTGATGCTTCATTCAAAAGTTCATCCACCTGTTTCTTTTTTCTGTTTGTATAGCGTTTATCTTTAACACCGGACAAATTGATCAACACATTCATGCAAGCTCCACGAACAGCTGCCAAAGCAACCTCCCCGGATACTCCCACATCACTGACAGAATTTGGATTACCTTTTTTCACCAACTCATTAGCGATTTCTAAAACCGATAATGAAAGTTCTGCGGCTTCTAATGGAATTTCAATGGCGTACTTGTTTGCAGCGAGGACTGCTTTTCGTTTAGCAATTTTTTCTTCATCAGAATTTGAAGGAAGTCGATTAGCATCCATAACCGTATTAAAGGCATTCGTATCCTCATCTATCAAAAATGATAATCTATCTTTTATTTCTTGAGCTTTATTGCCCATGGCATCCATTTCATCCTGCGATGCTTCAAACCCTTTCTTCTCATGGGTCAACGCTGCCACCATGGACACCAGAGCCGCACCGAGACTGCCAGCCAGGGCTGCTACGCTGCCACCGCCGGGAGCCGGAGAATTACTGGATAGTTCATCGACAAATCCATCAGATGTCAGCTCCGATAACTTACCGGTGCTTTGACCAACAGCAAATTCAACAATTTTTTCCTCCGGTTTGAATGGATAAAGGTCATTCAGACCCAAAGATTGCAGGGCACACTCAATAATGTCTGTTGCTGGTACGGCGGTGGTGCGGCGTTGTTTCTTTAGATAATGACGCCCAGCCATTAATAAAGCTTCTTTAGGGATCAATCCCACCAATTCACTACCGGTTACACGAATACCTCTCTCAATAGCTAACTCACAGGCTTTATCAAATACATCATGTATAGTGGACACTTTATAATTATTGAAATTGATAGAGATCTGTGCCCGCTTAAATTCATCGATATACCAACCTACACCTTTCACATCTTTGAACAATCCCGGAATTATAACTGCTTTTCCATTTTCATCTCGTACAATTTTTCCATCCAACAAGTTAGGTGAATCCGGATTTGGAATACGTTTGCTTCGACCTTTTTCACGAAGCTCAAAAGCGATGTCTGTGGCCAAGCGCTGGTCTCGTGTATTCAAATTGATATTATAAGCAATTAAAAACTCTCTCGAACCCATAACCGTGGCTCCGCTTTTAGCATTGAATTTTGCCGGTCCGTAATCGGGTTTCCAATGGGGATCTTTCAATTTTATAGAAAGCCCTTCATATTCTCCCGCACGAATATTTGGCAAACTTTTCCGTTCTTCATTCTGGGCAGAATTTTCATAGAGATAAACAGGGATGGATAATTCCTTGCCCACCCGTTCAGCTACACGATGTGAAAGCTCAACACAATCTTTCGCGGTGACACTGCTGACAGGAATAAAGGGACACACATCCGTAGCTCCCATACGTGCATGAGCACCGCTATGGTTGCGCATATCGATCACATCCGCAGCAGTAGCAATCGCCTGAAAAGCAGCTTCTTCTATATTCTCAACAGAACCCACGAATGTGACAACGGTACGATTTGTATCCTTTCCTGGATCGATATCCAGAAGAGTAATTGCCTCCACTGCTTCGATGGCAGTGGTGATCTTCTTTATCTTAGCCATATCACGGCCTTCGGAAAAATTAGGTACACACTCTACAAGCTGTTTCATGTGCTTAACCTATTCCTGCAATTTTCATTAAATAATAAATCAGCCATATTATAACTACCAGTAATACAATTGTCCTTCCAAGAGAACTGGATGATCTTCGCCGATCAATAATTCTTCTAAAAAAATGACCTTTATCATTCCTGATCATAACCCGGCAAAAAGGAATAAAAAGAAATTCACAAAAGGACTCATGACTATCCATATAGGTGAAATTTTCGTAAAATAACCAATCATGATCAAGCCCAGTAATATCTGTGGACCATACATCTGGAGTTTATAAACCAATTCTGGATTTTTTCGTGACATGATACCAGAGAATATTTGTGATCCGTCCAATGGCGGTATCGGAATCATATTAAAAACCGCCAGCATTATATTAATTTGAGTAAATAAAAGAATCATCAATGTGATCGAGCCACTAACAAGACCGGAACGAATAATCGTTCCACCCACAAAGGCCAAAAGCAAATTTGCTGCCGGACCGGCAATGGCAATCTTCATCATATCCACCCGGGGATTAGCCAGATAGCGTGAATCCACCGGAACAGGTTTCGCCCAGCCAAAGCCCACAAATAATATCATCAACGATCCAAAGGGGTCTAAATGCGCCAATGGATTTAGCGTAAGCCTCCCGGAATATCGGGCTGTGGGGTCGCCCAGTTTATTGGCCACCCAGGCATGGGAAAATTCATGAAAAACCAGAGCAAAGACAAGCACAGGAATCAGGAGAATTAATACTTCAATTGGAACTCTAAATAACATATACTACCACCGTGGATGGAACGTCCGATGTACCTCCTTTAAATGTTCTTTGTCTAAATGGGTATAGATCTGTGTGGTGGAAATGTCTGCATGACCCAGCATTTCCTGAACGGCCCGGAGATCTGCACCGCCTTCCAATAAATGAGTGGCAAAGGAATGACGCAAGGTGTGCGGGCTGACTTTTTTGGTAATACCAGCAGTCTGGCTCCATTTTTTCAAAATATTGTAAACTGTCATGCGTGTGAGCGGTCTGCCGTTACGGCTCAGAAAAACAATGCCTTTCGTTTCGAGCTTGCGAGCTAACCCTGATCGTTCAAATCGAAGATAATCATTCAACCTTTCCATGGCGCTTTTACCGATGGGTACCAGACGTTCCTTATTTCCTTTTCCAGACACGCGGACCATTTCATTTTTCAAAAGCATTCCAGTCAAGTTGAGATGACATACCTCTGACACACGTAGTCCAGTAGAATACAATATTTCAAGCAGCGCTAGATCACGCCTGGCAAGGGGAGCTGCTTCATCCACAGCGTCCAAAATATCATCCACTTCTTGCACCGTTAACACTTCCGGCAGTTTCCGGGGTAGTTTTGGCGCTTCCAATAGTTGTGATGGATTGTTTTCCACCCAAAGTTCTGCGTTCAAAAATGAATGGTAGGAACGAATGGATGAAAAAACCCGGGAAATACTGGCTGGGGCTAAATGAGCATCGGATAATTCGCGGATAAATCCGCGTATATGCTTCTGCTTTATGGCCTTGAGGTTACTCAAGCCCTTTGCTTCTAAATAGGATACATAGTTTTTAAGATCACGCTTGTAAGCA
>Ga0310123_10002136_pt1 | contig 15940 bp, 20 predicted proteins | sample CB6_AW_1057_MG_FD_203505 | JGI IMG/M metagenome (GOLD analysis project Ga0310123, IMG submission 203505) | Marine microbial communities from Western Arctic Ocean, Canada - CB6_AW_1057 | ecosystem: Environmental > Aquatic > Marine > Oceanic | place: Canada: Western Arctic Ocean | collected... | reverse complement strand
TTAGTGGAGCAGGAATAGATCAATCATTTTTGATTATAAAAGATAGAGAAAAAACAAAGTTTTTGCTTGATTTTATAGATGGCAATATTGGCCAGTGTATTGTATTTTGTTCAACAAAAATTAGAACACGCGATGTTGCAAGAATGCTCCGCAAAGCTGGTAAGAAATCAGTGGCAATTGAAGGAGATATGTCCCAAAATAAACGTGAGGACTCCATGCAGAGATTTAGAAAAGCTAAAGTGGATATACTGGTTGCAACTGATGTTGCAGCGAGAGGAATAGATGTGCCAGAAGTTGCTCTTGTAGTCAATTACGATATTCCAAATCAAGATATGGTATATTTCCATAGAATAGGTAGAACTGCAAGAGCGGGTGCCAAGGGTAGAGCAATTACACTAGTTTCATACTCGTCAGTTGGAGAATGGAATGAAATAAAAAAACAGACACATGTTAAGATGACAGATCTTAACGAAAAACTTGGAATTGAATTTAAGATTCCTGATCCGCTCAAGCGGAAAGCAGATACTGGACGGCGTTTTAATAGATTTGCAAAAAATACCGGTAGGCAATCTCATGGTAGACATCGAAATGCCAGAGACCAATATGCTAAAAGAAAAAGTCCTCAACATATAACAACAAGAAGTTACTTTAGTAAAAAGAAGCGTTGGTAAACTATCTATCTTAGAAGATTTAAAGCCTACATCAAGTAAATAAAAGTGAAATAAAATAATGCATAAAGGATTTGTGTTACTAAATTGTGATTTGGGTGCTGAGGAATTTATTGTAGAGGAACTTAGAAAAATTTCCCAAGTTTCACAGGCATATGTCACATTTGGAGCATATGATGTGATTGCAGAAATAAATACAGACTCACAGGAAGATTTTGATGAAACTGTCTCATTCAAGATAAGACGATTAACACGCGTTGTTAGTACAATGACACTTAATGTTATTGGGTCTTAATGGTTATATGAGTAATTATTTTGGTAATTCTAGTTGGAAAAAATAGAATACACTGGAACTGTGTTTCTACTTGATCACAAGTATCCAGAACCATTATTGAATCATAGTATCAAAAAATTAGAAGGCCTTGGAATAAAAAAAGAGGATATAACAATAACTGATTCGCCAGAAAAGCCTAAGATTGATGATATTGTAGTAGAGGTTTTTCCGTACCACCTAGAGATAGCGCGTGTGAGAACAATTAGAAATGATTCATTTATCAGCGGTTCACTTATGACGGTTGAACTGAAGGCTGATGCTAATGGTAAATATATTGATTAATCCTGAAAAACATATTTCATTGAGGTAAAAACTATGGCTGAAAAACGAAGGGAAAAACGTGTAGACAAACTTACCAGACCAAAAAAAAAGAAGCAGACTACTGTGTATGCTGCAATTGCAATAGGAGTGATAATAATTGCATTATCGATATTTTTTGTTTATTCTAATGATCAAGCAAAAGAACGTGGCAAGGCTTTTGGTAAGGCGTTAGAATTTATTCAGGATGATTTAAGAAAGTTAACACACTCATTTGATTCAAAAGTCTCAATGTTCAAACAAGGAGACATTGACAAGGAAATATTCTTAGAATTTGCTGAAAAACATGAACGTGAAATGGAAAAAATTATTTTGCGATATGATAATTTACAAATAACACAATCGTTTGTTTCGTCTGTTGAATTATTCAAATTGTCATCTGAAACACAGTTAGAAAGTGATAAACATATGATGGAATGGGTTATGACCGGCGATGAAACAGCAAGAATCAGATCAGATTCTTTATTGCAACAATCATTTGAATATGAAATGGCTGCGTTGTCAAAATTTAAGTTAGCACAAGGTCAAACAAACCCATAACTTATTTAATTATACCAAAAAAGAACTAGTATTGAAAAAGCTAGTACTGTTTCTACTCTTAACTGTATTTACGATACCTAGCGCTTTTGCTGAAGTCTATATCGATAATGACCGCAAGTATATTGGAGATGATGGTACCATCCACGTAGTTGGTGAGATTATAAACGAGTCAAACCAGCCGATAAACCAAGTTAATGTTATTGCAATTTTTTATTCTGATGGTAATAGTATCTATCAGACAAGCACTGAAAATTTAACTAATATGATTATGCCAGAAATGAAAGGAGTTTTTGATTTAATGGTGACTGAAGATATTGGTCGTGTTGATTATTATGCATTAGATATAGATTTCAAAGTAACACAACCAAAAGACCAGGTAATTGAAATTACATCATCTGAATTTACATATGGTCCAGCTGGCAGTATTGCTATACAGGGAACTGTTACGAACAATGGTGAAATAACAGCTAATATGGTAAAAGTTCTCGCCACATTATATGGTAGGGATGGTGATGTTGTTGCTGTTTCACAGACAAGAACAGAACCAGATTATTTACGAGTGAACGATGAATTATTCTTTTTAATTCCTATCCTAGATAAAACACAAGTAAATGAAATAGTAGATTATTCACTTGTAGCAGAATCAGAAGAATATACAGCAGTGCCGGAATTTCCTTTGGGTTCAGGTTTATTGTTAGTTGCTTCACTTTCTGCATATATTGCAATAACTAAAAATCCTTCAGTAGTTACAAAAAGTTTAGGGTATCTAAGCAACCCAAAATGGATTTTATCACGTTTGAGATAATTTTCTTTCTAATAATAAAATGACACTCTCTAATGAAATTCAAACTTTTCTAGTTAGCCAGATTGAATATTACACTAAAGAAGCTAAATCCTATAAAGAAATGGCCAGAGAATATAACATAGATGATAACTTGGTACATGATACTGCTTTTGGCATAATTGTTGGCTGTATCTACTCGAGTTTTCTTCAAACATTTACAAATCAAAACAGTGTTCCAAACTCACAAGATATGGAAGATTTTACTGAAATAATTATCAAGAATTCTAAGAAAATAAAAGAGTCTATCATAACTGAGGGCAGTCAAAAATTAGAACAAAAATGATTCTTGTACATTTAATTATAGATAAATTGCAAAATGTCTATCAGAAATGAATGAAATAGATGTATACAGAATACACCAAATTGTTGATAATAGCAATGCGGTACAAATCTCATTAATTGAGGATGTACAAACAGAACCATTATCCCAGAAACAATTAATCACAGAAAATGTAGCTAAAAAATTAGATGATGACACAAAAAAGCAAGTTATGCCACTTTTAGAAGCTATACTTCAAGCACAGCCAACCATTAGAGTAAAGAGCTATGCTCAAACAAATATTTCCATCACAATGCCAAAAAATCGATATGTAAAGATGGGAAGACCTCAAGTTGGCGATAAATTAGAAGTGAATTTAAAAAAGATTTAGAGTTCCTTTTCTATCTCAGATAAATCAGATAGCGGTAATGAACAACTGAAATTTTTGCAGATAAACACGTTTGTTTTATCATCCTGAAATTCTTTTCCAGAAAAGAATGCATACTTTGATAATGTGTCCAAATTATTTTGATTTGTAACTAGAACCATAATTGATTCTGGTAGGAATTTTTTTTGTAACGATGAAATGAGTACAGAGTTTTTATCATTAATTATAGTAATTTCTGTAGGTCCTTGATGATACAAATACAACACGTTAAGTAAATATCCAAATGCAAACGGATTTTCTGCCGCAGATGTTGCTTGTGATTCAATAATTTTTTTGGTGATTTCTAAATATTGTTTATTTTGAGTTATGTGATATAATCTAAGCAACATGTATGCAGCGACAGAATTTCCGGATGGCATGGAAAGATCATAATTACTTTTTGGACGTATAATCAATTTTTCATGATTATCAGACGTGAAAAAAAACCCACTGGTAGAATCATCCCAAAAATGTGTTATTAGATAATTAGCCAGATTGGTTGTAAATAGTAAATACTTTGGATCTGAAGTATTTTCAAACATATCAATTGATGCGTTTGCCATATACGCATAATCATCCAAGTATCCGTTCAGTTTTGGCTCTCCATTTTTGAATGTTCTATGCAAGATACTGTTTTTCTCGAAATTATTTTCAAAGAAATCTATTGATTTTTTTGCCATGTCAAAATATTTTGAATTGTCAGTTATTCGATAACCTGACAGAAAAGCAGAAATCATCAAACCGTTCCACGAAGTTATAACTTTATCATCTTTTCCAGGTTGTTCTCTTTCGTTTCTAACTTCAAGTAATTTATCAGAACATTTTGAAATTATATCATGTATCTCAGATTCACTCTTTCCAAATTTGAAGGCTAAGGAAGATGCATTAATGTTATTTGCAAGGATCGTGTTTCCTTCAAAATTTCCACCATCCGTTACATCATAATAAATACAAAATATTTCAGAATCTTCACCTAAAATTTTTTCAATTTCCCGTTTTTTCCATACAAATGTTTGACCCTCTTCGCCATTGGTATCAGCATCCTGTGCGGAAAAAAATGTGCCTTCACTTGATGTCATTTCCCGAATAACATAATCAAGAGTTTTTTTTACAACATTCTCAAAAAAAGGATCTTTGGTAATTTGGTAAGCCTCAGAATAAACTATGGGTAGTAGTGCATTATCATACAACATTTTTTCAAAATGCGGTACCAACCATCTTGCATCAGTAGAATAACGGTGAAAACCACCACCAATTTGATCAAAGATTCCACCCTTTGCCATTTTTTTCAAGGTTAGCAATGCAAATTTTTGGAATTTAGATATCCCAGAAAGTTTTGAGTATCTAAACATGAATGACAAATTAGATGCGTTTGGAAATTTTGGTGCCTGACCAAAACCACCGTATGTAATATCAGCCATTTGTAAAAGATTAATCGCCGCTTCATCAAGTATTGATTTATCAATTTTAGAAGGTGTAGGAAATTGTTTTAGCTTGTCTAGATTTTGCATAAAGTTATCAGCTGCCTTTTCAACATCTTTTGGTTTTTCCTTCCATGATTGTGCCAACTGTCTGCAAAGACTTCCAAATCCAGGTCTTCCATACGAATCAATGGAAGGAAAATATGTTCCAACATAAAATGGTCTTTGATCAGGAGTGAGAAATACGCTTAACGGCCAACCACCTTGTCCTGTAGACATTTGACAAACTTTTTGATAAATATCATCTAGATCAGGACGTTCCTCTCTGTCTACTTTGATGTTAACGAAATTTTCATTCATGATTTTTGCAATTTCTTCATCTTCAAATGATTCATGTGCCATAACATGACACCAATGACATGAACTGTATCCAACACTTAGAAAGATTGGCTTGTTTTCTTTTTTTGCACTGCCAAGTGACTCTTCATTCCATGCATGCCAGTCTACTGGGTTTTGAGCATGCTGTAATAGGTATGGGCTAGATTCATTCCCAAGTTTGTTTTCACCCATGAAATTCTCTGCTGATATATGCTATTTGTATCTATTTTAGACATTGAGCTAGGTAATTTTTAAGACAAATCTGACAGATTCAAAAAAGATTATGTAGCAGCTTTACCTAGCAGGATTTAGAATGAACACAAAAAGACATTATTGTAATAACTGTGGATTGAAAAATAACAAATGCAAATGTGAGGAATTGAAATGACAGAGAAACCTAAAGATGTTGAAAAATATTTTGAAAACTCAAAATGTAAAATATGTGGAGTTGTAGTCCAACCACATTTTCAGGGCAATATCAAACTCCCAAAAGAAGAACATTTGGCTAAAGAGCATAGTGATTTAGAATGAACGATGATGAAAAAATCTTAGAATCATAAACTGAGTTATATCTGATATAAACAGGTAGGTTAATTGTATGTAATCTGATTATTTCCAGATAGCTGCATCATCATGCTTGTAAATTTCTACATTAATTTGGGTAAGGAGTTTCTTCTTTGATTTGTTTGCCTTTTTTTCATTGCTGTAATCCTTCTTTTCCACTAATTCTTGCAGCCGTATAAGCTGCTCAAGGGTAAAATTTTTGAATTTATTTTTGGAAATCTCCTCAAGAAGCTTTATTCTTTCTTTATCATCGTCAGTGAGTCGGTAATCCATTATTGAAAATAGTTTTAGACTGATTTTAATTCTTATTGTTTACAAAAATTTAAGAACAGATACCAAAATTGAATATCATGCCTGAAAAGATGCGAGCAATGGTTCTTTCAAAACTTGGCCCAGTTGAGTCAAACCCACTAAAACTTACTGAAATTGATAGGCATGAAATTGCAAACCCCAAAGAAGTTCTGGTAAAGATTGAGGCATGTGGTGTATGTCATTCACAACTACATTCGATAGAAGGAGATTGGGAAGATATTGGAATACCACCTACGTTGCCAACAGTTCCTGGACATGAAATTGTTGGAAAAATTGTAGAGATTGGCAATGATGTTACAAAATTTAAAGTGGGTGAAAGAGTAGGAATAACTCCTCTACTTGGTTCCTGCTTAGATTGTCAATATTGTAATGAAGGTAAAGAATACCTTTGCGAAAACATGGATGTCACTGGGGAATCTCTAAAGGGTGGATACACAGAATACATTACTGTATCAGAGGAATTTGCAACCAAAGTTCCTGATACAATGAAGCCTGAATATGCAGCGCCACTATTTTGTGCTGGAATAACAGCCTACAAAGCAGTAAAAGCTGCTGAACCTAAAAAGAATAAAAAAATTGCAGTTTTTGGTATAGGAGGAGTTGGACATATGGCAATACAATTTGCCAAAATTGAAGGATGTGAAGTTAGCGGAGTTTCAAGAAAAGAAAAACATCTTGAAGTAGCAAAAAAACTTGGTGCCGATAATATTTTTGTATATTCATCTAATCAAGAACAGTTTCTGCAAGATCTAAATGAAAAATATGGATTGTTTGATGCTGCCATTGTTTTTGCACCGGTTGATCAAGTGACTGATACTGCAATTAAATCAATCAAAAAGGGAGGAACTGTTGTTATTGCTACAGTTGGTAAGATCCCTAATTTTTTAGCGTTTGAAGAAAAGACAATTAGGGGAACTTTGATAGGCTCACGAAAAGATATGGAAGATGTAATTAAAATTTCAGATGAACATAAACTGGAAGTTGTAACAGAATCTTTTCCATTAGAACAGGCAAACGAAGTTCTGATTAGACTTAAAAATTCAGAAATAGATGCGCGTGCAGTTCTTATTCCTTAAAATACTTGTATCAAATCATGAATTGTGTAAGATGCCATCATACTGATGAGGCTCATGAAACAACAAGTAATGATTCTCTTCTGCAACGTGGAAGATGTATAATACCATCCTGTGACTGTACAAAATTTTCTGATACAATAAAAAAAATTGATGAAGACTTGCTCTAAAAATAGTTCATATATGAAGTAACAAATGATATTCTATGGAAAAGCACATTCCCCTTGATAACACAATAAAGGATCTTGATGACATAATGTCAAGGGTAAACGGTCTTGAAGTTTCATCCACTGATGAATATCAAAGGGCGATGGTAAGCGTACTCAAAACGCTTGTGCAAGGTGAAATAAACCTGTTTAAAGAATTTGAGCACCTCAAAAAGGCAATAGATCTTGTTACTTTGGAAATGTTTAAAATAAAAAATAAAAACTAGTCTTGCTCTGGTTCTGGCTCTGGTTCGATTGTCCGTGCTATGGTAGTTTGTGCGTTTTGAGAATCCTCATTTACTTCGTTACAAACTGGCTTGTATTTGCTAATAATCTTCTTAACCAATTGATTTCGTTGAGATTGACTAGATTCCCACATTGGATAAATTGAAAGATATAGATTTTCTTCCTTGCCGGTATATGATAACCAGCACTTGAATTGACCATTTTTTGTAAAAAAATCCTTAGATTCAGTTTTTTCTGATTCAGCAACATAAATTATATTAAAAACATCCTTGTTTTTAGAAAAAATTATGTATACTACACGATCCATCGGTGGACCCCATTCTGATAATTTTATCGGTCCCAAGAATTCATACTGAAGAATCTGTATAGACAATTCTATTTGTTAACAAGTTCCGCCTTTATTCTTTTTCCATTAGTGCTTAAAATTTATGGCATAAACTGATCTCCTGAAGGATTAAATGCCGCCAGTTAAGATTCAGAGATTGTATGAAAGAGCCTCATCATCAGAGAAAAGTTGGATATGGTATGATAATGGTTGCTGCATCATTGGCTTTAATTGGAATACTTCAGTTATCCATAGGACCGGACGTTCTTTTTGGGGATGACATACAAAGACAACAATTAGAACTTTTTGAGGATTGTAAGGCTAATGATTTTCAAGATCCACAATGTGCTAAGTGGTTAGATGAAATGCAGTTACAGGAATGTAGAGAAAACAAGGATGTGGAAAGTTCTGAGTGTCATAAGTATAGGATGTGGGTAATAACAGATCAGGAACTGGAAGAAATATTAGAAAATGCTAAGAACAACGAATAGATAAATTATAGATAGCCGTTCGAATAATCATCCCACATGTTTTGCTTTGTGGTAAGTTTATTCATTTCATAAAATGCACCAGAAATAATTCCAGCATAGAAAAATGTGTAAAGAAATACCTGTGAATGAGTTGGATCACTCTGTGTGAGACTAACTGAAACCATCGAAAAGAAAACAAACGTTCCAACAAATGAAATAATTTTACCTAAATAGCCACTTCCCAATCCCACAATTTTTCGAGTGGCAGCTGCCATCAGAACTATGCTAGATACAATCATGAAGGTTATTCCACCATTGTATTTGATCAATTGTGTTACTGATTCAACTATATCACCATCAAACAAATTGGTAGGCATCATACTGCCTCCGTGTAATGCAAAATTCACTGAACTGAATAAGCCACCAATAACAAAGAAGAATAGAAACAACTTAACAATTCCACGCTTCAGAGGACTTCTTGACTCTGATGGACTCATAACCCGTTCGGTAATCTTCAATCCATAAAGAAATCCGACTATGAATGTTGGGATAAACATAACATATACTGCCATAGGGGTTTCGTTCGTGATGCTCTCAATCATTGGTTGAAATACAACAAACAAGGTTAGAGCAGATATGGCAGATATAGAGAAAATGATAAAAGTAGAATATCTAACAAGTACAGAATCAGATTCATTCGATGCTAGCCAATTTGACATGTAAAATGCTTAAAAAATATGGATTAAACGAGAAGTAAAAAAATCATTTAGTCAATTGATCAATTCTGTTTACCTCCACATACATTGTCACAATAAATATGCCTAAAATCCTGAGGTTAATGGGTTTTCGGGCTTGATTATTTCACGAAGAACAATTGTTGCAAATGAACCCCTAGAAAGCGAAAATGATACAGTGCCATCTTTCATTATGTAATCATCACATTTTATGGAGGAATTTCTGAACCCGCCCTCACTGCTTATTTCTTGTATCTCTTTAGAGAAAAAATCTTTATGCGTGATTCCCTCGTCACGTAAAATCTTTTCAATGTAATAATGGAAACGGGTTTTTTTATAATACGAGTAACCAACAAATGGAATAGCTAATCTTTGTGAAGGATCATTTTCAAATTTTCCTAATTCCCCATTTTTACTGTAACAAACATCATCAGATTGTGGAAAAAATAATTCTTCACCAGCATCTAAAGACATGCTCAATGTATGATTAAAAATATACGATTGGTATGACTGAACAAAAAATCGTCTGATTGATAATGGTAAAGCGCGTAAAGTCTTAACTGGATCACCATGTTCTATCATTTCCTTTAATGCAATCTTTTCAAGATCCATGCCATTTGGAAGTATTTTCAAGGCTTCAGGATATTTTGTTACATCAGACATTAATTCTCGTAGTTTGGTATTTTCGACTTTATCATATTCAGAAGTAAAAGAAAGCAAAAGATCAACTGCGCCAGCAAAGTCTTTTTGTATTATCGATCTTCCTATTAGATGCGTCACAGGTCTGCGCGAACCAAATCTTTGATAACCATAAAAATTTAAAATTTTATCAAATTCGCTGAACTTTACTAGTTCGTTTGATGCCCCGTCAATTCTTATCTGAAAATTGTTACCAATCATTTCTTTTTTTGATAATACTTTATCCGTAAACCCAACTTTTTTTAGATTGTATTTTGACTCACTTACTTCAAAATGCTTATTAGTTTTGTATGTGGTAAATACAAACTGTTCTGTTACTGCAGAAGCATCCTTGAGACCAAGGGATTTTAATCTAATTCCATGCTTTTTAAAAATCTCATTTAGGGCATGTGTTGTATCAATTCCTTTTTTTTGTAATTTGTAAACAGCAAAACCACTGTCTGAACATATCTTAGAATTAGCCTTTTCCGTTATTAATTCTGAAACGACAAAATCTTCTTTTTGCTTTCGTATCGTTCCCCCACATCCGGGAAAATTTGTCGTATATGCTAATATTCCAATCTCAGAATCTATTTTTGGAATCACACTATTTTCACTATGATAAACTGAGAAACAGCAATGTCACCAGTATACCCACCAAGAAGAACCTTATGTGTGCCTGATAATGCGTGTTCACTTGCAGTAATTTCTACTGAGATAGCTGTTACTTGATCAGAGAGTGAAAAATTATTTAATTCAGGTTTGATGGTTATGTCTGAAAATGTAGACGTAAAGGAATAATTTACATTAATAGATTGCACAATGTGTTGACTGTGTGTTTTGGTTACTTGGAGTGTAACCACTGCTGTTTCACCTTTCTTCAATGTGATTTCTTTTGTGTCAATATCAATAGAGAAGGGAAGTGGAATTGATGTATCTACAACTCCAATATTATTTTCAACCCACTCAGTAAACCAAATTTTTTTACCATCAACTGCAAAATCAAAGACTTGGGCAACCCCACAATACTCAATTCCTTCACAATCAGCCCAATTTGGGTTTCTTGAAGGAACTGTATATTCCACCAATGTTTCAGAGGATGGATTAAACACGCCAATTCTGTTTGCGTTATGTTCATTCATAATGAGATTGCCATCAGAATGTTCAATCCAGTATGGATTTGACACTGGATTTTTACCAAAATTGCCGTAAGAATCGATGGTTGGTATAGATGTGACATATTTTGTAAATTCTTCTGTTTTAGGATCAAAGCTGAAAAAGTAATTGCTTGATGTGTCAACTATCCATATATTTTTCTCTGGTCCAACTGCAACACCATTAGGTGTTGTAAGCCCAACTGGGAAATTATACCACTCGATAAAATCTTGTAAAAGAAGACCTTGAGTCACTTCACCTTTCGCTGATTCATATTCATACCCAGGATAATCAAACTTGACTAGAATTCCCTGTCCACTTGGAACCCAATTTGTATACCAAACATTTTTGTTCGAATCAATTGCAAAGTCACTAGTTACAGCATCCTCCATTACGGAAGGTATTGCATAATGTCTTAATCCTTGTCTATCTTGTGCATAATCCAGAAAAGAAAGTTTTCCGCCAGTAAAATCATTAATTATGATTTTTGACCCGTCGATTACTAATTTTTGTGGAAGTGAGCTGCCTTCGTCTATCTGTGTATAAGAAATTCTATCGTATGATTCTGAATCAATTGAAAATTTCCATATTGCATCTGTTCTCTCCTCAGTGAACCAGATACTACCATCAGGAAAAGCATCCATGCCCCACATCATAGAACGTAATTTTTCTGGCACTGCCTTATTTTTAATTGCATTTAGCATGAATTGTTTTTCTATATTTTCCCACACTGGATTTGCGTATTCAGTAAATGTCTCTGTTAGCGGATCAAATTTTGCAACTTTACCAGTACCTGTTTGTGCAAACCACACTATACCGTTATGATCCACAGTTATTGCAAGAGGTTGTGTACATGCAGTAGGTATTTTGTATTCTTTTACATATTCATTTGACATTGCATATTCATTTGTTGAACAAAATTGCAGAGCCTGATCACCACTATATCCAAGTTCAAGTCCAAGTGCATCAAATTCTTCGTCGGTTAATTCATCCTCCATAACAGTTGTAGGTCCAAACCATTGTGCAGGATTTATCGCTATTGTAACTCCAGAACTTAACATGATTCCCGCAACAAGTGCAAAAAAGATAATTCCTTTTTTTCTTGTTTTCACAAGAAAAATTCTAAACTTCCATGTTATATCTGATTGCTATCAGCGTCACAGAAGTTTTAAATCACCAGTAATCTTATCTATTTTTTCTTCAGGTGCAGGACCTATGGATATACAAGTTACTGTTCCAGGAGCAATTTGTGTATGACCTGCATCAGTTACCTCAGACCAAGGTAAACCGAATTCAATTGCATCTTGTTTAACATGCTCAAGTTCTTTTAGATTTAGAACTTTGAGTACAACCTTTTCTTGTCCTTTCCACCACACTGAAAACCAATCAGGATTAGATTTTCTAACGTGCTCAGCACCTAATACACATGCATGACCAACTTGGGCAGCAATCTTTCCTTTTCCCATATCAAGATCAGTTCTAACTACAATAACCTGTTTTATCGCCATACTCATACAGGAATTATGTGTTATGAAAAACTTTGCAATTCATTCGAAACATAATTGTATTAATGTGTATTTGTAGTAATTATGGAAAACTATGATGTGGTAATCGCAGGTGGTAGCATCTCTGGGTTAATATCATCTAGGGAGATAGCAAAAAAAGGGTATAGAACTTTAGTTCTAGAGGAAGGATTTGAGGTTGGAACACCTGATCACTGTGGTGGTTTAGTAAGCAAATCTGCGTTACATGACTTGGGAATACAGCCAACGCAAAAAACGTTTGATTCAGTAATTAATTCGGCACTAATTTTTTCTCCAAATGGAAAACAGGTTGAAATTGATTCAAAGAAACAGGAAGTTGTTGCTGTTAATAGAAGAGAGCTTGATAAACAAATAGCGTTACAGGCTCAACAAGCTGGCGCTGAAATTAGGGTTAAAACAAGTTTCAAAGAAAAAACCAAACGCGGTGTTAGAACATCAGTTGGTGAGATTGGCTGTAGAATTTTGATTGACTGTAGAGGAGTAGGCGTATTGGTAAATAACGATAGAGATGGAGTATTGCTATCTGCACAATATGAGATCTACGCAGATTGGATAACTGATGGTAGAGTTGAAGTATACTTTGATCAAATAAAATATCCTGGATTTTTTGCTTGGATAATTCCAACTGGACATGGAGTAGGTAAAGTGGGCGTTGCTGGAAGAGAGATTAATGTATCTAATGTAATGGAGCAATTTCTAAGAAGTAAAGGAAGATATTCAACCATAAGAAAAATTTTTGCGCCAATATGGATTAAAGGTCCTATCAAGAATTTTGTTTCTAAAGATGTTGTAATAGTGGGTGATGCAGCAGGACAATCAAAACCAACTACTGCAGGTGGAATTTATTCTTGCGGAATGGGTGGAGTTTTAGCTGGAAATGCAATCACAAAATATTTGGAAACAAACGAATATTCCCATCTTCAGCAATACCAAAAATTTTGGCATGATAAATTCGGTAAAGAATTTGAAAAACAACGTAAGGCTAGAAAAATTCTTGAAAAAGTTGATAACAAAACAATTGACATGATTTTTGATAGAATAACACCAGAGATCGTATCTGAGATTTCAAGCAAAGAAGATTTTGACTTTCATGCAACATCTATTGTAAAATTACTTGGTGTGCGTACGTCTCTAAGTACTGCACAGAATATCATGAGTGCAGAAATCAAACGTCTATTAACAAGTCATTCACATACAGAGGCGAGCAAGATATAAATTCAATTGATAGGCAGCGACTTGTATATGTCAATAAATCTTAAATTACCTATGTGTAGTTGTTGCCACAGACATATTATGCCTAATGATAAATGTGTAAAATTTGATTGTCCAAACTGTGATAATGGTGATCTTATTTGGCGATGCGAAAGTTGTAGAGTTGCAGTAAGAAATTATACATGTTCATCCTGTAACTTTCAAGGACCTTAAAAATTGGCACGGTTATTATTGATTACAAAAATCCTACCTACTGGGATAGAAGTTGATTTGGACAAAGTTGCACAAACTATCAAAGGATCATTAAAAGATGGTATACAACTGAAAAATCACCAATTAGAACCACTTGCTTTTGGTTTACATTTTATCAAAGCAGAATTTGTTTTAGATGATAAAGAAGGCCAGATGGATTCACTAGAAAATGCGGTAAAAAATGTAGTAGGAGTTAGTGAATTTGAAGTTCTGAACATGAGTAGGATGTCAGTAGATATGAAATAGGTGATTTCTTGTCTAATGAAAAAAATCTATTACAAATGAGAGTGGATGAATCTAAGCAAAGAGATGTTGGGAAAAGAAGAGCTAGGATAGGTCACCATGCTATGGACTACTTGAGTGTTTCACCAGGTGACATTATTGAAATAAAGGGAACTAGGATAAGTTGTGCCATTGTATGGCCATCTGATGAAGATGAAAAAAATCCAGATTCTGTTCGTATAGATGGTCAAACAAGAAAAAATATCGGCGCAGCACTTGGAGATGTAGTTTATGTGAAAAAAGTTAAGGTGAAAACTGCAAAGTCAGTTAAACTCATGCCAGTAAATGATGTAGTAACTATAGACAAGGAATTCACTGACTTTGTTAAAAATAGACTGAAAGGATTGCCATTAACTATGGGCGATGAGATTTCAGTAATGATCCTAGGAAACTCGATGGAGTTTAAGGTTAGCAAGTGTGCACCAAAGGGAATTGTTAAGATTGAGCGCTCTTCACTTCTAAAAATACTTTCTGAGACTGCAAGTGACAAGAGAACTCGTATCACATATGAGGAAATTGGTGGATTGGGAGATGAAATTAAGGCAATGCGTGAAATTGTTGACCTACCATTAAGACATCCAGAACTTTTCAGTAGGTTAGGTGTTGAACCTCATAGTGGTGTGTTACTTTATGGACCACCTGGTTGTGGTAAAACGCTTCTTGCTAGAGTTATTGCAAGCGAATCGGATGCTAACATGTATTTGATTAATGGACCTGAGATCATGAACAAATACTATGGAGAAACAGAAGCCAAGCTTAGAGATATATTCAAAGAAGCAAAAGACAACTCTCCCAGCATTATATTTATCGATGAAATTGATGCGATTGCACCAAAGCGAGAAGAGGTTTATGGTGATGTTGAGAAACGTGTAGTTGCACAACTTTTAGCGCTCATGGATGGATTAACTGATAGGGGTAACGTCATCGTACTAGGTGCATCAAACCGTCCTGATAGTGTGGACCCTGCGTTACGAAGACCTGGAAGATTTGATAGGGAGGTAGAAATCTCTGTTCCCAATACAGATGGAAGATTAGAAGTTTTACAAATACATACACGTGGAATGCCTCTTGCGACAGACATTGATTTGATAAACTTAGCAAATGAGCTTCATGGTTACACAGGAGCTGATATCAAATCGTTATGTAGAGAAAGTGCAATAAAGGCAATACGACGTTATCTACCAGAAATTGATCTTGAAAACGAGCGTATACCATCAAAGATATTGCAATCAATGGAAATAAAAGCACGTGACTTTTACGATGCAACACTTGAAGTAATTCCAACTGCCATGCGTGAGTTTTATGTTGAAAGAGCAAAAGTTTGGTGGAGCAACGTGGGTGGATTAAACAACGAGAAAAAGATATTGAAGGATAATATGGTTGCAGCTATCAACGAACCTAACAAATTCAAAAAGATGGGTGTAAAACCACCGAAAGGTGTGTTACTTTATGGACCACCTGGTTGTGGTAAAACACTTCTTGCTAGAGCATTAGCGGCTGAATGTGGTGCAAATATGATTCTTGTTAGGGGTCCAGAAATATTATCAAAATGGGTTGGTGAGTCAGAGAAGGCAATTAGGGAAATTTTTCGGAAAGCTAAAGCATCGGCACCTTGTGTTATTATTTTTGATGAGCTTGATTCACTTGCAAAATCTAAAATTAAAAATGAAACAGACCGTGGTGAAACAATACTTAGCC
>Ga0310123_10002135_pt1 | contig 15945 bp, 15 predicted proteins | sample CB6_AW_1057_MG_FD_203505 | JGI IMG/M metagenome (GOLD analysis project Ga0310123, IMG submission 203505) | Marine microbial communities from Western Arctic Ocean, Canada - CB6_AW_1057 | ecosystem: Environmental > Aquatic > Marine > Oceanic | place: Canada: Western Arctic Ocean | collected... | reverse complement strand
CTCGAAGATGAGACTGCGCAGGCCGGCCTCGCTGCCGTTTGGCTTTAGCCACTGGGTGGCGTCAATTACGTTTCTGGGCAATGAACGTCCTCACTCGGAAGCGAATACCAAGGGCCAGGCCCCGCGACCAACGATAATACCGGCCCGTCGCCCGCGAGACGAGGCGGAAGCTGCCTACCCCACCGCTATCGGCTGGCCGAACTCCGGCAATTCGGCCTCGATCCCCATCCCTGCCGCCGTCGCCGCCATCAGGTCCGGGTACAGCGTGTGGATCGGTATTAGCAGCTTCGGATTGATGATCTCCATCAACCTGTAGATGTCCTCCTTCGGCGCGTGCCCGCCGGCGTGGAAACCTCGATGCCTGGGCTCGTCGATTTCGGGATCGCCCACCAGCCCCAGCCCGAACCGCTCTACCCAATTGCGCAATCTCTTTACCGATAACTCCATCTGAAGGTCATAGGGCTCTGAGGTTGAATAGATATAAGTCCCACCCGGCGGATTGATGTCTATGAGGCGCGGCAGGTCGTAGATGCTGAGGCACAGCAGGTAATCCCGGGGCGAAGCCGACACCTCTTTCCAGTTCACGATGGCGTACTGGTGGCGCTCCAGGACGTTGCGTTTCCACACCGGCGTGGTCCCTTCGCGGTCGCTGAACACGTACATTCCGGCGGCCGCGTCGGGCAGTGGCGTCGTCGAGTCCGCCGTCGCGATCGCCCCCAGCAGATGGGCGTCCCGGGCCAGCACCACCAGCTTGCGCCCGTTTTGGCGGGCGATCTCCAGGAAAATTACCAACCGCTCGATATTGCGCGGTCCAAAATCGGCCACCACCAGCCCCTTCGACCCGGCAACCGCGTCCATCGCCCTCCTACTCACCACAGCTTCGTCCGCCGGTTTCGAGTCCTCCGGGGACACTCGCGTGCCCTCGCACAGCAGAGCCACCGGCTTCAACTCGCGAGCGGCCTCGGCGAACGCGAGCGTCTTGTCCCCGCTGGCGCCATGCATCCTCACGTCCCCCGTGTAGACCACCCACCCGGCGGAAGTTTCCACCGCGAACGCCTGCGCTCCCGGGATCGAGTGATCGACCGGGTAATTCCGCACCGGCAGTGACGCGACGTTGCCCGAAAACGCCTCCACCGGCGGCCCCACCAGCGTGTCCTTTGGATTGCCCCTGGTCAGCCATATTTCGTCCGCCGCCGCCGACCAGTTCTGGTGATCCGTTATCAGCCATGGCCGTCGGACTCCCGGTGAACCGCGGATGTGGCCGATCCGTTGCTCCTCCGTGTTCTCTTCGCGCTCCCGCCAGTAGGCCACCTCGGCGTCTAGGCCGGACTGGCCCGTGTCCTGCATCGACTTGGCGATCAGCGCCGTGACCGCCGAGGCCACGATAGGGATGTCTCCGGCCAGAAAGGCGATGTGTCCAGTGTGGTCGATGTGGGCGTGACTCAGCAGCAGTGCCGACGGGTGGCACTCGTACTCGCCCCAGCGCCGGCGCGCCTCCTGCCAGCCCACCGGGTCTAGCGACTCCACCGCCGCGTCGGCCCGGTAGATCCCGCCGATCGGCGGGATGATGCCCATCATCAGGTAGTCGTAAGTGCCCGACGTGCTGCCACGCGGATTCAGGAACTCGGCGAAGTAGCGGCTGTTGGCCTCGAAATTCATCCCGAAGTCGAACAGCAGATCGATCTTGCCGTCGCGCAGCAGGATTTTGTTGCCGCCGATCTGCCCGTTACCCCCGAAGACGGTGATTGTTACTTCAGCCAACGTCCTCGCCGTCCCCGGGGCTTGCCTCATCGCTCGGCCGCATGAACTGCCGATGCTCCAGCGGCGGCTTGCCGGCGGCGCTCTCGCCGCGTGCCTTGCGCGCTTTCCACGGACCCTTTCCGTAGGTCAGCCCCACACCGATGAGCGCCAGCGCTAGCACCAGCGCGGTGATCTGCGCGGGTCCGATCTCCGGCATCAGCGGCGGCGCCCACGGCTCACTATGTTTCGATCCCTTCGTTGGCCGTGAGTCCGTGAAAACGGAGCTGGCTGTAGGGCGGTCATTGCCACGCGATCTCCTGGTCCGGCGACAGCATGTGTATCCAGGTGTGCCCCGGCCTGAGCGCGATCGGTTCCCCGGCGTCGTCGAAGTACCGGGTGCGATCGGCCAGGTTTTCCCTCACCCAGCGACCATTCAATGCCAGGCCGTCCCGAAAAATGTACACGTCGCCTTGTCCCAGGGTGTCGATCGCCAGGCTGAGGTTGCCCAGGAAGTCTTCCTCGAATTCCGTGGCCACGATGTTGGTGTACTGCACCACCACGTTGCCCACCCTGATTTGCGCCCCGGTGGCGCCGTCGATGTGCGGCCCGTTATGTTGCGATTTCTTGTACAGGCGAGTCTCTGGCTCGAACTCGTAAACCGAGCGGTACGTGTCCGACGGGGCCGGTGGAATCGGAATCGTGATCGTCTCGACGTCGCCTGCTTCAGGTTCCCCTCTATAGAACAGCGTCGGCGCCAGCTCCACCTCTCCCGGCAGCCCTGCGGCCACCCCGGCCTCCCTCAGTGCGGGCAGATCGATGAACGTGTTGTGCGGCGCGAAACGGTCGGTCGTCCGGTAGTACGGCCCGCCCCCTCCATAAAAGAACTCGTCCCGGTCCAGTGGCCCGAGCACCTGCAGGCTCTCTCGCACCGGCGGGCTGCCGCCCACGTGCGCGAACAGGGCGTCGAACTCCCGGATGAGGTCCACGTCGATGAAGCGCGCGCTGCGGATCGGCCCCACGCGGGGGGCGTCGCTGATCACGAAGAGGCAGGTGAAGCGCGTCACCCCGCCCTCGGTGACGTGCTCGTACACCACCTCCGCCTCGCTGATACCCCATTGCGGCCGCGCTCCCGGGTCGTTGGCGATCTTCACCGCGACCGGCCGCCGCACTGCTACCGGCTGGCTGGTCACAATTCCACTCAACGGCGAGCGCGGCAGGGGAATGGGGGTCTCCGTCGGGGTCGGTTCGGGCGTAGGGGTCTCGGTAGGAGCGGCAGTTTCCGTGGGCGCCGGTGTCGTCGGCGTTGCCGCTATGGTCGCCGAGGCTGGCGATTCTGTCGCCTCCGGCGTTGCCGCTACATTCGCCGCCGACTCCGCCGGGATTGAATCCTCGTCCGGTTTCACGGTCGGACCCGCCGCCGAATCCGCCGTGAGTACGGCGGTCTCCGTAAGCTCGGTTCCACGCTGGCCGCCTCGGGTCAGCACCACGCCCACCGCCAACCCCCCGACCACCACGACCGCCCCGCTCCCCAGCGCCAGCATTCCGCGGCGGCTGACCCTCCTCAGGCCACCCCGATCGGTTCGATTGCTGGACATGGAGGCGTTGTCTCACGATCTGTTCGCCGCGATCCCGGACAGGGCCGGCGCGGGCTCTGCGCCCGACGATTCGCAGCGGGTCCAAGAGCGATGGCATACATTTACTGACGTGTTTCTCGGCTAACCTTAACTCGCAGCCGAATCTACTCGTGATGGCTACCAACAAAATGACTGACCCCGAACGCCCGAGCCACATCTAAGACGACGACATCAGCCGTCTTCCCGTCGAGCTCGCCCGCCTGCACCAGATCGCCGAAGAGCTCTTTCCCGGCCATGACGGCGCTTTCGACGCCCTGATCAAAGCCGCCGACACCGGTCTCTACGCCGCGAAGGGCGCCGGCCGCAACAAGGTTTGCCACCTCACCGCCGACGCTCCGGTCTGACAACGCCGGCCGACCTAAAGAAGACCGTCCCGAGGACGGCGGTATGGTGCTACTCGGTGAGACTGATCGTATTGATCAGGCCCCGGTACGCCTCTTCGAGTTCTCTGGCCTAGGCTTCGATGACGTTGCCGGAGGGCGCCTCGATACTGGGATCTTCGCCCCAGCCGAATACCTGGACGACGTACTCGACGGGCTGGCCGTCATCGTCTTTCCTAGGATAGACGAGGGTGGTCACATCGTAGGTGGACTTGTCGATGAGGATCTTCTGATCCGGCTCATTGACGTGTTCCAGAACGAAACATTGCCCGACCCGGCATGGGGCCTCGCCGGCCGGGGTCCACCCGCGACTGCCGTTGATTCCCCGTCCAAAAATGCCATCCATTTCCAGATTGCGGGTGACGCTGAGTTCGCCCCGGGCGAGGTCGTTGGCCGCCATCATCATCCACCCGCTTTCTTGCCCCAAGATGTTGGATCAAAAGTGGATAACGTCGCCGATTCTTCTGGATCTGAATACTGGACTCGCCGCCGCCGGTCTTGATGGTGTAAATGACTTCGCCTATGAGGACGGGCCTGGTGGAGAGTTTCGATTCGCTCGTGGTATCGAGGAAAATGCCTTCGGTTCCTTGGTTGTGGCTGGATTCGACCATCACTATTCCCTGCGGAGGGTCGGAGGCGATGTCGTCGAAAAAGCGGGTCACGTCGAACGGTTTGGGGAGAGATCTTCGTCACCGCCGTAGGCGTTGACGAGGGTCGTGAGGAGCAGGACGAGCAGTAGCGATAGCGTGAGCTTCATAGCCCCACTCTAACGCTCGGGACCGCGGCGCGATCCGTCCGGTGCTTGGCGCTCCGGGTAGAGGCCGGACCGGTCGGCGGTGGTTCAGGGCGATAGGATCACCGAGAGTAAGGCAGTTTCCAGGTCCCGGGCGGTGCCCTCGGCGATGTCACCTGAGGGGGCGCGCTGATGCCGAGATCTTTTCCCCTATCGAATACCTGGATCACCGCTTCGGTAGGCTGCCCGTCGGCGCCTTCGCGAGGGAAGACCAACGCGACAATATCGTAGGTGGACTTGTCCACGAGAATCTTGCGGACTTGCCCGCCCGGGCGCTCGAGGATTGCACACTGCCCGGTCCGGCAGGTGGTTTCGCCGGTGAGCGACCACTCTTCGAGACGACCGGCAGCGGGTCCGAGGAAGATGTTGATGTCAAAGTTGCCGAAGTCGCCGAGAAGGCCGCCGGAGACTTCGTCGGCGGGGAGTTTCATCCAGCGGGATTCGCGACCATCGATGATTGTGCGGAAATAGAAAACCGGGCCGACGGTTCTGGCCTGAATGATGGATTCGTCTCCGCCATTCCAGACAGTCAGGGAGATGTCAATCCTGACTGAGCGGCCGGTGCCCCGCGCGACCGACCATTCGGAGGTGTAATCGGTGGAGCCACCGTAGGCGGCGAGAGCGGCGGCGAGGAGCAAGGTGAAGAGCAGGGCCAGGGGGCGTTTCATGGGCCGATTTCAGCGAAGGGTCCCGGCGCGGCGTTCGGGACCTTAGACAGGGCTGTTGGAGGTAGTTCGTCTGCTGGTTAAGGCGGCACTGCCGGCCGGGATGCCGGATCTCGGCGATGGTCGGTCATTAAAAGTGGAGATCTGGCGGGCCACTCGGCGGCGGTCATTCCGTGACGCCGGTTCGAGTCTATGCCCAGGGCGCAATGACGACTTTGGTGCTTTCGGGTTGCTGGGAGATGTGGATGGCTTCGGCGGCATCGGCGAGGCCGTATTCGTGGCTGACGATGTCGCGCAGGGGCATGTCGTCCAGGTGCCGCAGCATCATGTCCATCCCCGTGATGTAAGCGGTGACCGGGTGATTCGACAGCCCCAGGATGCGCAGATTCCCGGCGCAGATCAGGTGCGGATTCACCATCACCTCGCCCATGTCCACGTACATTCCAGACTCGATATAAGTGCCGCCGCGCCGGACCAGCGAGAGGCCTTCCACGAACGCCTCCGGCCGCCCCGCGCACTCCACCGCCGTGTCCGCGCCCCGACCGTTGGTGTACTGCATCACCAGCTCGCGCCGTTCCGCCACCGTGGTCTCCGAGACGTCGATCGTGTCGTCGGCGCCGAACTTGCGCGCGACCTCCAGCCGTTCCGCGAACGTGTCCATAACGATGATGCGGTCGGCCCCCATCATGCGGGCCTTGATCAGGTGCGCCAGTCCCAGCGGACCGACTCCCTGGATGAGTAATGTCCGGCCGAACTGATGCCCGTCCATCAGCGAGCCCGTCTGCGCCTGGTCCAGCGAGAACGCGCAGGCGAGCAGCTCGGCGAATTGGGCCACCTTCGGAGGCAGGCCGTCTGGCACCAGGTACGTGAACGCGTTGGGCAGAACATACATGTACTCCGACCATGCCCCGAATAGGTGCGGCGCGACCGACGATGACATCTGGTTGCCGTAGCCCCGCTGGTTCTCGCACCAGGGATAGCCGTTGAAGTTGCGGCAGGCATAACACTTGCCGCAGGCGACGTCGGGGCAGACGACGACCCGGTCCCCTTCCTTCAGCGGCCGTCCCGCGTATTCCAATCCCGTCCGCGCCTCGTCGGTGATCTCGGCGACGGTACCGACGAGTTCGTGGCCAGGGATTATCGGAAACGGCGTCGTGCTCTCGGCGGGCGTGCCTTTGTACTGGACGGTCTCGCCGCGGAAGGTGTGCTTGTCGGTGCCGCAGATGCCGCAGTACTCGATCTTCAGCAGCATCGCCCCGGGTTCCAGCACCGGCCAGGGGAACTCCTGCACCTCCATGCTGCCCGGTTTGGTCATCACGGCAGCGCGGATCGTCTCGGCCATATGTCCCTCCCGTCTGGACGAGCTAAAGGCACCGGCGGCGCGGGCCGGCCGGCGCTCGAACTTATAGTAGCGGGACGGTGCGGAAGCCGGAATCGGGTAGGCATTTATGGTCGCGTCACTGAAGAGAAATTGAAAGTGCCGGAGGCACCTAACATCCTGATGATCGTTTGCGATCAACTCGTGCCTCACCTTACGGGAGCGTACGGTCACTCGGTCGTGCAGACGCCCAATCTCGACCGGCTGGCGGAGTCTGGAGTCCGCTTCGACAGCGCCTATGCCCCCTGTCCCATCTGCTCGCCGTCGCGCGTCGGCCTCATGACTGGCAACTACCCCTCTCGCATGGACTGCTACGACAACACCTCGTTCCTGCGCTCCGACCAGCCCACCTTCTGCCACTACCTTTCCGCCGCCGGATACAAGACCGTCCTCTCGGGCAAGATGCACTTCATCGGACCCGATCAGCTGCACGGATTCGAGCACTGGCTCACCACCGATATCTTCCCTGCCGATCTCCAATGGCTGCCTCAGCGGACCCCCGGCGCGGAGTTGCCGGAGCCCGGTCACCACCAGCAAAACGCCATCGCCATCGACTACGTCACCGCCGGCGTGCACCAGTGGAACATGGGGCTGGATCACGACGAGGAGGTGCAGGCGAAGGCCCTGGAATACATCCGCCACAAGCGCTCGGACTACGTCGACAGCTTGCAGCGTCCGCTGCCGGAACGGGACGAACGACCGTTCTTCCTGTGTGTCTCCTACCACCATCCACACGAGCCCTTTCACGTCACGCAGGAACTATGAGACCTGTACGAGGATGCGGAAATCGAGTTGCCGGTTTATCCGGACGACATGGAACCGCACACGTACGCGATGGACCGCATGCTGAATCATTTTCACGGCACCTACGGCGCGGACCTGGACGACCGGGAGAAACAGCGGGATTTGCGGCGGGTTTACTACGGACTGGTGACATACGTCGATCGCAAGGTGGGCGAATTGCTGGCCGAACTGGACAATTGCGGCCTGGCGGAGGACACGATCGTGATGTTCCTGAGCGATCACGGGGACATGCTGAGGGAGCGGCGGATGATCCAGAAACGCAGCTTCTACGAGTGGTCGTCGCGGGTGCCGCTGATCTTCGCCGGGGCGGGGCGGTGGGAGGCGGGGCAGAGGGTGAAGGAGCCGGTTTCGCTAGTTGACATAATGCCGACGCTGCGTGATCTGGTTGGTGTGGAGACGGAGTCCGTGACGCCGACCGACGGGCGCACTCTAGTGCCGCTACTTGAGGGTCGATCCGAGCCCGATCGCCACATCTTCTCCGAGTTGCACGCGGAGGGTGTCCATACAACCTGCGTGTTGGTTCGGCAGGGCGATCTCAAGTACATCCACCCCACCGGGCACCCGGCGCAGCTTTATGATCTGGCTAATGGCCCGGGCGAGTGGATCAACCTGGCCGGCGACCCGGCGTGTGTCGAGGATGAGCATCGGCTGGCGAATTTCGTCGCCGCAAATTTTGATCTCGACTTGATCGAGCGCAATGTCATGGCCAGCCTGCAACGCCGCCAGACCATCAAAGCCGCCAAAGGCGCCACCGGCCTACCCCACTGGGACTACTAGCCGTCCACCGATGCCACTCGCCAGTACTGGCGGAAGAGTTGAATAATGGTGCGGGACGTAATGTCGAGGGGGGTAGGTAGGGACGTGAAAGTTCTGGAGAAGGACGTGCCGATCGAGGAAGTGCTCGCGGCGGCCGGGGATCAAACGCGGGGCACCCGAAATACGATCAGAAGCCACAACCCCCATGATCGATGCAGCTTCCCAAGCTCCGAGATCGGGAATATCGGGATGCAGATCCCCGGCGAAACGGAAACAGGATCGATCAAGGATCTGTTCGACGGCTTTAAAGCCTGGCTTGAAAGCAGGGCTATCTAGAAGGAGAGGAAGAGGTACTGCGATCGGCTCGACAATATGCGAACCGGACTCTGGCGTGAATGGACAAGGCCCATCATCTCCTGCCCCAGGGATGCAAATCGACGATGGCAAGCATCGGTTGACGGCCGCCTACCAGCACTGGAAAGAGACTGGTGCGATTTTTGAGATCGAGATCTACTGGGGGAAGCGCCTTCCTGGGAATGGAGAAGGTTGAGGCCGGGCCACTGAGTAAAGAAGTCGCGGAGCGACCAGAAAGCCGCCGTGTGGCTAGACGTCCGCCACGGAGCCGTCGGGGTGCCAGTTGCTGCCGATGGGCACGAGGTGGCGGGGATGTTTGGCGATGTAGTCGAAATCGAGCTCGATGCCGAGTCCCGGCCCGGCCGGCAGCTCGAAGTACCCATCCTTCACCACCAGCGGCTCCTTCAGCACCTTTTCGAAATTGGGCGTCTTGCGAGCGTATTCCAGGATCAGGAAATTGGGTGTCGCGGCGGCGAAGTGGAGATTGGCGGCGGTGGCGACGGGCCCGTTGGGATTGTGCGGGGCGACCTGGATGTAGTGGGTCTCGGCGTTGGCGGCAATGCGGCGCAGCTCGGAGATACCGCCGGCGTAGCAGATGTCGGGCTGGATGATGGGGACGGCGCGGGTCTCGATCAGCTCGCGGAATCCCCAGCGGGTGTAGAGGCGCTCGCCGGTGGCGACGGGGACGCCGGGGACGGCCCGGGCTACCTCCGTGTAGGCCGGGATGTTGTCGGGCGGGATCAACTCCTCGGCGAAGAAGACGTCGAGGGGTTCGAGTTTCTGGAGGGCGCGGATGGCCGCCGGGGGCGTGAGCCGGCCGTGAAAATCGATCATCAGGTCCATTTCCGGTCCGACGGCGTCGCGGATTTCGGCAGTCAATTCGGCGGCGATGTCGGCCAGGTCGAGTTCGGAAATCCGGTTCTTGTCGGCCACCGGACCGTACTTGATTCCGGTGAATCCCTGCTTTTTGGCTTCGACGGCCTGCTCGACGGTGGGAGCGGCGAAGTCGCCGCGGACGTAGCAGCGGACGCGATCGCGGACCGGGCCGCCGAGCATCTTGTAGACGGGCAGACCGGCGACTTTGCCGGCGATGTCCCAGAGGGCCATGTCGATTCCGCTGATGGCGGCACCGAGGACCGGTCCGCCGCGCCAGAAAGGATGGCGGTACATCTGCTGCCAGAGGTGCTCGACGCGGGTCGGGTCCTGGCCGAGCAAGACTTCACGCAGGTGTTGGATGACGCCGATTACGGCGAGGTCCATGTCGAGCAGGGTGGCGTCGCCGATGCCGGTGATTCCCTCGTCGGTCTCGACGAGCACGAACGTCCAGTTGCGATTCAGCGGGACCTTGTCGTCCGGCGGTCCGCCCACGTCAACGGTTTTGATGTCGGTAATCTTCATGGTTGAGTTGTGATTTTCGTTGGGGTTGTGGGCCGCGTTAGCCGAGGGCTTCGGCGATGACGGCGTCGGATTTTACGCGGGATTCGTGGGCCACTTCCACCGGATCGCCCAGGCGGATTTCCGGATTGAACAGTTCGCACGGGATGATGCCGCTGTACCCGGCGGCGTCCAGGTGCTTGATGAAGTCCACCAGCGGCAGGATGCCGTCGCCGGGCATTACCCGTTCGGCGTCGGTGAAGTTGCTGTGGTCGCCCGGCGACGAGTCGTTGATGTGCGCGGCGAAGACCTTGCCCTTCGCCAGGCGGTCGATTACCTCTGGCTCCTCGCCCGCGCAATACAGGTGATAGCTGTCGACCAGCACGCCCAGATTGTCCTTGCCGGCGGCGTCCACGATGCGCATGGCGCCCTCGACGCCGGTGACGAATGGGTGCGGCTGGTCGGGCATGAGGTTGGGTCCGCAGAACTCGATGGAGACCACGACGCCGTGTCCGGCGGCTGTGTCCGCGAGGGCGCTGAAGTTGTGGACGGCTAGGTCCATCGCTTCGTCCTCTGGTATCGGCCAGCGATTGGGCGTGAAGACCATGAGCCCGAGCACGTTGCCGTAACCAAATCCGGCGGCGTATTCGCAGAGCTTTTCGAACGCCGGCAGGCCAGCTTTGTATTCATCGGCGGGCAACGTGATTCCCGGCGCCCCGCCCCAGCCGTCCGGCGCCAGATCCAGGCTTTTCAAATAATCGGCGGCCGCGCCGGCTCCGTGCTTTTCGTCGTATTCCACCGCCCCGGAGATGTCGAAGGCGGTGTGACGAAAGCCGGCGTCGTGGGCGACCTGGCTGCGTTCCTCGAAGCTCAACCCCTGCTTGATGGTGGCGGAATGGAAACCGGCGTACATGGAGAGAGCAGGCATCAGGGTCCTCCGCGATTCCGGTCGGAGCCGGTTTGATGAGCGGCGCACGGTTGGATTCTAGGCTTTGGAGGATTCCGGCGCAGGCGCGCGCGGCAGGACGGCCAGGACCAACGGATCCAGGACGATGCATCCGGCGTAGACCCAGGCGAGGCTGACGACGGCGGCCAGAGCGCAAGATCGGGTAAAGGGGAGCCCGCGCGACGCCGCGTTGGCCGCTAATCCCTAGCGGAATTCAGTATCGGCGCGCGCGGCAGGACAGCCAGGACCAACAGAGCCAGGAGGATGCATCCGGCGTAGACCCAGGCGAGGCTGACGACGGCGGCCATAGCGAAGGCCAGCATGGGGGCTAGGGCGCTGCCGACGTCGCGGGCGGTGGCGAAGGAGCTCATGCGGGCGCGCCAGTCGCCGCCTCCGGCAAGGTCGGCGGCCCAGGTTTCCAGGACGATGTACATGCCGGCGGCCGCGATGTAGATGAGGACCGCTCCCAGAGCCAGCAGCCCGAGGGGAAGCTCGATGATGAGAAGCAGCAGGCCGGCGACGGTGAGAGCGCTGGCGATGGCGGCGACGGGCCGGCGGCCGAGGCGGTCGGAGATGGCGCCGAAGATCGGCGAGATGATGATGTCGGCGGCGAACTTGGTGGCGATGAACGCGCCGGCGACCGCGGCGATTCCGATGGTGGCGTCACCGAGCATGAGGGTATCGCCGTAGCGTCGATAGAGCAGCAGGCCGATGGTGGCGACGGCGGCGCCGGGGCTGATGAAGGCGCTGAGGAGGACGGCGGCGTTAATCCGGTTAAACGGCGTCCAGGCGAGTTCGAAGCGCAGCGGTGGGGTGGGGTCCGGGGGTGGGGCCGGCTCGGGTCGGAGACGCTCACCGAAGCGGACGGCCAGCAGCAGGCCGAGCAGGCCGGCCAGGCCGAAGGCGATGGCGGTGGCGCGAAAGCCGATGACGCCGGCCAGGATGCCGCCGAGCAAGACCGCCACCAGACTGCCGGTGCGGGAGATGGCCTGGTAAAGGCCCATCAGGCGGCCGCGGTCGGTGGGGGTGGACTCTTGGATGATGCCGGCGTAGCAGCCGAGTCGCAGCAGGGAGAAGCTGGCTCCCCAGGCGAGGCGGGCGGGGATGAGTGCGCCGAGGTACGGGAACAGGCCGTAGCTGAGGGTGGAGCCCACCGCCAGAATGGAGCCGATCGTAAAGCCGGCTCGGGTACCGATGCGCCGGAAGACCCCGGCGGCGCCGAAGTTGGTGGCGATGCGGACCCAGCGATTGATGGAGAGAATCACCCCGACGCCGGCGACGGGAATGCCCAGGGAGGCGGCGTGGGCGGGGAGGACGGCGTAGAGCATGGAATCACCGAGAATCGCGAGCGCCATGGTGGCGGAGAGGGCGGCTACCAGGATCGGCAAAGGGGGCCTCCGGCCCGTTTGTTGGTGGGTTGTTGGGATTGGCGCCGGCCGGGAGGGCAGCAGCGACCAGGTGCGATTCTATATAATTCGCTGCCTCTCGCCGGTCGATGGCGACCTCTCTCCAGGAGCGTCAAATTGCTGGACCCCAAACAGGTCGACCACGTGGCCATGCTGGCGCGCTTGGGCTTGAGTGACGAAGAAAAGCAGACGATGCTGACGCAGCTTTCGCAGATTCTGGAGCACTTTCAGGTCTTGGCAGCGCTGGACACCCACGATGTCGAGCCCGCGGCCCAGGTCATTCCGCTGGCCAACACGATGCGGGAAGACGTGGTTGAGGACTCGCTCCCGCCGGCCGCGGTGCTGGCCAACGCGCCACGGGTCGAGGCCGGACACATAGCCGTCCCTGCCGTCCTCCCCGACGACTAGACCGTTCGGAGCCCCCCGATCGCCCCTATCTGGAATACCACTGCCCATGCCGCCGCCGAGGCCATGCGTGCCGGCGAGTACACCTCGGTCGAGTTGACGGCCGCCGTGTTGGAGCGGGTCGCGGCGGTGGATGCGGACATCGGGGCGTACCTCACTCTTACGGCCGAGGAAGCCCTGGCGCAGGCCGCCGTCGCCGACCGGCGCATCCAGGCCGGCGACGCGCCGCCTCTCTGCGGAATCCCCATCGCGCTCAAGGACCTGCTATCCACCGCCGGGGTGCGGACTACCTGCGCCAGCCGGATTCTGGAGAATTTCGTCCCGCCCTACGACGCGACGGTGGTGAGGACGTTGCAGGACGCGGGCGCGGTGGTGATCGGCAAGACCAACATGGACGAGTTCGCCATGGGATCGTCCAACGAGAACTCGGCGTTCTACCCGGTGCTGAATCCCTGGGACCTGCGGCGGGTGCCGGGCGGGTCAAGCGGCGGATCGGCGGCGGCGGTGGCGGCGGACGAGTGCCTGCTGGCGCTGGGCAGCGACACCGGTGGCTCCATCCGGCAGCCGGCGTCCTTCTGCGGCGTGGTCGGGCTCAAGCCCACGTACGGCCGGGTTTCGCGATACGGACTGGTGGCCTTCGCCTCGTCGCTGGATCAGATCGGCCCGCTGGCCAAGGACGTGACCGACGCTGCCTTGATGCTGCAGGCGATAGCCAGTCACGACCCGAGGGATTCCACCTCGATCCCCGAGGCGCCGCCGAACTTCCTGGCGACATTGAATGACGGGATAAAAGGGCTGAAGGTCGGCGTGCCGGCGGAGTACTTCATCGAAGGAATCGAGCCGGAGGTCGAGCGCACCGTACGGGCGGCGATCGAGCGTCTGGCGGGTCTCGGAGCGGAGATCGTGGATATCTCGCTGCCGCACACCGAGTACGCGCTGGCGACGTATTACATCATCGCCCCGGCGGAGGCCAGCGCCAACCTGGCCCGCTACAACGGCGTGAAATACGGCTACGCCGATCTGGACGCGGACGACGTGGACGACTTGATGATAAACAGCCGCGGGACCGGTTTCGGCGAGGAGGTCAAGCGGCGGATCATGCTAGGTACCTATGCCCTGTCCAGCGGCTACTACGACGCCTACTACAAGAAGGCGCAGCAGGTCCGCACGCTGATCAAGGGGGATTTTGACGCCGCGTTTGAAAGCGTGGATGTGATCGTCACCCCCACCAGCCCAACCGTGGCGTTCGAGTTGGGCGACCGTACCGACGATCCGTTAGCGATGTACCTATCGGATGTCATGACCATCCCGGCGAACATGGCCGGATTGCCCGGGATATCGATTCCGGCGGGATTCGCGGACGGCCTGCCGGTGGGGGTGCAACTCATGGCGCCGCCGCTGGCCGAGGCCGGTCTGTTGCGCGCGGCCCGCGCGTTGGAACGGGAACTAGACGTGGACGCGAACGCCCCGGCGAAGGTGGTGTGAGGATGGCGACCGAGACCGGCATCACCTACAGGACGGTGATCGGGCTGGAGGTTCATGTCCAGCTCAACACCGCCAGCAAGATGTTCTGCGGCTGCTCGTCGGCATACGCCGAGGCCCGGGCTAACTCGCACGTGTGCCCGGTCTGCCTGGGGATGCCCGGGGTGCTGCCGGTGATCAATAAGAGGGCCGTCGAGAAGACGATCCTGACCGGGCTCGCGCTCGGCTCCACCAGCCCCGAGTTCGCCAAATTCGACCGCAAGAACTACGCCTACCCGGACCTCATGAAGTGGTACCAGATATCGCAATACGACATGCCCCTGTGCGTGGGTGGTTCCCTGGACGTGGACGCCGGCGAGGGGATGAAACGGATAGGCATCACCCGCGTTCACTTGGAGGAGGACACGGCCAAGATGATCCATGCCACTGGGGAGGCCGGCGATGAGGTGAGCCTGATTGACGTGAATCGCTCGGGTACGCCGCTGATGGAAATCGTCGGCAAGCCGGACATCGAAACCCCGGGGGAGGCCCGCGCCTACCTGGTGGCGCTGCGCAACATCCTAGTGTATTTGGACGTCTCCGAGGCCAGCATGCAACACGGGCAGTTCCGCTGCGACGCCAACATCTCCGTCTGGCCCGAAGGGACCGAGAGGGGCGACGTGAAGGTGGAGATCAAGAACATGAACTCCTTCCGGGCGGTGCAGCGGGCGCTGGAGTTCGAGGAGGTGCGGCTGCGGGAGCACTGGGACCGGCACGGAGAGATGCCGGTGCAGGAGACCCGCGGCTGGGTCGAGGCGTCGGGTCAAACGGTGTCGCAGCGGAGCAAGGAATATTCTCACGACTATCGCTATTTTTCCGAGCCGGACCTGCCGCCGCTGGCGATCTCAAGGGACTGGGTGGAGGAGATTCGCGCCGGCATGCCCGCGCTGCCCGACCAGGTCCGCGCCCGGCTGGTGGACGTGATCGGCCTCAAGTCCGACAACGCCGATCAGCTCATCAACGACCGCGCCCTGCTGCTCTATTTTGAGAAGGCGGCGGAGCGGTACGAAGACCGGCAGCGGCTGGCGAATCGCATCCTGAACGACCTGGTCCGCAACCTGAACGACGCCGGGAAGTCGGTGGCCGAGTCGCCGGTCTCGCCGGCGGGGCTGGTGGAGCTGCTGGAACTTGAGGACGGCGGCAAAGTGAGCGGCAAGATGGGGGCTGCCATCTTCAAGCAGATGTTCACCACGGGCAGAGGGGCGGCGGAGATAGCGGCCGAGACCGGCGAGCAGATTTCCGACGAGGACGAGCTGCTGGAGATCGTGCGCACGGCGATCCTGGAAAACCCGGCGGCCGTGGAGGACTTCCGCGCCGGCAAGAAGCAGGCGGCCGGCTTTCTGGTGGGGCAGGTGATGAAGGCCACTCGGGGCCGGGCCAACCCGGGCGCCGTCAACGAAATTCTGCGGCGGAAACTCAGCGACTGACCCTGGCGCGGACGCCGGTCGATCGGCGGGAGCCACCACATCCGCCGTGGTCCGGCACTCCTTAGCGGGAGCCTTTGCAGTGGTGATAATATGGGGGCCCTTCCCGGCCGACCATGCGCACTCCAGGGGTTCGAGCGGCGGGAGTGAGCGCCTTTGAAGGGGCATCCGGAAATGGAACAGAAAGCTTCACGGAGCGTCTATCGCAGCCGCCAGGTTATTCGGCGGGTCGCGCTGGAGATCGTCGCTAAGCTAAAGGACGACTGGCCGGGGACCGCCGTGACCGTCGATCTCGACGGGGTGGACGGCGAGGACGCCTACCTCTGGATCAACCCGGTCGATCACGGAATCCGGGACCAGGTGGA
>Ga0310123_10002134_pt1 | contig 15946 bp, 15 predicted proteins | sample CB6_AW_1057_MG_FD_203505 | JGI IMG/M metagenome (GOLD analysis project Ga0310123, IMG submission 203505) | Marine microbial communities from Western Arctic Ocean, Canada - CB6_AW_1057 | ecosystem: Environmental > Aquatic > Marine > Oceanic | place: Canada: Western Arctic Ocean | collected... | reverse complement strand
AGTGCTCGCGCACCAGCGCCAGTTCGGCTTCCAGAGACGGCCGATTGTAGTCCATTCGGCATATTCCAGGATATCCCGTGCCCCACAGGATCCGATTGGGGCCGAAGGCCTCAAAAATTTGTGTCATCCACGGCAGCGCATCTTTGAAAGGATAAACTTTTGTCGGCGCCGTCGAAGACAGTTCGGAAATTTTCACCCACACGTTGGGATATTGTCCCAGCTTCAGCAGCTTATCGAGTTCCCGTTGAGCATGGTCCTGCCCAAAATCGATCTGGCTCATGTGATCGATGATAATCCGGGCATCCGGATACTGTTCGATCATGGTTGCCAGACGGGGCAGCTGAGTTGACGAGATAAACATGTTGAACACGGCTTTCAGCTGTTCGGCCCGGCGCCATAAACGCCGATGGGCTGCACTGGTCAGCCAGGCATCGCCCCCATTGCTGTCTCCCAGATAGTACAGCGCACTGAATCGCATGCCGGAGAAACCATGTTCACTCATCCAGTAATCGAGTTTGTCGGCGACGTTCGGGTCAGTGGGGTCAATTAGGCCATGGGCCCGAAAGCGGTCGGGGAAACGTCGCAGGCAGTGGCTGGTGTAATGGTTATCCCAGCCGTGGCAAATGGTCTGCACTAGGATACTGTGAGTGACACCGTGATTGTCCATATCTTCGATCAGGATATCGGGGGTGGCTGCATTGTTTGCGGCTCCGGCATCTTTGTTATAAGGATTGGCGTAAGGAAACGGATCTTTATTGTCCGACCAGACATGCATGTGAGCATCGATCACAGGGACTCGTTTCCGAGCCGCTTTGAGCGGAGCAGCCAGTGTGGCGGTGGCTGCCGCCGTCGCGGTTGTCTGGAGAAATGTTCGTCGAGTCGTGAGTGTCCCGGACATAAATTCAATCCTCTTTGCACTGAGAGCGGTCGTGTAATATGTGTGTCAGCAGCAGCTGCTGTTGTATACCGACTCCGGGCGAAAATAAATGGCAGGGCTCATCATGCAGTCTGTCATTTTGAAAACCGGAACTGCTTTGGTCTGGCGGCTGCAATCCAGTCGGATGCACGCATGACGACCGAATGTGTCAAAGACCCGGCGTTAAAGGCAACTTTGTCCTCGTGGTCTCCAATCGATTCATCTGCGAACAGTTCAAGTGGCAGTATGGGACTGCCGAACGGTGGCACGGCGCCAGGTGAAAGGTTCGTCAGCTGTTTCAGCTCTTCGGTCGTTGCGAATCGCACTTTTTTCGCGTGGAAATGACGCTTCACGGCGTTCGAGTCCAGTCTGCGGTCTGCCGGCAGCACCAGCAGTCGAAAATCACTGTCAATCTTGAGGACCAGTGCTTTCGCACCAGCGTGCAGTGGTTCTCCGCGTGCTTTCGCGGACTCTTCGGACGTGTGTGTCGGCGTGTGCTCGATTTCCCGAAAGCAGATCTTACTGTCATTCAGCCATTGGCGAATTGCGGGCAGAACGTCATTACTATCACAGACATGACCCTCGGTTTTTGTGGACTCACCGCTCACAGCATAGTCCGCACGTACCGGGTCTTTACCGCATTTGTCTTTCATACTGGACTCCCGGCTGAATTATCGTCTGTCCGATGGCCTCTGCTGTCAGGCCGGAATGGCGTAAAACGGTGCTTGTGGCTGTCTGCATTTTCCCGCCATGAACCGATCAGTTCCACGCGATGCGCCCGTCTGAGATCACCGGCTTTCCGCCGACCATCGGGGTGTCGCTGGTAGGAGCAGTCAATCATGTCCATTTTTTTTACGTTCGTCCGGCAGATTATAATCAGTATACCGCCAGGTGTGTTCCTTTGCTTCGCTGCTCCGGAATGCCGCGCACGAAAAATGGCGGGGATTTTTCGTTGTCCGGACAACGCGTCGGCTCTGTTCGATTTGTCGTCCTTCAGCCGGCGGATGTGGAAGTCGTTGCCACCGGTCGCAGTCGTCGCCTGGTCAACGCAGTGGAATATTCTTTTTTTCAGCGTGACCACAATGGTCGGTGTGATGGTGCAGTCCAAAGAGCGGCAAAAAAACACACACACGCTGGAAGCCTCGATGTTTTTCGGGGGGCCCGGTCTTTTGAGTTCGATGTGAGAGCTGTACGCAGTTGGTTGTCGGCTGTTGATTGCATTGTCAAAACACAGCAGTTGCCTGCACTCTGTGTGTTCGGTCAGGGACTCGCATGTTTCTGTTGGTTGGTGGACCAGACCCGGACCGGATAGGCTGGTGGGGATCGATATATTTCGGAAGTCAATCGGACCCCCAAAAATCGTGTTCCTCAGCGGCGGGCTTGTTGTTTCGTGACTCAGGACGCTGCGTGAGACCCGGGACGGTACCGGCTCAGAGGACGAGTTGATGGACACGCGTCGTAATCTGTTTGATTCACTGGTCCTGCCGGCCGCTTTTCTGGGAATGGTGGGCGGCAGTTACTGGGCCGGCGTTCGGATGTCCAGTGAGGGGTGTGGCTGGACAAACGGGCTTATCTGGGGACTCGCCTGGTACTATCTCAGCGCGGCGCCCCGGGGTCGCAGCCAGCGTCCGTATGCCAGTGGGTGGTTTGTGCTGGCATCGGTCGTGGGTTTTTACCTGGGCGGTCACCATGGCTACGGCCAGTTTCATTCGTGGGTGCAGGGGATGTTCCACCTCCATTATCAGGCCGGTGAACTGGTCCCCATTAGTCCATGGCTTGGTTACTGGTGGGTGTTTCTGTGTGGCTGGGGCTGGGGAGGGGTCGCGGGCATCCTGCTGGTCTGGTCGGTCTTCCGGCCCCGGATGCCGGTGTGGCAGTGGGGCGTACGGACAGGCCTGGCCGTTGGTATGGCGTGGGTATTTCGCACGTTCACGCTGGCGCGTCCGGATCTGATCATGCCGCTGTATGACCAGGTCGACTACAGCAATCTTCCGTTGTGTCCCGATTGTGCGTGTCCCGACTGCGAACGTACCGTTCGCACACTTGCGGAATCAATGATGTGGCTGGGGTTCTATATGGGCGGTCTGATGTTTGAGGTCTCCCGCAAAGACTGGAACAAAGCCGGTTTTATTCTGACCACTGGTGTGGGGTTTGGCTGTGCGTTTACAGCGTTTGAGTGGCTGCACCTGCCGCTGTTCACGACCGGAAGTTTGTGGAAATACTGGGAGTGCTCCTGTGGACTGTTAGGGGGTCTCACTCTGGGTGTGTGTTTTTGTTTGTTTAATCGGCGCGTCCCGGATGGTCTCCCTGTCGATCAGCAGAGCGGGTCATTGCGCGGCTGGGTTGTTGCGGCGGAACGACTGGTCGGTCTGTGGCTGCCGCTGCTGGTGTCGTTCTATATGGTGACCACCAAAGAATCCCAGCACTATTTCCGTTATTTCGGCATGGAAAAAACGGCGTTCATGGACGGTGTTGGTGTCTGCTTGTTTATCGTTCTGACCACGATTGGTTGTTTCGTTGCGTACCGGACGTTCCTGTGTTCGGGGTCCGGACTGTTCGGACCAGCGGTTTCCCGCCCCGGCCGGCTGTTCCTGACAAGCTATATCGCAATGTTTCTGGTCTCCTGGCTGCATACCCTCGATGGGATCAAAGACAACGTGTCTCAGAGGTTTGAAGTCGCCCTGTACGCGATTCCGTTCCTGCTGGGGATCGTTTTCTTCTTCTGGATCAGTGTTCGGCGACAGCGGTTTTATTCTGCCAGGGTGTCTGGTGAGGGACCGAACGATGTTCAGCAGGATTCGCGGATCCGGATCCCGTCTCAAACCGAATAACTGAAAACCCGCACACTGTTTGCAAGTCCGGCGCCGGGCATGGTTTGTACCTGTGAACAGAGACGCTGCCGGCCGGTGACTCTTTGGGCACTGCGGGTTTTGATCGACGGTTACGGAGTTTGTCTGGTGTCCGGCTTGCGGCGAAATGTCCTGACGTCGCTGTACCGGACAGTCTCGTCGGTCAGATCGACCTGCCGGTTCCAGAAACATCGGTCGAGGAAGGCCAGGCCTTTTTGTTCCAGCCACAGCCCCCGCACTCCGTGTCCGGCATTCGCCACACGGACGAAGATTGATTCCACCCCGAGATCGTCAAGAGCCTGGTCGAGGATCTCGGACTGGTGACAGGGCACCACCATATCCTTCGTGCCGTGGACGATCAGGAAGGGGCAGGTCTGTTTGCTGAGATAACTCATGGGAGAAGCATGCAGGGCCTTCTGTCTGTTCGTCTGGATGGCACCGCCAACCAGCTGGCTTTCAGGGGAGTCAGGGGCGTCATGATCCAGCCGGCCGGGTTTCGAATTCATCAGCAGCAGCTGAGTCGGGCCAAAATAATCGAGGACTGCCGCCACGCTGCCGGAAAGGTGATTATGCGGCCCCACAGTTCCTTCAAGCTCCTGATTGTTTCCTGTCAGCCCGAGCATGGCCACCAGGTGTCCACCGGCGGAGGTTCCGTAGACGGCGATTCGGTCCGGGTCGAGACCATAGTGTTTCGAGTTCGCCTTGATCCATCGGATTGCCGCTTTGCAGTCATGAAGCTGAGCCGGCCATTTCTTTTCCTGGCTGAGTCGATAGCCGATGGAAACGCCCGCGTAGCGACCGGTCCGCAGGTAGGTCGTCAATCGATTGAGGCCGCCTTCCTTGGAGCCCTGATGCCAGCCGCCGCCGTGGATGTAGGCGATCACCGGCAGAGGTCCTTCACTGGTCCGTGTTTTAGGCAGCGCCAGGTCGAGGGTCTGACACGGGTTGTCGGTGTCCGCATAAGCGAGATCTCGCTCAATTTTAATGTCCTGGAACACCGGGGTCTGTTGGGTGCGGTTGCCTGAGACGATCTCACGGACGAAGTCAAGGTGTTCCCCGAGTGAGATGACGCCATCGCTGTTGGTGTCGACGCGCTCGAAATGTTTCCGGTTGCGTTCCGGCACTTCTTCGCGAGTGAGCTGGCCATCCTTGTTACGGTCCCATTCGTTAAAGCGCCGGTCAGGCCGAAGTTCCCGGGCCTCCGAGTGCTCACTCAGGGTGTTGCATGCCAGGATCAGCACTGCGGTGATGAGGCGTTTCATTCGCGCTCTCTTTGAAATCGTTTTGGTGTTCACAAAGTGTAAACCTGCAGCTGTCGCCGGAGAGTCGCCGGAATCCAAAAAAACGGGGGAAACATTTGGCCCGCAAAGAAACGCCTTAAAAAGCCACAGACCGGACACGCGGGGCAGTCCGTCTTTGTCCGCTTTCTGAAAACACGGTTCAGTCAAAAAAACAACCCGCTGAAAAACGCAGTGTTTTTCGCGGGTCTGAGTCTTCGTTCGGTGCTGGTCGCACTTATCCGATGCCAACGAGCGATAACGGGCAACAAACGACATGCTCGTCTCTTCGTACTTAAAGAAGTGCCACGTCCTGCTGGGGAGAAAAAGCATCTGACCGGGCATCAGACTGACGGACCACCCTTTGAGACTCTTCAGCGCGGGAAACTCCTCGAGCTGCCCTGCATCGAACGGCTTCGAAAAATCGAGATGGCTAACCGCCCACAATTGCATGCTCGTCTCGGGCACATAAGGAAACATTTTTACGGCCCCAGACGCACCAATGAAATGTATGGCTGTGTAGTGTCCGGGCGAAAGTGTTCTCGGTCCGGCGATGAACATTTCGGGTGGATACGGCGGCACCCACGGCCAGAAACGGAAGTCCAAGCGATCAAGCCCCCAGAAACGGCTGACGGGCAACAACGACTCGAATGACTCAAGACAGACGTCACTCATAAGCGTGAGGTGAGTCGTGACAAAGTCGTAGTAAGGATGGGCAATGGCGAAGTGTTTGATCCGTTCACCGCGATCAATGCGGTCGATAAAGTCACCTAGGGTCATCTTGGGCATACCCCCTTCCCAGTCCGGCTTGTAGTCTGCATCGGCGACCTCGTGGTAATGCATGGGCGTCTGCCCCAATTCGCCCGTGAAATATGACTTGGTCCACTTGGTGTAGGCGGGCCAGTCATTGACCAAGTCATCAATGATGCAAGGGGTGCTCGGCCCCACGTACCGTTCGGCAAACTCATCCTTTCACATGGAAGAGGCACTAATGATGTCTACGGGAAGGTAATGGATATCTTTATGCTGACCTGCCTCGGCGAACACTTCTTTCATGGACGTAGAACCTCCGCAAACCCGCCGTCGAAACATGCGTTCAGTTCGGTAAGGGGAAAAATTGAGGCAATTCCTTTTCAATGTCCGTCGGATTGAGCGTGCCCCGACGGCTATCGATCGTGAACCGGTTGCAGGCCACATTATTCAGAAAGGTTGAGGGCGGGGATAATCCTAAGTCGTACAGGGGAAAACACCGCACGATGTAGATGGCTCTGTGAACATCGAGTTTCCACGGTTCGACATCATGAAAACGCTTGTTGTTGAAGATGATGACTTCCCCCGCCGAAGAATCGATCGGAATCATGTCCTCCGGTTCGGGCTGCGAAGCGGTCACGCCACGCTGGAACAACATCTTGTTGTATTTTTTCGCGATCACGCGGCGGCGGCTGGAGGTCTCGACTGATTTTCGTGTTACCAACCCCCTGCCGTCCACAGCGCCTTGTTCTTTACAAAAGTCTGCAAATCGTTTGATCCATTCGCTTCGGTTTCCGTTCACGTCGTTGCGGTCGGGGTGTCTGTCGACAAGCAAACGCCCCCCCCGTATCTTCGCTGACGCCTCGAAGCGGAATGTAAAATGAGACATCATCCTCGGTCTGGTAGAAGATCGGCCATCCAAAACGATCTTCGTGGTATCCAAATGTTCTCTTATTGCGATCACTCTCCAAATAGATGTCATGACCTACGAGCAGTGGAATTTCACCGCGGTGGTCGGCCAAGCCCCGATCGAGGCACTCTCGCAACACCAGAGGCAGCGACTCGGACGACCCGTAGATCGACTTGTCGTAGATATGCTTCCGCACACCGCGATGAATCGATCTTGCCTTCCACTTCCTCGCAAGGCTTCTTCCTATACCCCTGCACCATCCAACATCATAGTTGTGACCGCGGTAACTTTGATCACACTCGATGTCTTCAAGGTTCATACCGGCTAATCACTCGGTTCGTGATAACGCACCCAACAGAGTATGGCCGTCGTACGGATTGCCATGCAGTGTTCGTGTCTGGAGCGTTTCCGGGCAACCCAACGGACCGGCTTCGTAGGTCGCGTCTGTCCGAACTCCCATGACGTGACAGAAATGGACCGACAACAGGGCCAAATCTCAGAAAAAAACAGGCTCTTGATTCGGTCAAACGGATAATATGGACTGAAATCGCAATCAGTTCATCTAACAAAAATCACTTAAAGGACACCACCAAACCCAAATCGAGATTGTGAGAGCAATTAGATGATAAGCCTTTGCATGATAACCAAAGATGAAGAAATGACTATAGGTCCGTGTATTGAAAGTGTCCGAGATATAGTCGACGAAATCGTCGTTGTAGACACAGGATCCACAGACAAGACGGTGGAAATCCTCATGACTTTTGGCGCCAAAGTTATTGAGCATGAGCTGGCGGATGATTTTAGCAGGGCAAGAAATCTATCTCTGAGAGCTGCCTCCGGAGACTGGATCCTGGTACTTGATGCTGATGAAAGAATCGAACAAAAAGACTTGCCAACACTTGGAAACCTGGCGGGCACTGGTGAATGCGCCGGCTATTTTTTGCCGCTGCATATTTACTTGGCGAAGAGAATGCAGCTCATGGACTACAAGCGTTTTCTTCCAACTCATACTCAGCCGTCAGAAAAAAAAACGATCGTAGATTACAAGCTCAGTTTTTTTAGAAATATTTCTGACATTTACTATGAGAATCTGGTGCATGAAAATGTCACGAACTCAATCAGAGTATTAAACAGGCCATGTGAAGTGACCGAAGTAATCATACACAATTTTCCAAGACCTCCTGGCGACAGATCTCATGCACAGGAAAACAAATATGAAGAGCTTCTTGAAAAGCAAATATCGATCAACCCAAATGACTCTCGGGCCCATTGGTTTCTGGGATGCAACTATTATGGGAGGGGAATGCGGACCCTGGCCGCAAAAGAGTTCGAGAAAGCAAGCCGGTCGCTGTCGAGACCGGTCGAGGCCTTGCAGGCCTGTCTTAGTCTAGCCCAGATATATATTGAAGACAATAAGTTTGTCCAGGCACTAGATGTATGCAGAAAATCTCAGGAAATCTGTTTGCGCCATAAAGACGATGTAGAACTAAAAATCAATGCGCGATTATTGGCAGCCATTCACGAAACATGCAGTTTCTGTTCTGACATGACGTAAACTGGTCATGTGAAACACCGCGATTAAATATGGCAAGAATGCCACACCCCGGCAGGCAAAGAAAATGAGCGCTGCAATAAATCGACTTGGGACAAAAGTCTACAAAATTATTGCTGCCCGGGTTGCGAAGGAATTTGCCAGGCTCGACTGTGTCAGGGGGGTGTATCTCGTAAGAGGCTTGGCCAAGGATGACATAGTGTTCGGACGTAGCGACATTGACTTAACTATTCTGATCGATGAGTTTAATGACGCTTTTGAGGAGAGGCAATTAGTTTATGAGCTCAGTAAAATCTACAGAAGACTCAAAAAGCGGATCCCCGTTTTAGGTGAAATAGGAGTATACAACCTTCCGGACCTCGTGAGAAGATACTCATACCGAAACTATAGGTTTATATCAGACGGAAAACTAGTGCCCTTGTGCGGGGTTGACATTGAATTGCCTGATTTTGAATTAACAGAGGACGATATTCTCTATGAAATTTCGATGATGCTGTTGTTTTTCCTCCCCATGGTATTCGGGTCGAAGAACCTAAAGAATTCTGTCAATGTGTTACTTGAGATTTCGATGCTTTGTCATTATTTGACCGGGAAAATCGATCGGCTCAATTTAAAAAAGACCGAAATTCTTGAACTGCTTTTGTCGTGGGATCCTGAATCTGAGGAATTGAGGAGAATACGGTGGGCTTTTTCCACATTTTTTGTTGGCAGGTCTGATGATCTTAGAAAATGGATTTACAAGCAATGCCTTATTCTGGGTGATAGATTGGGTGAAATAATACCTGATAAACTTGAGGGGGAAATAGGCGGTTCGGAAATTCATTCTTTATTTTGCCCCAGTTTCACGCGTAGGAAATACCTTGTCCTTAACTCTCCTACAGAGGATGCTATGGAGACAGGGTTGGAACGGATGCGCAAGGAACCGGGTTTGGTTATGATGACAGCCAATATTCTGAAACTGTATCTATATTATTGTTATCCCTGGGAATATTATACTATTAGGAATAAAAATCCGTCATTCGGACTCTCGGAGCCTTCGCCATCTTATATGGAACGATATTTTCTGATGCAGATTAACAGGCAGGAAATACGATTTCTGAGCAATCAGTATCTTTTGCTCTGGGATGTACGAAATCTGGTTGCTCAGGCTAGGCTGTATTGTGATCATAATATTATCTGTGTGGATAAGAGTGACCTGTTGCAGCAATATTGTTCGAAATATGGGATCTGGCCTTATACGGGGAGTACCTCACTTGATGACTATTTCTTGCATGACTACCCTGTTTTGTGGAAATCCACGGGTGAGTTGTATAGGTGCAAAGGATAGTGGGTGAGGTGCGGGGGAAGGTTCGACTCGGCCGTTCCGAATATATCGAAGCGCCTGGGCAGGCAAAAAATTCGTCTTGAGGCCAGGGGCTGGGGAGGACGGGGCACAATTGAGGGGTTAGGGAATGTCGGGCAATACTTGCTCGATGATGCGCTTGGTCCAGGCGATGGGCGCTGTATAGAAGAGAGTGCCGGACTGGAGTCAACGGATAATAGGGACTGGAACGTATTTGAGTTGATATGGGCGCGAATTATTCAACAGGGCGAAGACTACGCCATACGCAAGGGAGCCTGGAGTCAGTGGGGCTTGGGAGACATGTTAGTCAATGCGGAACGCGATATTAGCTCGTTTTCGGATGACAGTTCTGCACGAGGGTGGCGGTCGAAGCTTGAGGTCGGAGGAGTACGGCTAGAATCGTCGCTATCCGGGGGTTCGTGTACTGGATTGGATCTCCTGTCTGGAAAAATGTAACACAGCCGTTTGGTGCCCTACGGCAGTTCGCCCGGCGCGTAGCCTTGTCCTGCGAATCGCTTCGGCCGCACTATCTGGCTGCCAGAGCGATAGGACGGTTCTACTACTCGATTGCCTTGCGGGCTCTCTGGCTGTGGACTCGTAGCCACCGCTACGTCGAGGCGGTGCTGCTGACGGGGAGCGGTGGCCGGGGGGATCTGCGGGTTGGCGTCAGCGATCTGGACGTTCTTATGGTCGTAAAGGATGGGCCTCTTCGGGACGTATTCATCGACCGTTGCGTCGTTGAGCTCGCTCTGTTGGCTCGTTGTTTTCCCATGATCAGTGCCGGCCCCATCGAGTTGTCTTCGGATACGAGGAGTTCCGCAGGTTCGTACTTTCCAGGCATCCCTTTCTGGTTTCGATCCAGGGCTTCTCGCGACTGCTGTTCCGGCGAGGTGAAGAAGAGCGGTTTTGTCTTGCCTACTGTCGGGAGCACGAGAGTTGTCTGCTTTCGTTTCTCTGGCAGAAGCTGCGGATCGTTTTCGACAACCGTTCCGATCGGGACTATTGTGCTTACCTGGTCCAACGGGTCGCCGACCGGTTCGACGCGATCGAATCGAGGCTTGGGCGTTCGAGCTGGCGGGACAGTCGGCGCAGACGATTGTCGGTAGTGGATCTGATCGAGTGGCACCTCGCGCTGAAGAGAGGAGTCGTCGATGTGGAGACGAGGGAGAAAGCTGCGGAGGTAGCCCAAGGTGAATCTCACCGCAAGGCCCGCGAAATAGAACTGCCGAACCGACTCCTTTTGGAGACCTGGCCCCTCAACGGTTTGTTTCTCCAAGAGCCGATCGGTAGAGACCTGCCGCCTCCACTGCCCCGGTGGCGTCCTCGATCATTCAGGGCTCGCCGAATCTCTGCTTGCTGTATATGAAGAAGGACGGATTGACTTCTTTGCGCTGTCGGGGTTCCTGTACCCCTTGCGGTCGGCCGACGTCGATGTGCTCGATCCGCGCCAGAACGAAGTGACGTTTGGGTATCTGAGGTCGCTGGACCGGGCTGGCGAGAGGGTCGGGGCGTGTGCGGAACGGAGACTCGTCGATGAGATCAGTATCGCAGCCGCCCGAACCGGGCCCATTGTCGAGATGAACCATTTTGTCCTGGATCGACTGAAGTTTGAACCTAAGCCTAGCGGTTCGTGTGTTGGGGGCATGGAGGTGCGCCGAAGGAGGCGAACTTGTCGATTCAGAGCGTGCGGTCCGGACCATCCAGGAATCCGTTGCTGCGGGGCGCGTAGAGGAGGCCGGGCTCCAGCTCATCCGTTTCCTGAAGCTTGGCACCGCGGAGGGCGCGGCGCTCCGGTGCTCCGTCTTGATTGTTACCCGCAATCGCTGCGAGCTCCTGGATCGGACGCTCTCGAGTTTGCGCCGGCAGAGGCGGGCGCCCGACGAAGTTGTCGTGGTCGACAACGCCTCGACGGACACTACGGCCGAAACAGTGGTGCGCCACACATCGTCCTGGCCGATCGTACGCCGCGTCGAGGAAGAATGGCTCGGCATCGCATGCGCCCGAAATCGTACGCTGCTGGAGTCATCGGAACGGTCGGATGTAGTCGCCTTCATTGACGACGATTGCGTTGCCGATTCCGAATGGCTCTATCAGCTCTTGCTGCCTTTGCGCTACGACGAAGAAGTGGTTTCGGCGGGTGGATATGTCTCGTTCTCGACCGAGGATGCCACTCCGTGGGGGCGCTTCTACAGCGACCAACGAGAGGCTTTGGTACCGTGATCATTCCCAACCAACCTGAAGTATATACCTTTTGCTATCTGCCACGGGTCCGACATCGCGGGCTCGCACTGTTTTTTCCAGGAGCCAACGTTGCCTATCGGAGAAAGGCGCTCGTTCCGCTGGCGTACTTTGATGAGCGATTTCAGTCCGGGGAAGACACGGACGTCGGAGTTCGTCTCGTGCAGAAGGGCGAGCTCTTTTCCAATCCCAAGGCGAAGGTGGTTCACACCTCCAACCTGCCTCTTCGAAAGCTGATCGAACAGTGGTTCAGGATCGCCGTCTACACGGTCCGGGTTTTTTACAAGTATGCAAACCTCTGTTTCGAGGTCTTCATGCGCGGATTGGTTGGTGACTCTCGCTATCGTCAGGTTTGCTTGTGTGAGCTGACGATTCCGCTGACGGCGGTGATCTTCGTGTCGCCGTTCCTTCTGCTGAACGTCGGCCTCTGGGGAGTCGTTGCGTCACTCGGTCATCCGCTTGCTGTCGCCTTTGCACTATTCACGGGGCTGGTCTACTTCTGGAGCGATTTTGCGAGAACCCGAGTGTCACTCAGAAGGCTGCTCTTATACGCGGGCCTTCGCTTCGCAATCAACCTGATCCTCCTTCACGTCTCTTTCGCAGAAGGGCTCCGCAACCGCATGTTCTACGTCAATTACGAACTCGATGGGACAAAGGAGGTGAGGTGATGGACGGCAGTCTCCAGTCGGTGGAGCCGAAGGGAGTCGAACCCTCGACCTCTTGAATACCATTCAGGAGGTAGAACTTTGTTGGAGTTTGCTGTGGTTTGGCCGCTCGCGACTGCTATGTGATAGCTGATCCCCTCAGGCTTCTTGTGGATGGTCTCCTCGTCATGCGGAAACGCCTGTGCCAAACGCACCGTCGTTACTCCGTGGCCCCATCGGCTCACTAACTCAGGCAGCCTCCAGGATTCATGGGTCCGAGTCCTCGGGACGACGATGTTGTCGCGGGTGCGTTCCTCCTCCGGGCCCGAAGCGGTAACCACGAAAAAGTCGATGTCGCTGACTCCAGGTCGCAGCGTTTGCCGGGCAGCGCCGCCGACGAGGTAGATTCCCTCGACATCGTGGTTCCTGCGAAGGAAAGCAACGAGTGTGCAAAGACTGATCCGGTAGCAGAGGGAAAAGATCGGGTAGAGAGTGGTGCGGATTCTGACACGTTTGGGCTGGTACCTTATGGGGGACGGTTCGAAAACTCTCGTAGGAATCGGAGCAGGGTCGCGGCAGTGTCGTCAATGCTCGGGCCCATCGCGAACCGATACACTTGGGCTTTTCGGATTACGGCCAGGCTGGCTCGCAGCCTGCGAGCCGCGAGTCTGGATTTTCCCAGGAGTTCTACTACGGATTTCTCCAGGACGAACTCGACGCCCTGATAGAGACCGAGCCCGACCACGGCATTGGAAATGAAGGGCAGAAGGGCCGCGCGTCGGGGAAGCGGGGTGATCGATGCGTTGCCAGCTAGCCAGCGCTGTCCGAGGAGAATGCCGCCGACGGGACACTCGGGAGCCAGTTGCGAGTGGAATACGGAGATATCGATGAGGGTCTTGGGTCCAAACTCCATCCTCTCGACGGAGAGTGTCTTGTCTGGCGGCACGTCGGGCGGCACAGTACCCGGGCGAACGCCAATGCGAAGGGGAAAGGGTAGTACCTGGCCGTTGGACCGGATCAGCGGCGAGTCTTCGGAAAGCAACCGGATGCCTTCGTTCTGGAGCATGCTGAGCGCCATGGTGGTCTTGCCGCCGCTCATGGGAAGCAGGACCAAGACTGCCTTGCCATTTACCTCGAGGCCAAGGCCGTGAACCCGAATCAGTCCTCTCCGATCGAGGTGGCTGCCTGTGTAGGACAGGATGGTCAGGTAGGCTATCTCATGGGTCAGGTGCCGGTCGTCACAGAAGAGTTCAAACCTCTTCCCGTCCTCATAGCTGACGGAAAGCGCACGCCCAGAGTAGTCCAGATACGAGGTCTGCCCGTTCCGGAATACGACGTTCCTTGGCGAGTGTTGGGATGCTGGTAGGGCAGGAAGCTCGGGACGATCGGAAAAACTCCTCATCTCGATGGTGAGGTCGGCTTCGACTCCTTCGGTTCTGAACCAGGAGAAGTCTATATTGAGGTCTTGGAGGCGTTCTGCTTGACGGGACCGGGCCGCGACCTGAAACCCGTAAAAATCAAAGCATATTTGTCTGTCTAAGGACATGAAGAATTCTACCAGGATGATTTGTCTCGATCGTTGTCAAACATCGGTACCATGGGCAAAGGCATCTTTAAAACCAGTATCACACGACGCCTCAAACCACTCGAACGAGTTAAAGAATTGGGAGATGCCTCAGTTCCATATCCATTTGACGTGCACGCGAGCATCCTCATTACACTCTCGGACGCCGGCGGCGGCAGGAATTTGAACAGCAAGTCCGCCTGATCATAATGTGCTGTAAAGTGGTCGACGACTCATTTGAAGTCTCCACTGGTTCCCCTCATGCGGGGGAACCAGGTCTCGGATCTATTTGAATTCCTTACTGGAAGACAAGAAAACAGAGAGTAGAAATACTCACCACCATCAGGTAGTGGAAATTTTCCAGTCTTATTGCCCCCGCAGTGAGGATCATTCGATCCGAACGAAGGGGGCAGGCACTTGGTAATAAAACTCAGATTCCCTGACCCTCACATGAGGGGGAATGAGTACTGGCTGCCCCAATCACTTCCTCACCAAGATTCCGGGGGTTTCTTCATCCAGTGAGTCCGTCGCTGATGTCTGAATAGAAAAACCCAGGATCCACAGGAGTGGATATCAAGCAGGTCTCTGGGTAATTAACAGACGATTATCAACCTGTATCACCCCTCAAATTCTCAGGTATCAACAGGGTGGGCTGCTGCACTGCATTCCCGAATATTATGATTTTGAATCCGTGGCAAAGTGGCTCGAAGAACACGGTATCACTCAGACTCCGCAGGTTGTGACCACTGGTGATGTCACTTCTTGTGCATTTGAGCAACTGGCTGTTGACAAAACTGTGGCAGACAAATCATCGCCTTCCGTGCGGACCTGACGGTTCAGGCAATCCACAAAGCTCTGTCCAGCTAGCCGAATACAGTCCCCCGAGCGTCGTATCACGAGACCGCTGTGCCTAATGACCGGCCTGGCATCGCGACTCAAATCACTTAAGCACCCCAAGTCTGCTCTCTTGTCCTTGCATTTACTGTATTCTATGCAAATGCCACACAATTTCTAAGCTGTGTATATGGATTGATCGGATTCATTGATATTTTTCCTCTCACAGTACCTAATACTCTCAGAGCCCCCTGCCGCTGTTTTTCTCAAATTTCATGGACACAGTGAGGGGAGACGTGGTTGGTGTTTGGGCACAAGGGGCGAGTGGGTTCTGAGCAGTCATTGACAGAATTTTTTCGAGCGTGCCGGGTGTGGAGCCATCTGGCGGGGCCATTCACAGTCAGAAAGGAAACAGTGATGCAGCGATTAGTGTGCTTAACAGGTCTGGTAGCGGCTGTTCTGATGCTGGACGTAACAGACATGAAAGCCGCCGTATTGACCGTCTATTACGATTTCGAGGGTGTTGGAGAAGATCGCTTCGACGACCCGGCCGGCGATTTTAACGACAACTTGACCGGCCGATACAACTCCGCTTTCTCCAACGATGTTTCGTCCAACGCCATGGGCAGCGCCCAGTCGGCGGATTTCAATGGCGACAGCGCGCTGTTCACCGACGCCTTTACGACCGACTTGGGACCCGATCGCGACGCCTATACGCTCATGTTTTGGGTGAAAGCCGCGGATGCACAACAGGACGGAGCCCACAGGCGCCTGATAAGCACCCGCGTACTACCGGACGGATCGGAAGGGAACGCAAGTTGGCAAGTGGAGGGCTTTGGTGGGGGAAACGTCGATAGTATGGACCTGCGCTATCAATCGGCAGGATATCCTGCCATGTGGTGGAACCCCGACGCCGTCGGCGCGCTCGCGGTGGACCAGGAGGCACTCGCGTGGCATCACGTGGCCTTCGTTGTGGCGAATTCCGGCGGACCAGGCGGTGCCGCGTTCGGTCTGACGTACGTCGACGGCGTGTCGGTGGGAACAGACGAGAACAACTCAGCTCTCTGGAA
>Ga0310123_10002133_pt1 | contig 15954 bp, 16 predicted proteins | sample CB6_AW_1057_MG_FD_203505 | JGI IMG/M metagenome (GOLD analysis project Ga0310123, IMG submission 203505) | Marine microbial communities from Western Arctic Ocean, Canada - CB6_AW_1057 | ecosystem: Environmental > Aquatic > Marine > Oceanic | place: Canada: Western Arctic Ocean | collected... | reverse complement strand
ATATAATATCTCAGTTCAGACGCACACCCCTCAGGAACGATGGGATTGGATTCATAGCGGCATCCGGCTTTTGCGTGAGCAGGGGATTCCCAGCAACCCCAATGCGGTCAGGCTTTATCGTGAATTGGGCTGGATATTCTTTCACAAATTAGGGAAGACCTCCGATGACATGCACTGGTATTACAAGCGCATGCATGCCCGGGAATGGCAAGAATTACTCGGAGCTCCGACCGAGGGTGCAACCACCGAGCAGACCATAGCCCGTTTCAAGCCAATTGCTGATGCTGCCGATCAGTACTTTGCATTCCATCGGCTCCCCTACGCGGCTTATGATTGGATTGATGCATTTGTTGCCGACAACGGGTCGGTCGCCGAGGAACTGCTGCCGCTTAAAACCGCAACTCTCCGTCGGGCCGATGATCAGCTGGCGGCGATCGAACATCGCTGGCAGGCCGAGGACTCGCAGTTGGCTGAGCAACTAGAGCCGCTTCGCAAGATGGTGAATCAGCACCGAGAAAAGTCAGAATCAGAACAGGATAAGTTGCAGCGGTTCTATGCGGATGTGCCAGTGGCCCGGTCCGTGGGCGAATCACTGCGTGACCTTGGCTTGCTTCTAGATGTTGACACTCTGCGCCGAATCGGCACCCATCAGATGCGGGTGCTGTATTCCCACCCCGAGGCCGTGCGGCAGTGGGTTGAGCAAGCCGCCGATGCAACCGACCAGAAACTGATTGAAATGATCTTAGATTCATCTCGCCAGGAAGGATTCACAGCCATGCTGGGATTCTTGAGAGCCAAAGTGCTTTTCGAGCATTACCGGATGGATGCCGGTGTGATGTATGCATTGATGTCTGGGGTAGCGATGCGGGCGCCAGACAATCCTGGCACGGATCTGAACGAATCCGAATTGACGCCGCTCCCAATTGATTGGCGGCATCCTGCCGCACACGGGATCTACTGGGCATACCTTGGTGTGCGCAAAGCGGGTGAACTTCTCAATCAGAACAAAATTGATTTTATTAATACCGATCGTCAGGTGATCCATGGCATGCAGGAACTGATGTTCTTTGGCCGGGTCAGCTTCAATCCACATACGGGGGAAGTTGATCTGCTGCCGGATCCTCGCTTTATCGAAGGCTACGAAAAAGCAGTGTTTGGATCGACCGCGGCGATCGAACAGGCTGATATCACACAAACGCAGGGCACGGTGTCGAACTATGAGGCTGGGCATGAAAACTTCTTGGCCAAGGCGGCACTGTTCACTTACCTATACGGGGATATGGAGCAGTCAGAAGGATATTACCGGAGGCTGGGCAAGCTCTATGGGGACAAGCCGCACAATGTCATTCGCGGATCTTATCGATTGCCGTTGGCACAATTCGTGCTCGATGAACTGAAAAATGAAATGGATCGCTCCGTAGTGGCGAGGTCCTTCATCGAGGCGATGGCCCTTAGCGGTATCACGCAGGGATTGGCTCTTGGGCGTATGCAGGTGTTCGAGCGATTTGTCCTTGTGGCTCGCCAGGCCCACGAGCAATTTCAATCGGACAAGATTGCTAATCCAACCGCGGTGCAGGACCGCCAGAAACTCCTGCCGTTTAAGCGGACATTGGATGAAACCTACATCAATTACATGCGGTCGCCGGCAGCCACGCTTCTGGTACGGGGGCGGGCGTATCGGCATACCCCGGTCGAACTGCGGTATCGGACCTATCACCGTTTCCTTGACGCGATATCCAAACAATGTCAGCAGGCAGGTTACGATGTGGATCGCGCTTTTCCTCCCCCGCCGGAATATGTGTCATCAGAGCCAGAAGCTAATGCTTCAGGCGATCAGGCCGCCCCCACTATCGAGCAGAATTGATAGAAGAAAATGGTGGGACAGAACCTGAGTCAGATCGGGTCGACCCGGATGTGGGCCGTTAGTGTGTGGTGGGCTCCTGGCGCTAAGCGAACCGCATCGGAATCCACGTTGGCCGTTTCGATGCAGCACATCTGCGGCCATTCGTTGTCGCCAAAGTCGGCCATATGCTTGGCCTTTGTGATCCAAGGATTCCAGATGATCGTGGATTGTGATCCCCGCTTTTCCACAAATATCCGGCGTTTCAAATCCGGATCATGCAGCACGCAGGTATCAGTTGTGCCCGTGTATACCCGATCGACTTCGCTATTGAAGCGGATGGGTTGTCCGGAGGCTGGGGCAGCGTTTCCGGCTACTTTGTCAAAGTAGCCGATTTGTTCTAACCCATGGATATGGATTCGTCGAATATCCCCGATCCGAAGGTAGGTGTGAAGTGCTGCTTCGAACCGGACGTTGTTAGGAGATTGGTTGGTCACTGTTAGGGTCATCGATAGCTTCGTGTCGAATAAAGCCTCCAATCGCAGCTCAAACAGATCAATTTGCGTTGTCAACCGCAGTGCATCGGTGGACGCGGTCGGGTCCAGTTCCCATCGTTGTAATCGTGCTAGGCCATGCGCTGGTGCCGAGGGTTCATCCTGCTTGTCAGCAAACCAGGGAAAACAAATCGGCACACCACCGCGAATTGGACTCCCAAGCCTGTATTGCGATGCGTTACTGACAAATAACACCGGCGGGGAGTTGATTGGCTGATATTCAGTGACATGTGCTCCCTGCAAATACAAGACACCCCGGGCCCGGTGGTTCCGGATCACGACATAATCCAGGTTCCCCTGGCCACGGGTGAGCGTTGCTTCGGACATCGGGTTCTTAGGGTCAGACGTGGGTGTCGGGCAGTGAGTTCTCCAGCCACCATACGGCGACCACCCTATCCACCCATCTGGCTCATGGCGCGGTTGCCCCGATCGGAATGCAATTGCGGTTTTTGAGCCACGCATTGGCGCATCTGGTTCACAATGCGTGGAACCGGATCGCCCGGAGCCCGGAGGGTGGGCAATAGGTCAACCTCACCACCATCGAACAGGCACGCCCGTAGTTCGCCCGTGGCGGTCAGACGCAGCCGATTGCACGTTTCACAGAAAGGCTTGCTCATCGCGGAGATGAAACCAATACGCCCATTTGCTCCCCGGAGGCGATACAGTTGTGCAGGTCCGACTCCGGCCTCACGATTGCGATCGACGGGCTCTGCTTCACCCAGATGGCGTTCAATCCGGTGAAGAATCTCTGCGTTATCCACAGTGAAACTGTTGGCAATTTTGAGCCCGTTTTCCAAAAGCTTAGCATCGCCTAGTGGCATGTACTCAATGAACCTAATTGTCCATGGTCGATCTATGCTCAGCTGTGCGAAGTCAATCACCTCATCGTCATTGACTCCACCGATAATGACAACGTTGATCTTGAGCCGTTCGAACCCAGCGGCGCTGGCGGCACGGATACCGTCTTGGACCTGGTCCAAGGTATAGGGTCGGTTGCCAGTGATGCGTGTAAATCTTTCCGGGCGAAGGGTATCCAGACTGATGGTCAGGCGGTCGAGCCCGGCTTGCTTTAGTTCGCCGGCCAAGCGATCCAGCAGTAATCCATTGGTTGTCATAGAAAGGTCGAGGGGTTCCAGTTGGCGCAATCCACGTACGATACTCAGCAACTCCCGATGCACGGTCGGTTCTCCGCCGGTGATTTTAAAATGGTCAATTCCGGCAGACCGGCCTGCGGCGGCAACCGCCAGGATATCCCGGGCGCTGAGCAGATCGGTGCGGTCAGAGAAAGCGACGCCATCTTCGGGCATGCAGTAGATGCAGCGCAGGTTGCATCGATCGGTGAGCGAGAGCCTCAGCAGGCGAACGGCCTCAAGTGAGCGAGGCCCCATCGCGAATACCGGTCGCTGTGGAGCGTCTGTAAAAATTGGCAAAGTCATCGTCATGGTTCGAGCCATTATATGCAATTGGGCGGTGGATGCATGAGGGCTATTTGCAAGACCGGGTCAGGCTCCGCGGCTCCGCGGGTGATAAATCGTTGTTAGAGTGTGTTCTGGCGGCATGGGGCGGAAGGCCGAGCCGTGGTCTTGTGGTTCGATCGTGGCGTATTGTTTGGCCTGATCACGGGGTATACGAAGATGTGCTCGGATTGCCGTTGTGCTGATCAGCCGATACCCGCCAGATGAACCATGAGCGGTTTGGCACGTACTTGACCTTGAGAACATTGACGTGGTTGATCCGTCTGTTTGATCCAATGTTCATCTTTCCCATCCGTACTGATCGACGTATCCGCAGTACCCCATGGGTTAACTATGCGCTGATCTCGGTGAATGCACTAATTTTTTTGTTCACTGAACGCGAGATTATTGAATTTCACTCACTGGCCGAGCAGGGTACGCCGATTCATGAAGCCTTCATCCGAGTGCCGTTGATCCGATTTTTTCTCTGGCCTGATGATGCGTATCTGTTTCAATACTTTACGTATCAGTTTCTTCATGCGGGAAAGTTACACCTATTCTTCAACATGGTTTTTTTGTATGTCTTTGGTAGTGGCGTGGAAGATCGATTAGGAAAGCTTGGCTATTTCTTCTTCTATCTTGCCGCCGGGGTATTTGCTGGGATTGGGCACGGATCAATATACGACACGCCTATCCTCGGCGCCTCGGGCAGCATTGCGGGTGTGACCGGTGCGTACTTGGCGATGTTTCCGTTGTCTTACGTCACAATTTTCTACATTTTTAATACATTCGAGGTGTCGAGCATCGTACTGATCTTGTTTCGTGTAGCTCAGGACATGCTGTTTCAGTTGATGGGGGGTACGGGGGTGGCCTATCTGGCTCACCTTGTAGGCTACACGCTTGGATTTGTCGTTGGGCTGTCTCTCTTGGTAAGTCGATTCATTCCGCGAGAGCCATACGATATGCTCGCTTTGCTGGAGCACCGCCGCCGGCGCGCCCACTTTCGTCGTCTGGCGCGAGGTGGATTTCATGCTTGGGAGACCCCGTCAAAATCAATGCCGGGGCAGGCCAACGGATTATCGTCCAAATCCCAAGAGCGTCTGATGCCGCTACGGGCCCAGGTAAATGAAGCACTGGCGGAGCACAATCTGCCAGAGGCAGCACGGCACTATGTTCGTGTGCTGGCACTTGACGGTCGACAGGTTATGGGCCAGCAGCAGCAGTTGGACCTAGCAAGCCAACTGATGTCGGAGAGCCGTTACGACACGGCGGCGACGGCATATGAGTTGTTCCTGGACACTTACAAATCCTATCCGCAGCGTCAGCAGGTGCAGTTGATTCTGGGCTTAATTTATGCTCGCCACCTGGACCAGGCCACACGTGCCAAATCCCTTCTGGCCGAAGCGATGCTCCGGCTCGATGGCGATGACAGGCAGTTGGCAGCTAAAGTACTCGGAGAGATCGAAGAGTAGGTCGAGCTACTTGCCTGCCTTATTGTTAGCGGGTGTTTGCCTCGCATTGGCAGAGCAGATGGCTGGTGACATATCTGGGCTAGGCAATGGTTGTGTAGGGTAGGCGCTGTAGAATCCGTGTGCCTCGGCCGCGATGTCCCCCCACGCTGTAGATGATCCCACCCCACTTGAATCGCCAACGATAGATGGCGCTGAGTGAAACCACCAAGTGTGCTGCCATCCACAGTGGGGTGGCAAAACGTTCGAGATTCCAGACGCCTCGCAGGTTCTGTTGGGCATCGACAGGAAGAATGTCAGCCACCAGTGCCCGTCGGGTCTCGGCGCGACCTAAATCACATGCCGCGACGAATCCCAATACCGCGATAGCCCACCCACATCCGGAAGAGAGCGTTAATAGCTTGATAGCAGTGGCGACCACTGAGAGCGTGTACAACGCCAAGCCAAGACAGCAAGTTGCCCAGACATGCGGGGCATAGGTTTTGGTGAACAAGTGCTGGCGCCGCCCAAAGGTAAGCAGACTTCGCCAAGTGTATCGATCAGGACTGATTACGAACATGCCTGCGACGAGGTAAAGCCGTTTCCCATGCTGCTTGATTGCACGACTGACGCTGACGTCATCGTTGATACAGCCTCGCCAGCACTCTCCTAGATCAATCTGATCCGCTACATTGCGGCGAATCGCCATGGACCCCCCCCAAGCATAGTTGCGGTCGGTGTGTCCCATGAGTGTTACGGTGCTCGCGTTACCAATGGCAGCGATCTTTGTGGGGAGGTTGGCGCGCTCGCCATCTGCAGGAACGATCCACCGCCATGCAGTGGCCAAGCCGACGCTTTGCTTGCTTAGAGGCTGGACTAACCGTTCTAGCCAATCCGGTCCCATAGCGGCATCTGCGTCGGCGAAGACCAAGGCCTGGTCTTCGTCGGTCAGTGTCTTCAGCGCTACTCGCTGTCCGTGGATTTTCTGAGCTTCATTGTGAGATAGGCCGGGGACAATCAGCTGTAGGCTTTGCAGCCCTGGTGAAGCCTTGGCTGGCTTGAGTCGTTGCCAAGTTAGCATATGTACATCCTGGGTCGGTACGTGCTCTTCCCCAGCCATCCGCACGCTGGAGGTATCTAGGGGTACTGACTCCGTTGCCGTGACATCTGCCCAATTGTCAATCATGTCGCGCAAGAACGTAAATGTGGGATCCTGCTTCGTCTCAACGATGAAGATAATCCGATATCGCGGATAGTCTTGAGTGAGCATCCCATCGAGCAGCGTGTGCAGATGGTCATCGACTCCCTTGATGGCGATGATCACGACCGCTGTTGGCGTGTGCGCATCCTTATTTTTATTGCGTCGCTTATATCGTTTTTCCCGGACGTAAAACCGATAGACGTTAAGCCAGGCGAGAACAGCCATAAGGCACCACAAGAACCACAGGACCATGAGCATGGTTTCGGGAGCGGAAAAAATCATGGTGTGACCCTAACCTTCGAATGCTGTAAAGTGCTTGTTTTGAGTCGGTACGACGTAATCGAGGATGTTGTGCAGGATTTGCCCCGGAGAGCCGATCGAGTTGACGTCATCTATTAGGTCCCGAGAGTAGTGTTCTAGGACGGGACGGGTCTCATTCTCGTACACATCCCAGCGTTTGCGGATGACCTTTTCATCCGCATCGTCGTGGCGATTCTCCTTCAATGCTCTTCGTCGCAGACGATCGAACATTTCAGTTTCGTTATTGCAGACCAGGTGGATGATCTTCAGGACTTCGATGTGCTCATCCATTAGGCCTGCCTGCTCAACGGTGCGAGGAATACCGTCGAGCACTAGAAGGTCCGTGGCAGGCTTATAGTTGCCCAGAGCGGTTCGGGCGCCGATGACCTGTGCCCACATCTTTACCGTGACATCATCGGGAACCAGTTCACCTCGTGAACTGTATTCGTAGAATGCTTTTCCCAGGTCGATATTCACATCAATATTGCGAAATACATCCCCGCAGGACATGTGGAAAAATCCCGGGATTCGCCCCAGGATAGCCCCCTGTGTGCCCTTGCCCGCACCTGGAGCTCCAAACATCAAGACGGTTTTGAAACGCATTGCTGCCTCACGCATTAGGGGTCGGTTTGATCAAGGCGAGATTATACGACTATGGCTTAACCAGACTTTGCACAGGAGTTTTTTTGAGAAATTTTCTAATATACTGGGAGGAGGATTGAAATCGTACTAAAATGGTACTATTATGTGCCCGAGGTGAAATTTAGGCTGGATTCGACATGGTGTAATTATATAAAATTTTATTTAAAATAATCTTATAAAAATGATTGGGATAACTCGCAAAACTGATTATGGCCTAGTGGCTCTAAGTCGCCTAGCGCGTCGCTGGAAAGATGGTGATGGCGCTATTAGTGCAAGGGCTATTGCCCATCAATTTGAGATGCCCCTGCCCCAGCTGATGAACATTCTCAAGAAGTTGGCTGCCGCGGGGATGCTGCAATCTCAGCGTGGGGCCAGTGGCGGCTATGAGCTCGCCCGGGCACCGGAGCAAATAACCCTACTACAGGTGGTGGTTGCCATGGAGGGGCCGGTGCGTTTTGCCGCTTGCTGTGATGGTTGTGCCGAACTGGCCGGATCTGAGGCTTGTCCAATCGAGAGCCATTGTCCGATTCGTTTGTCAATCCGCCGGCTACACCATCAGATCACTCGTTTTCTCAATGAACAAACGCTAGAAAATCTATTGGAAGATGGTTCTGAGAGGATTGCTAGCTCCACGCCGGTCAAGGTGAACCTAGACCTGGCGGCTACTACGGTGATGAATGGAAGGAACTCGCCCATATGCCTATGAAGCTTCCCATCTATTTGGACAACAATGCGACGACATGTTGCGATCCGCGCGTGGTGGAGGAAATGCTCCCCTATTTTACGGAGAAGTTTGGCAACGCCGCCAGCAGGAATCATGCCTTTGGGTGGGAAGCCGAGAGTGCTGTAACCACAGCTCGTGGTCAGGTGGCAGATCTGATTGGGGCAACAGCCAAGGAGATCATCTGGACCTCTGGTTCGACTGAGTCGAACAATCTAGCGATCAAGGGCGCTGCTGAAATGTATAAGCAGAAGGGCCGACATATCATCACCGCCATCCACGAGCATAAGGCCGTGCTCGATCCGTGTAAGCGATTGATGCGAGAAGGATACGAAGTGACATGGCTTGAGCCGGATGCGAACGGAATTATATATGCTGATCAAGTTCAGGAGGCGCTGCGGGACGACACGATTCTGGTTTCGATCATGTGGGCCAACAACGAGGTCGGTACCGTCAATGAGGTGCCAGAGATTGGAGAAGTCTGCAAGCGGCATGGTGCAATCTTTCACACCGATGCGACTCAGGCGGTAGGCAAGATTCCGGTTGATGTTGAAGAGGCAGGAGTGGATCTGCTGAGTGCCACAGCGCATAAGCTATACGGCCCCAAGGGGGTTGGTTGCCTCTATGTGCGGCGACGCAAGCCTCGTGTTCGTCTGAGTCCGATTCTGGATGGTGGTGGGCATGAGCGCGGCATGCGATCCGGCACACTGGCGGCCTCCAACATTGTGGGCATGGGTACTGCGTGCGAGTTATGCCAGCAGGAGATGCCCGATGAATCAATCCGCACTGCTGCTCTGCGGGATCGGTTAATCGATAGCATTCTGGGTCAGATTGATACTGCGGTGCTTAACGGGCATCCAACCCGTCGCCTGCCAGGAACCGCGAACATCAGTTTCCCTTACGTCGAGGGGGAATCACTGATGATGGCCTGTAAGGAGGTCGCGGTCAGTTCTGGTTCGGCGTGCACTAGTGCCTCCCTTGAACCCAGTTACGTGCTCAAGGCGCTTGGAGCGGGTGATGAGATAGCCCACAGTTCTATTCGATTCGGCATCGGTCGGTTCAACACCGAGCCGGAGATTGATTATGTGATTGAGAAGATGGTTACAAGCGTCCAGCATCTTTTGGCAATGAGTCCACTTTACGATATGGTCAAAGAAGGCATAGATTTGACTACGGTCGAATGGGGGCATGACTGAATACTGAAATAGCAAGGTGTTGACCGAAGGCATTCGGGCTGTACACAAATGATACTCTAATCGCAAGTCACCTGAATTATGGATTAATCTACAGATACGAAGGAGCCATACCATGGCGTATAGTGAAAAAGTACTTGACCATTATGAACACCCAAGGAATGTTGGGAATCTGGACAAGCAGGCTTCCGATGTGGGCACCGGTATCGTGGGTGCCCCCGAGTGTGGAGATGTGATGCGCCTCCAGATCCAAGTCAACGAGCAGACGGGAGTTATCGAGAACGCAAAGTTTAAGACATTTGGGTGCGGCAGTGCGATCGCCTCTTCGTCGCTGGCCACTGAGTGGATGAAGGGCCGGACGCTAGAAGAGGCCGAGGCAATTAAGAACACTGACATCGTGCAGGAATTGAGCTTGCCGCCAGTCAAAATTCACTGCTCGGTTTTGGCCGAGGACGCAATTCAGGCTGCCATCAAAGACTATCGGCAGAAGCATGGTTTGGTCGATGACGAGGGCGAGACCGAAGGCATGGCGAACCGGGCCAGTTGTGCCATTGAGGAGAACTAGAGCGGCACGGATAAGGCCACTGTAGCAGGTGCGCAGCACGCGGAGGCTTTTGGTGCACCGCGTGCCCCAGCCCGGCTATAATTATAATGACAAACGGAGAAAATCGGTAAACTTTATACAGGAGTCTGGCACATGAGTATTGCACTGACGGAAACCGCCGCCCGGGAAATCAAGACTATCATCGGGCAGCAGGAACTTGACGCCAAGAATGTGCGTTTGCGTGTGGGCGTTAAAGGAGGTGGCTGCTCTGGATTTGGATACTTGCTTGATCTAACCGAACAGTGTCGTGACAACGATGAAGCTTTCGAGCAGCATGGCGTCAAGATCGTTTGTGATCCTAAGAGCTACCTCTATCTCAATGGCACTAGTATTGATTTCAAGGACGAGGTCATGGGGCGTGGTTTTGTTTTCACTAATCCCAATGCCACGTCCACCTGTGGTTGCGGATCATCATTTAGCGCTTAGGTGCTCTGATACCATGCTTAAATTAACGGGCCCATCTGGTTGTGGGTTTCGCATTGTTTTGGCTGGAGTCCATTTAAACTCTAGAGCCATCTTTGGTATGGGGTTCTTGGAGGAGGCCATCTCAGCCAATTCTGGCGTGGCTAGAGCCACGAGTAATGGCATAGGCAGGCTTGTTCTCAGGGGGGGTAATTCGCTCCGAGCATCAGTGTGCGATAGGCCGCATACACTATAGTCCATGTCCAGAGGGCCTTACGTCTCTCGGGGTGGGATGAAACTTGCAGCTGCAATTGATGCATTTAACCTAGAGGTTAACGGACAAAGCTGCGCCGACTTTGGCTGTAGCACTGGCGGCTTTACTGATTGTCTGCTTGGTCACGGTGCCGCCCAGGTCATTGCCGTGGACACCGGTTACGGTGTCCTCGATTGGAAGTTACGCACGGATCCACGGGTGCTGGTTATGGAGCGGGCCAATGCCCTGCACGTACCGCCGCCATGTCTAGTAGACCTGGTGACGGTGGACATGGGATGGACGCGGCAGCATCTGGCGATACCGGCAGCGCAACGCTGGCTGGTTTCTGGGGGCAGGATCGTAACGCTGATCAAGCCAGTATACGAAGTTGGACATCCGGGTCTCAATGATGATGAGGCACAGCGGGTTGCAAATACCGTGACAGAGTCCTTATCGGACGATAAAATCCAGGTGATGGGTCAGATCGAATCGCCTATTCGTGGAAGTAAGGGGGGGACTCGAGAATGGCTGGCCTTGCTGAAAATTATCTAAGGATATAGGAAAAATTAATTATTTTAAAACTAATTCTTGGATAATAATATAATATGGAGGCGTCTTTAGATCATTACATGGATTTTGATGAGAATAGGTGGAGTGCGTGGCTGGGATGGCCACGGGTCCTACCTCCTATTGGCGGCCCAGGTTCCGTAGAGATGATCCTTGTTCTGTCGGGGGAGCTTAATCTTCGCGTGGCGGGATCCCACTTACGTTTACCGTTACAACGCTTGTGCGTGGTCTGGGCAGAGGAGCCTCGCGAGGTTTGCACTTCCTTGGCCGGTGTGCGCGTGGGTCGGGCCACAGTGCCATTGGCGGAACTCTCTGATCGTTTGGTTCCCCGTAAGCTACGCCGGGTACTGCTGTCGGGTGGCGTACTGGCTGAATCGAGATCGGATCCAACCGATGAGCCCGCCTTCGGAAGATGGGCTGATGACCTATCATCGCCAGAGGCCCCGCATCGCAAGTTGGCCAGTATCGAATTGGGCGCGAGGTTGCGCCGGTTCTTTATGCGTGGTCCTAGACTGTTGGCGCAGTCTGTGGCTTCGGGCCCCCAAACTAGTCTGGTTGAGCGGATGCGGGCGTTCTTAGATCAGAAATATCAGGACTCCATAGGTATGGATCAGGTGGCTCAGCACGTGGGGCTCCACCCGAATTATGCCATGGGCCTGTTTCGCCAAGAGACTGGTATGACCATCTTGGCCTACCTGACACGGCGCCGCGTTCAGCATGCGCAACACCTACTTGTAACCAGTGACCTAGATGTGCCGGAGATCTCCCGGGGCAGCGGTTTTGGGTCGATCAGCCGGTTCTACGCGACATTTAAAAAATCATGTGGACAGACGCCACGGACCTATCGGGTGTTGTGTGGGGCAAAGCGGAACCTCCAGCACCCGTAGGCGATCTTGTGGCCCTTGGGATGTATAGAGTTATGGCTTGGACTGATGGCGAATTGAGCGGTCGAGAGTGATAAAACCGAATTGAGAGATTGTGGTCAGAATCGCTGTGACTAGAAAGATGGAACTGCCGATCCCGGTGATGTGCAGGCCTCCGAGGTGGACCCCGTCCAACATCAGCACAGCCAGATACGCCCCGATAGCACCTCGCACCCCGGTCAGGGTTACGTGTATGCCCATGTACAGCGCCACCATGCGACGATCGGCAAAGTCATGGTGACCCAACTGCCACGCCAGAACCCCACCGCCGCGGCTGATGCCCTGGAGCAGCCGCGGCAGAAGAAATAACCACAACGATCCGGTCAAGGCCACGACGAAACACAGCAGTTGGTTCGCGATCCACCACGGTGCGTGAAAGGCCCGAAACCGGGCGATATGCACACGATCCAAAAATCGGGCCCACAGGGGGGTGGTGATCATGGCGATGAGTACGGGTAGTGTTGTCGTTAACAGGATTGAACTGACGTATTCCCCCGGTTGATCCCGGCTCAGGCGGAGAATGATGTGGATGACTGCCACCTCACCAATCATGTTGCCTATCCCGCCGACGAACTGCCAGGTCATGTAACGGCGAAAGTTGTGGTCATGCCGAAGTACCGTCCAGAATCGTTGGCGATGCTCGGGTGTTTCCTGTGGATCGAACTCGTAGATCGGTGCCGGGGCACCATGAGGCCCGGCACGGGCCATTGGCTGTCGCTCAAACCGCAATAGTTCTCGCTCACCGCGCAGTCGGACTTTGGCATATGCCAGCAGACCAATCAACCCCACCAGGCACGATGCGGGATAAACTACGCGAAATGCATTAGGGTTCAGTTCTTGGAGGGCATAACCGACGAGGGGGCTGACCCCAAAAAACAGCGTTGCAATCAGGACAAAACGGCCGATGATTCGTGCCCGCAGTGTTCGTGGATAGTTCATTCGCCACACCACGCTGCGCAGGGTGAGTATGCCCGCGATCAGGCAGCGGACAAAGACCACCAGAACCACCAGCATCGCCGCGCCCGCGGCAGTTTGGGGTAGGATTGCGATTGCGCTGATCGACAGCAGCGCAACGGTTTGCATTCCTACGATAAAGTGAATTTTGGGCCGACCCCGTGCGGCTGTCGCCCACAACCAACTGGTTAGGTTTGCAAACATCGGTGCGGCTAAGATGGTGGCGAACGCCAGGGGGCCAACATGGAATACCTTCTCCGCCAACACCACCACCACCCCGCCTTCGACCATCGCCCACATGACGGGCATCGTTGACGAGGTCACGAGTTCACGAACGTAGCTAGGACGCGCCATCATCGGCAGCGAACGCGGATCAAAAGACGCGATGAATTTTCGTAAGATCAAGGCGGACCGTCATATCGACTCGGTGTGCGGTTGTCGAATCACTGCCATGATTTTAGGAATTGCACAGGAGTAAAAAATGATCGGGCCGGTCCTGACACCAATGGAGCCATCTTGGTTGGGGAGGGGGATTGCGGGTACCAATCCGGTGTCAATGCGCACGCCGGTAGAATGGATTTCATTTGTTTGGGCGCGCCCTTGGCGAGAACCTATTGGACACGAATATGCAATCGAAAGGCCGTAAGTGGATGTCAGAGGGGATCGTTTTCATGTTCAACAGCATGTCTCTAGGCCGAGACATCCGCGCTGGTGTTCTGGGTACCGATGGGTGGGAGCGGTATGAACGTGAGCACAGCGAAGAGGCGGTTGTTGCTATGAAGGCGGCTGGGGTGAACTTTGTGATCACGCACTTCCATTGGGGCTACGGGCTGGCCGCTGAGAAGCCGGAGATGGAGTGGACGAAACGCTTTACGGAACTGTGTCACAAGCATGGCATCAAGGTGGGGGCTTATCTCCGTTCGATTGATGCCATGATGTACGAAACGTGGCAGCGAGAATACCCTGAGGCTAGGCAGTGGGCATCCGTTGACCAGAATGGGCAGATACCCCGCTACACATGGAGTCTCACCTACAACCAGTGGGCACCATGCATTAATCAGGAAGGCTTTCTGGCGGCGATCGAGAAGATCATAAGCCATGCGATTGAATACGTGCGAGCTGACCTTATTCACTTCGATAATTTCTTGCTCTGGAACGCGCCATTTTCCTGTCACTGCCAGACGTGCCAAGAGAAGTTTCGTGAGTACTTGAAGCAGAAGTATCCAGACGACTCGATTAGGATGCGGCGGTTTGGCATCACGATTCTAGACCATGTTGAGCCGCCCGTTTTCGCCATGCCTTTTGGAGGTCCTTGGTCGTTGGAGGCGATTGTGGACCCGGTCCATCAGGAGTGGATCATGTTTCGATGTGATCTGCTCTCTCAGGTATATGCTCGTTTTGGTAGGTACATCCGTGGGTTGAATCCAGATGTCGCGGTGGAACTCAACACTTGGACGGGGGGTAATTCAGCGTATGCCTATGCTTCTTGGCCTCCTGATCTCGTCACCCACGGTGAATTTCACTGGACGGAAGAACGTAATCATGCTCAGGTCATCGATGAAGATGTGGTGGTTTCCAAGATTCGCGGTTTCAAGGTCGGGCGCGCTACTGGCAACACCGTGTTTACGTATACCGCGGGGGCTAAGCGCAAGCACAGTCCTGAAGATGTGGGCAATTCCGATAGCCGTTTGTTGATGGCTGAGTGCATGGCGTATAACCCGGGGACCATCGGTATGGTCGGTAATTTCAGCATGCCGATGGTGGATCATTGCGATCAGCCGTATATCGATTTCTATCGGCGTCATCAGGAGATTTTTCGCGACACAGAATCACTAGCCAATGTGGCGGTACTTCGCTCATTTTCGTCCAGCACCTTCAACAACTACGCCACCCATCTATCTCGCACCCTCTTTGAGCAGACACTCATCCAGGCGCAGGCGCCCTTCGATGTGGTCTTTGACGATTGGCTGGGCGAGCCGACACATGCGATCCTTGTGCTCGCCAATGTGGAATCCTTAAGCGACGACCAATTGGGGGCAATCCGGCGATTCGTTGATTCTGGCGGAGGCCTCGTGGCGACAGACCAGACCAGTCTTTACGATCAGTGGAGGCGACAACGCCCGAGTTTTGGATTGGCAGATCTTTTCGGGCTGGATTCCGGGGACAGCGAGTCGGATCGTACCCGCAAGAAGACTTATGGCAAGGGTAGAGTCGCTTATGTCCCCCAGATCGTGCCGACAGTGGCACCGCAGCGCCCAAATGGGTCTCTAGAGTATGGGAACATATGGAAGAGTCTGGGGCCGGGTCAGATCCACCACCGGTATTGGAAGTTGCCCCAAAACTGGCAGAAACTCATGGATGCGGTCCATTGGGTTTGTCCCAGTCTTCCGGTAGAAGTTGAAGCGCCTCCAACCGTTACTGTCGAATTTCTGTGTCAGAGAGAGCGGGAAAGACAGCTGCTGCACTTGGTGAATTTTGATTGGCAGAATCCGGTTAGTAATATTCGTGTGACGATGCGCATACCTCCGAATCAAACGGTACGAAACCTGACCTTGCTAAGTCCTGAGCAAGAGGGGGCGCAAGAACTTCAGTTCACTGATTGCGACGATGGCATTATATTTTCCATAGCGAATCTTGAGATCTATGGGATTGCAGTGGCCGAGCTGGATCGGGCTTGAATTGGATTGTTGCAACTCCGTGATGTGGAGCTGGACTGAGCGTTATTCGGGTCACCCCGATGAAAAAGAGCCAGCAGTTGCTGGCTCTTTTTCATCGGGGTGACTGGATTTGAACCAGCGGCCTCCTGCTCCCAAAGCAGGCGCTCTGCCAAGCTGAGCTACACCCCGTGTGGTGGTCACGACCGATCCGAATTAGTGGTATTCTACCGGGCCGAATCGG
>Ga0310123_10002132_pt1 | contig 15954 bp, 14 predicted proteins | sample CB6_AW_1057_MG_FD_203505 | JGI IMG/M metagenome (GOLD analysis project Ga0310123, IMG submission 203505) | Marine microbial communities from Western Arctic Ocean, Canada - CB6_AW_1057 | ecosystem: Environmental > Aquatic > Marine > Oceanic | place: Canada: Western Arctic Ocean | collected... | reverse complement strand
CCAATATGTCGGGTCAGAGGCAGGGTTCCACCCGGCCCTGTGGTTGAGAATCTGCGACACAGTAATGTCATTTATAGAATATGAAACAGCGTGATTCGGATAATCACAGCCATCCAATCTGCTTGGCAATAGGTCCGGAATCAAATCGACCATTTTGTCATCAAGTGCGATGGTTCCGTTCTGGATTAGAGTCAGAATTGCTGCCGAGGTAACCGCCTTTGAGAGGCTGGCGACTCTGAACCTCGAATCAACGCTTACCGCAGTCGCTGATTCGGTGTCAGCCATACCATATCCTTGGTTGAAAACCAATGTCCCGTTGAACATCAGCGCCACCTGTCCGCCGGGAACATCGTTCGGCGGTTCAGCCGACCATCTAGCTAGCAGGTCCGTCATCGCTTGGTCGAATTCCTCAAGTCCAGTTTCTTCTTGCTCATCCTGCGCATAGGTGACCGGTGTTAGCAGCAGCAGAGCCACGGAAATCAGAACCAACCCCCTACGTCCCATGCATCTCCGTCAGGGTCTAACCGCATCAAACCTCGGGCAGCGACAGCCTCATGATGCAGATTAGATGGTGATGTGGCAATGCAGGAGGCTGCTTAGCGTGCAACGCAAGAACTTCGGCCGCAATCAGGAGCTTAAGCCGGCGTCGGCCTACACCCCAGCCGACGAGCAGGAAGTTCTGCAGATTCTCGACAAACATCGTGGCCAGCGTATCCGCGCTGTCGGCAGATTGCATAGTTGGAGCGATGCGATTCTTGGCGACGACGTGCTGTTGGACCTGCGACGGTTGAATGAGGTGCAACTCCAGTCTGATGACGACCAATTTGTTGCCATAGTTGGGGCTGGATGCCAGATTAAGCGCCTTCTCAAAGAACTCGATCGCGATGGCGCTACCCTGCATTCGTTGGGTCTAATCACGGTACAGACGATCGCTGGGGCAATCTCCACCGGCACTCACGGTTCGGGACGCCACAGCATGTCGCACTATGTTGAGGAGGTGCGGTTGGCTCGATATGACGATTCCACTGGCCAGGCGATTATCGAGGAGGTTAGCGATGGAGAACAGTTGCAGGCTGCTCGCTGTTCACTGGGTTCGCTCGGCATTATCCTGTCTGTGAAGCTCCGCTGCCGTGCACAGTACAACGTGCAGGAGCACTTCACCGAGTCTCGTCGGTTGGCGGACGTCTTAGATGCCGAAGCGTCATTTCCGCTCCAGCAGTTCTATCTTATTCCTTGGCGCTGGTCCTACTTCATCCAGCACCGGCGTGAGGTTGACCGGCCACGTTCCCGCCTCGCTAGGCTATACCGGCTCTATTGGATGGCGGTGATGGACTATGGCCTGAACCTGCAGATTTTGTTCCTAAAACGCGTGTTGCGAAGTCGGCGTTTTATCCGGCTTGCCTTTCGTCGTCTCGTCTCGGCATTCCTGATTCGTAATTGGAAGGTTACGGATCGCTCCTCGTCCATGCTGGTGATGAAGCACGAGGCCTTTCGCCACATTGAGATTGAGTTGTTCGTACCCCGAGACCAGTTGGCGGATGCGCTCCGGTTTACCCATGAAGTCATCAAGGTCGCTGTAGGGATTGAGTCAACGTTGTCCGCAAACAACCAGCGACGAATCGAGGAGTTAGGCATGCAAGAGGTTCTGGCCGGGCTTCATGACCAGTACTGCCATCACTACCCCATCTGCGTACGGCGGGTGCTTCCTGATGACACCTTGATTTCGATGGCCAGCGGAGGGGACCAAGACTGGTATGCGCTGAGTTTCATCAGTTATGCGAAGCCAGCACGGCGTGCTGGTTTTTTCCTGTTCGCGAATTTCATGGCCCAAAGCATGTCACAACTGTTCCACGCACGCCCACATTGGGGCAAAATCTGCCCACTGGAAGCCAATGAGCTAACATCCCTTTACCCTCGATTCGATGATTTCCGCACCGTCTGCAATACGCTTGATTCGCAAGGCGTCTTTCAAAATGACTGGACTGCGGCGCTGCTGGAAGCAGATGGTTCTGTGGAAGATACTTCCTGAAGGATGCCCCTGAGTAGTCAGTTAGGGACTATTTTGACACCGTCTGGCCACAGCACGAGAATCAGTGTGCGCTCACGAGTTTTTGGGTTGTGCTGAGTGCCGGGATCCATCCAGACGATGCTACCTTTTGGGTAGGTTCCAAACTCATCGTAGACTTCACCTTCTAGCACGATGTAGACTTCTCCACCGGGGTGCATGTGTGGCTGAAAAGCCTCCACCTCCACTTCCGCATCAGCATCGTATAGCACCAATGAGGTAGAATCCTCACGCGCGATTCTACCCAAGCGCACACCAGTTCCGAAGTCTTTCCAACGGACATTTTCCTCCAGCCACTCAGAATCGAAACTTAATCCAAGCCAATCGGACAGGTCGTGGCTGAAGTTCGCCATGAAATTGCCAAGTCGAGGTTTGGATATAGGGTTGACCGGGATAGTAGACTGCACACTTATGGGGGTGGAAGCATCACAGCGAGACGTGGAACTCATTCCGGTATGGCCGCCAGCATCTCCGGGAGATGCCTATCTGTTTCTGGTTTGGCTTCCTCTGCTGCTGCGTATCGTATTCGTTGGGCCCGGCGTCGTTCGTCTCTGCTTGAAGTATGCAGTCACACTCAAATGGTTCTGGACTAGAATCAAGCGACTGAAAATTGATGGCCTCGGTGTCATTATCTTCAATGAAATTCTAGCAATGGTACTTCCAGTAGCATTGGTGCTGTATGCCCGGACCATATTCCCTGAGTTGGGTTGGGAGACTTGGGAATCTGCCCCCTCATTTGGCTTGCTGCTCATTTGTATTGGCGGGGCTGTGTGGATTATTGTCGATTTCAGACGTGTGCTAAAAATTAGGAAGATGGTGAAGAAGGCTCGCAAACAACGGCTCGCCCTCACTATGGCGGCTATGGAAATCATCACCTCAACGCACGCAGTCAAGGGTTGGTTACACAACCTCAACCCGTTGAAGTATCACTCGCAAATCCGTGATGCTGACGCTTTGATGGAAGGAGATGGTGAGGTCAAGAAGCGCGGTTTCTTCCGGCGATTTGGTGCTTCTACCGCCGATAAGGTACTCGAGGCTGCTGACAGCGCTGTTCGGGGTGCTGAGAGCAAGGTTGAGGTATTGTCGGACGCTGCAGATGAGATAGTCGAGGCAGGCGTCAAGAGTCTGATTCGGATGACTCTTATTTCGGCCATACGCAAATTGGCATGGAGCATAATGCCCATCGTGACGTTGGTAGGACTTGGGACCTATTGGTGAGGTTCGCTGTCATCGAACACCTCTACCTCTGCCCAGCGTTTGACGAATTGGGTGAACTTGGAGTTGAATCTGGTCGCGCGAACGGTGTGGTTGTCCACCCAGTGATAATTGCCTCCGCGTGGTTTGTCGTAGAGCACACCGTGGTAGCGAAACCCGTTCTTGTCCAGCCACCGCTCAGTAACTTCTGCAAGGTCTGAGGTTCGGCTCGTGAAGAAGGTAATCATGTGACCTTCGTCATACCAACCGTTGATGACATCGACGACATCTTCGAACACCGCAGCATCTTCCATGCGCAACGGCTCCTCATTTGGGACATCCTCGCAGACGGTGCCATCGATGTCGATGAGGAAGTTCTTGCAGTCTTCGGGTAGTGAGGGACTCATGGCGAGCCCCCGCTCGTCCACCTGGTCAACAAGATCCACCATGAGCCGAGCGCCACGCGTGACGCTCATCAATCAATCGCTGCCGCAACCGTCTTTTTGCTTTCAGCAAGCCTACGTTCACCCGGCGCGGTCAGCAAGACCCAGATGATGCCTGACAGAATCTGACCTACAGCAAATAGGCGCACAACCTCAGCCAGAGTGAATTCACCGGATTCCAGCATCAAACTGGCCACCAGCGTGGAGCATCCGTTGACCAATGTCATCAGAAGGAAGTCGGTCGAGAACATCCGCCCTCGCCATTCATCTTCACTACGTTCTTGCAGTAGAACGGTGGAGATGACCCAATTCGCTCCGCTTGCAGCGTGAGCGAAGACGACAAAGATGGTAATCCATGGTCCCCATTCCAGGAAGCCAATGAGTGCATAGCCGACACCGCAACATGAGACCAACCAGCCCAGCAGGAATGGCCAGCGGCTTCTGTCGGTGAATAGGTATCTCGCGAGAATTGGGCCTAGCCCAGTCCCCAACCCTCTAGCGGCGAAGATGATACCGATTCCAGCAGCCATTTCGCCGATTCCCATGTCCGCACCTACGAGGACCAGCATGTAGACCAAGCCGCCGCCAAACAACCCCCAAAGCGCCTTGGCAGTGATGACCCGGCGAACAGGTGGAGTTGCGAGAATGATTCGTAATCCTTCGACAACCTGCTTCCCTCCAGAGGAGATCAGTCCTCCTTTCGGCCTCTTTGCCTTCTGCTGTGGAATGTCCAAGGTGGCGATGAGTACAGCAGCGATGAGGAAGGCAAATGAGTCGATGATGAAGGCTATGTCCACTCCATATTTTGCTACCACAAGGCCTCCGATGGCAGAACCGATGGCGAGTGAAGCAGACCAAGTGGCGGAATTCATTGCGTTGGCAGTCATCAGTTCATTCGGGCGGGCGATGTTGGCCATTGCCGCATTCTCTGCTGGCACATATACCGCGTGCAAAGCCATCAGCAAAGCGGCGATGAAGTATACATGGGTAATTTGCCCGTTCTCACCGATGAATAACAGCGAGGCAACAGCGACAGCACTCGCTACATTTGCCGCTACCATCAGCCACTTGCGACTGTATCTGTCTGCGAGCACTCCCGTCAGCAGTTGAGGGAATGATAGAGCGAACATTCGCAGCATGAACAGAATGCCCATAGCAAGTTCAGAACTTCCGCTCAGTCTATCGATTAGAACGAATAGAGCGACGGTGTTGAACCACTCGCCGAGCATCGATATCGAATTGGCTATCCAGTAGTGTCTGAACAGTGAATTGACCCGGAGCAATTCGATGAAACCGACTTCGTCAGCCCCTTCACTAGCCACTACAGCCATATCTCAGCCTCGCTGCTCCGCGCAGCCTGCTACCTATGAGTCTGACCTACATATCTGACGCCAATGATGATGGACAGAATGCACCGCGACCAAACGATGACCTCCGACCGGCTCGTGTGGATTGACTTGGAAATGACCGGCCTTGACCCGGTCGAGAACAAAATCATCGAGATTGCGACCGTGGTGACAGACTCTGACCTCAACATCATCGCCGAAGGACCCAACATTGTTGTATTCCAACCCGAAGAGGAACTCGAGAAGATGGACGAGTGGAATGTTGAGCACCATACCAAGAACGGCCTGTTGGAGATAGTGAAGGAGAGTGAGGTCTCCGATGCGACTGCAGAGATTCGAACCTTGGATTTCCTACAGGAACACTGTGAGCCGGGACAGAGTCCTCTGTGCGGCAATACAATCGGGCAGGACCGGAGATTTCTGCGCAAATATATGCCTGATTTGGAGGAATTCTTTCACTACCGCAGCATTGACGTATCTTCGGTGAAGGAGTTAGGTCGCCGCTGGTATCCTGAGACGGACCATTTTCGCAAGCCCAGCGCCCACCGTGCGCTTGACGACATCAAGGGCAGCATTGAGGAGTTGCGCCACTATCGCGCCACTATGTTTCGCTGAGATTCAATCGAATGGCCAGCCGTGCGGTATACCATCGTCATCGGTCAGCACGACGTTGATTCCTACTCCAGTGCGATGGAATGAGATTAGTTCAAGCCCATGTATTCGGTGACCAGTGGTGGCTGTGCCTATCACTGGCCTCTGCTGCCGTCTGCGCCAATTCCCCCATGCTCCACGTCGTCTGCCTCTGCCGGTTTGCTGAACTTCCTCCGGTTGCAGTCGCCGCCGCACACCTTCGGCATCCTCAAACCACGAAAGAGGTCCTTCTGGAGAGAACTCGATGCCGAGAATCATGTCGACACCAGCAGTGTGCTGAGCGGCATCAGCATCCGCCTCCGAGGGGATCGCCACACAATTCGGATGGGTATGCAGCCAATGAGTGAATCTCGCTCCTCGTGACCCCCGGTCTGCTGAGAACATCTCGTCAACCCATTCCTCTGGAACGTGGTGGACCGAAAACGAATCGCCTCGGTTGACCAAATGTGGCTCACCGACAAGATAACCTTGGCCTGCGAACAACTCGTCCTTCTGTGCCTTACCTGCGAAAGCGGCCACGACCTCGTCTGGTACCGTGCTATCTAGTGCCGGGTCAAAGCCGACCAGTATCTCGTCTGGCAGCGACTGGAATGCCCAATCAAGTATCGTTGCGAGATGAGTGGAAGGAAGCAACAGAATGCCCGCATAATTGTCCATTTCAGCGTGCGAAGCGCGGTTGTAAGCCCCCGCCGCATCTGCCAACCACGCCTCGACCATGGGGGCCGGTCCGGCGGCAAGTGTAAATTAGGGTTCCATTGACTGACCAGTTGAGCGACATGGCGAAGAAGAAGGGTGGATTGGGCCGATTCCTCGGTGGATTAGCGGGTCGTCCCTACGACCGTTTGCTCGGAAGATTGGAAAAGTTGGTCGCCGATCATGATGGTGATGCCCTCTCTGCAGAACTGGATAGCTTTGCCAAGGTTGTCCAGCGAACCTACGAACAAGATCAGATTGACGCTGACGACCACGACCTGATGATGGAGGAGATTGAGGAAGTCCATCCCGATGGTCGTCGCTTCCCTAAACTTGGTGATGACACCGATGAATTCTATGATGGAGAGGAAATGCCCGATGCTCCTGAACTAAGCATGGGAGGGGACGTTAACCTTGATGATTTGATGAAGACCAAATCAGGAACCTTCGTCGGTTCATTCGGTCGCGACGAGTTTGAGGAATATCGGCAGGAGATGGCTGATGATTTTTTCAAAGAATCAGACGAGGCCATCGCTGCCGGCGACCACTATGAAGTAACTGCACAAGACCCAAGTCACCGTACTTTCCACGACATTGAGGATGAGGCAGCCGAAACCAAGCGCCGTATCGCTGAAGAGTCAGGAGTCGAGGGTGAAGGTGAAGAAGCCAAAGATGAGACCTACCGAGTCGATGATGACGGCACCGAATGGTGGCAAGACGATGATGACCAGTGGTGGTATCGACCCAGTGGTGAAGAAGATTGGTTCCCTTGGGATAACTGACTTAGCGACGTGGCCAGAACTCAAGGTTCGCCAAGTCGAATTTCACGATAGAGTGGTCTGCTCCCTCATTGCTCATTTTTCGGTTGGCCATCGAGGCAGATGACATTCCTACGATGGTTGTGGGTCTGTCGAGTTCTCCGGCTTGCACTGCGGTGTTCAATGCCCGAAGCACCTCCAGCCCCTTATTTGGCGGAATATAATGATCCAAAAGGAGAATGTCTGGCGCGTACGTTCGGATTCTTTGAACGGCGGATTTGGTATCCCAATGCTGTAGGATCTCGATGGCTCCAATGTCGACTCCACCACTGTCAAGCAGCCGCTCAATGTCATATGAGTCCTCAAAGGCTAGTACCCGCATTTCACACAGCCTCTTCTTGATGTTCCCACCAAGGTGGGACGTCGAACCAACGTGCATCGTTGTCCGGACGGTCGATGAGCGGCAGGCTGAGAGTCGATGATTCATCAATAGATACTGACATGCCTACCGCCGCACATGTCGAGGGCAGGTAATCCTCGCCAGACTCGGTAAGAACGACGCTGATGTCGTGTCCGGCGGGCACGATGACATCCATGGGGTTGAATTCCATCAGCATCAGATAGGGCTGGTAAGGGATGACCGGATTGGCATCATAACCACCGTCGCGGTATCGCAAATCCATCGTCGCATGCCCGAGACGAAGACCTGTGGTCTCATCATACATCGTCGCGAAAATCTGCCCTCCATTGCACAACCCCGGCTGCACAGATAGGTGCAGACGGGTCAGCCCGGAGATGTGAATCTCCTCCTCAGAGGCTGGGACGACGAAGGTGGTCGAGATGGTCGCGCTCACCCAATTACCCTGTGCATCCGCTTGGTCAAGTCCGATGTCCAACCATGACAGGTCCTCAGGCGGCCAAGTGTCTTCGACGTGCCACTTTCCGTCATTGGTCTGGATTTGCACATACGCGTCTGGCTCATCGCCGATTCCTTTCAGGTAGTAGTTGAACCAGTTGTACAACTCGATAGCCCAGTCCATCCGACTCATGTTGGGGAAAGCCTCCGCTCCGTAGCCGCTACCCAGTGTGCCATGCCGGTCCGGCTGGTCCGGGTAATTGTGCGCCCACTGTCCGATGAAAGCCCGGGTGTGGATGCCGGCGTCGTTGAGCATCTCATAGGCTGGGAAGGCGTGATAGGGATCAACATTCCAATCCTGCAATCCCCATACAATATACACGCTACCCTCGTAGTTATTGAGAACATCACCGAGGTGATATCTCTCCTCCCAGTAATCCGACCACTCGGCCCCGAATGCCTCTGCTGCAAGTGAGGTGGTAATCGGCATGGCGGGGCCGATGATGTCATCGCTGCAAACTCGCATATCATCGGTGGTCGTATCGGTAGTCGCACCTTGATACGCCATGTCATAGCCTACGGCACGGGCTTCACTGCTACCGTTGCGATAGAACATCTGCTGAACGCCGATGCTGCCTGAAATCGGCACGATTGTCTTCAGGTGCTCACTGGGGTTCTGAGCGGCTTCCCAATTGGTGGTTCCAGCGTAGGACTTGCCCATGACACCAACGTTGCCGTTGGACCATTCTTGCGTGCCAAGCCACTCTACTGCCGCTTGGATTCCTGTTTGCTCGCCAAGCCCTTTCACGTCCTGACAATGGGTGGATTGTCCCGAGCCGAAGGTGGAGACCTGTGCAAGAGCGTAGCCGTATGGGACGAATTCGTCCAGTACCCATTGACCTATTCCTGCATCAGGAACGGTGTTTGGATTTGAGTCATCACCGAGGCCCGGTAAGCCTTCGCCACCGAAGTCGTAGTAGGGATGAATGGTGGCGATGACCGGAATGGTTTCTCCCTCAGGCATATCTGGCAGCCATAGTGCTACGTGCATTTTTGCCGGTTCAGGGTAGCCCGCATCCTGCTCGCTGGCGGGTAGGTCCACATCGACGAAATGCTCGGTTGGGCCGGTCCAGGAATATGGTCCGGCTACAGGCAGAGTGGAGCGCGATGAGGTGAAGTTCAGGTCCATCTCATGGCGCATTTCCAAGGGAACCTCCCACCACTTGTAATCTGAGACATCCTTCGGGCCATCTGTTCCGAAGGGTCCGGTTCCCCAGAATGCGGCGAGAATCATGAATAGAACGACGATGCCTGCGGTGGCGACCATCGCGAGATTGAGTTGGAGTAGTTCTCGCCGTTCCTCAGCAACGTACGATGAAGGCGAGGTTTCGACGATTTCAGCCTCAAACACCTCGTCGGTGACATCCTCGCCCATAAACCGCCCATGGGGCGGTGCGCCAAGAGCATGACGTTGAAGCGAATTCCACCTTCGGTGGGCTCTTGAGTGCCTACCCCCTGCAGGTATCGATGCGCCGAGTCCTGCTAATCGCGTTGATGCTGCTACTATTGGGAGCAGCCCCCGCTTTGAGCCCCGTTACAGGGGAACTGCTCGGCGACAAACCGCCTGCAATGTCTGCCGAAGCGGGAGAGAACCCTTCCGCAAGCGAGAGTGAGGAATGGCGAGACAACGAGATTGACCCGGCGGCGTGGGGGGATGGGCCTACTCTGGAGGGCTCTCCAATGGATACTCCACAGCCCGGTGACCCAGTGGTTCGCATGGTTGTGCGGTACACTCCAGACCTCGGTGGTAGCGAGGTCGAAGGCGAGGTCATTCTGGAATTGTTCCCGAAGTGGGTTCCAACTACAGCATTCAATTTCGCTGGCTTGGCTGAAAGCCAGTTTTACGACGGCATTTTCTTCCATCGGGTAATCGATGATTTCGTGGCGCAGTCAGGTGATCCTAGTTGCAAAACCGTAGGGATATATCCTGGTACCAATGTCAACTGTGGAGAGGATGGTAGTGGTCAGACAATTCCGCTTGAACACGACGACAATATGAGTCATGTCGATGGTGCCATCGGGATGGCGCGAAGTCTTGACCCAGATAGTGCTGAGAGCCAGTTCTATCTCTGCGATGGTGAGCAGCACCAACTCGACCCAGAGAATCGCGATGATGAGGGGTATGCTACCTTTGGAGTGGTGCGCGATGGCATGAGTCACGTTCGTGCAGTTGCAGCAGTTCCGACTAGCAATGACCCGTTCGGCATCTTGCACGTGCCTCCTGCACCAGATAGGCCGGTTGACGAGGTGCGGTTAGTCAGTGTCAAGTTGATTGGCGTGGTGATGTGGGGGGACAATCACAGCAATTCAGATTCAGGTTCCAGTTTGTTTGCAACAGGTGGCGTTGTCGGCTTCATGGTGAACTCGCTGTTCTTGCTCTGGGCTCTTGCGCTGATTGGAGTTGCAGGGTGGAATGGATTGAACATGGACAACGAGAAATTGTTCCCCTTCCTTGCAGAAATATTCGCCGAGCGTCCGCGCGATGTCGAGATTGAAGGCGCGGTTGACGCAGTGCTAATCGAAGGGCCTTGACTTCAAAGCAGCATCAGCACCCAGTAGCAAGCTGGTGCCCCGAAGATGAACGAGTCCACCCGGTCGAGAATACCTCCGTGACCCGGAAGCGCATTTGACCAATCCTTGACTCCGAGGTCCCGCTTCAGAGTAGACAACGCGAGGTCACCGGTTGCAGCGATGATAGCGACGAAAACGGCCACTCCAATCACCTCTATGTCGCCAAGTTGTGGCAGCAAAGGCCTGCCGATCCAGCCACATAGTGCACCGATGATGATGCCACCAATGGCTCCCTCCCAGGTCTTCTTTGGCGAGATGACTGGCCTGAACGGGTGTTTGCCAATCACCCGGCCAACCATCAGAGCCCCCGAGTCTCCCATCGCCACTACAAGGAATGTGAAGATAATCGCACCAGAGCCATTTTCGAGATGCATCAGGAAGGCACCGTGCAAAAACATCCAACATAGTGCGAAACCGACGAATGCTCGGCCAAGGTCAGCACTCGCTCCTTCAGCCCGGTCCCGAGCCACAGGCACCAACCATAGCAGCATGATGGCGAGCATTGCCCCAAAAGACAGCCAACCCTGCCCGTTCTCTCCAGCCCAAGCGAACATGGTTTGGTCGTGGGTCATGCCTGCTGCAATCAACAGCAACAGCACAACAGTGGTGACCTTCTGCATGGTAGAGTCACTGAATTCAGTTCCACTGCAGTATTCGCGGTAGCCGATTAGAACGAAAATTCCGACGAGGAATCCCCAACCCATTGGCCCGATTTCGACGGAAATCAAAATCGCTGAGATGATGGGGATTGCAACCGCTAGTCGTTTCCATAGGTTGGCTAGCGGATCACGTTTTTTGAACCAAGAGAGTAGACTTGCAAGAGTCTGAATCCCCAACACTGCGAAGAATAGCATGATGATTGGCACCAGCGCGATTTGCAGCGCGGGATCACTCACACCCAGAACCATTGCTGTTGCGGAGTAGCGTCGGTTCTTCAATCGTACCGTTACGGAGTTGTACATTTTACATCGACAACAACGTGCCGCCAGTGCGGAGAATACCACTTCACCTTCTCAAGATGAGTGACCTCAAAATACAGTTCCCTGCCCTGTTTAACCGCTATATTTTCGAGTATGCTTGTCAGTGCTTGAGCCCATTCTGCTTCCTCACCGCCCGGTGCAGTTCCGTGAATGTGCAGCCAGCCGCCAACTGGCGTGAGGGCGGCGACCGCCATTGGCAACCCGTCCTCAGCGCTTGGCAGCAGTCCTAGCACCACCCTATCACAGGATGCAATGCATTCTGCTGCTTCTCCATTTGCTGAAACAACCTCTCGATTATCTCTGGAATAAACTGTGCAGCGCTGTTCAACTCCATTACGCTGCAATGACCAGCGCAACGCCTCGACCGCTTGTGGATTCCACTCGCACGCGTGAACATGAGAGGCTCCGGCTCCGACGAGCAGAGGTAAGGTGTAGTATCCGATTCCAGCATATAGGTCCAGAATGGTCTCATCTTTGCAATCTAAATCAGCCATACGTCCCCTCTCAGTGACATTTCCACTGCTCCACATGCAGCGGGTGAATCGATACCCGAACTCAATCCCGTGTTCCTTGCGCACTACCCAGTCATCATCGCCGAGCAACATCTCAACCCCGCTCTCCCTACGTTCGCCGACCACCTCTCCCTGACGACCGAGTCTACTCGCTCGCAGTGAGGTTGCTACCGCCTTCCACAGGTTAGCGACGCCTTCGATTTCTGGCAGCGGAGTGAAGGCGTCGGCTGGCAACAAGACAACATCAGCAAATTTCTCCCAACGCTTTGGAATGCCAGCCAATACTTGCTCCTTTTCACCGACAGCAAGTTCGGCCGCATCCGCCCAAGATTCTACAGCAATCTTCAGCGACTGATGTGGGTTGCTGTTGGGCGGCATGTTGAATCGTTCAGCCACTACCAAATTAAACCAGCAGCGGGGAGAAGTTCACTAATCGCCGCGAATGGGAGCAGGGAGAGGAATCACAATGGCTCACTCTTCTCGGCTCGCCATCATCCTCTCAGTTCTGTTCATTCTGACGCCGCTCGCATCTGCCAATGTGCTCGCAGACCCCGGTTCTCCAGAAGTGCAAAACAACATTTGTTCGACTTGGAATAGCACCTCCGGAATCTGTGACGACTACAATTTCGCTGATGATGCTACGCCGAGCCAAGAATGGATAGAAGGCAATTACCACATCAGTATGGCAAATACCTCCGTAATGCAACTCACAATGGAGTGGGCTGTGCGTGAAGTCAATCGTACAGACATCCAACTGGAAGACCTACCATTGGGTAATTCATCCGATGCTGCGCTCGACGGTATTCCAGCCGATTATATTCGCAATTACCTCGATTACATGACTCCGTCTGGTGTTACCGTGCGCAATGCACTGCTCGCTGAGGTAACAAGTACGGTGACCAGCCTGATCAACAATGGATTTGGCCAGACTTCCAATTCTCAGACAATATATGTCGATTCAGTAACTCTCGGTGATGCACAGGTGCAGTGTACCTCGGACCCGGATGAAGATAGTGCAGACGAGGTGGCTGGACTTCCCAATGATGCCTACAATCCTCCGTTGTGTCTGCGCACTACCCTCGATGTGGTAATCGACCCGGCGCAGATTGGTTTAACCAACGCCGGCTTCGACGTTGAGAGGGCATATCAGGGCCTGTTGACCATGGGTGCGACAGTCAGAACCGACATGAATCTGACAGCATTACCTGGGCATTACTCGATATTCAAATTCGTGCCACCGAACTATGCAACGCTGGTTGATATCGGCGCAGGTGGTCAGACCATCACTGAGAATTCAGGAGGTTATGATTACGATTACGGACGCTGGACTCTTGACCATCTGCAGGCGGCGAACGGCGCGGATTGGCTTAACCAATCAACTTCAGTCACCATGGCCAGACGCACAACCATCACCCGTCCAGTAGAATTGGATCTGGCTAACGACCGTGGAATTTCACTCGATGTGACTATTGATGCAACAGACGAGTTAGCTGCAACGATGACGATGACTCTCTCCATTCATCACATTGGCGCAGATTCACTATCAGACTGGGGTTGGACTTTCGTCGATGAACGTGTTGACATTCCTTGGGTGACTTCTGACGGGCTTCGTCTCGCTCATCACACCGGACTGGCGAATATCAGCGAGTTCGCGAACTTGATACCAGTCGATGCCGCTAATGAGGTCTTAGCCAACAATTCTCCGACAAATATCACCATCTCCGAATTCACCTTCCTTCCTGCTGATGATTTGGGTGGATTGGATTTCCAGCACGTTCCCGGCGTGACTTGCGCGGAGAGCGCATCAAGCCCGTGGTGCATTCAGGGTTCGTCTGCGATGAACGGCACTTGGCCGATTTATCTTGGAGCATCTACTGATTTGTTTGAGTTAGACATTATCGGAGTGGTGGAAAATCTTGTGGACGATGCTGGCGTAGACATGGGCGGATTCAACATTTCGTTACTCACCGATACCGACATTCATTCATTGCTCAACGCGGTGAAAGTCTCTGGCACTTTGGACACCGACATCCTCACGTCATGGATTTCTCAGGACTTGCCGCCTGCTGATGTTACTGTGAACATTATCTTGCCTTCTTGGATTTCTTCAACAGAGGGCGATTCAAGGGTTGTAACCATACACCATGTAACTGGCGAGAGTGGCAATGTGACATTGGGTGCTACTGGGGCGCAGCCCTACGATTGGCGACACCCTATTTGCGCGTCCTCAGGCCCATGCGCAGAGAATAGCGACGACCGGATATGTTCGCGAGACAGCAGAACCTGCGTGGCGGTAAATGTCGAAGTTGATTTCACAGAACTTGAGATACACGAGTGGGACAAATCTATTCAGTTGCGCGGAACCTCCAGCGCCGAGGTGCTGATTCATCGAATTGCTGTACCTTCCGATACAACCGCTGACATCGACGAAATCGAAATCGAGGCAGTTCCATCCGACTTGATTCGTCGAATCCTCGACATTGGAGAGAGGATGGATGGAGGATTGGCTGGCGGAATAGATGACAATTTGTCCCTTCCCCTTTGGGGTGAAGAACACGCATTTGAGGTATCGAGGAGCGGCGTTAATTCCCTCGTAGACAGTCTCGTTGCTGCTGTGCAGGACGAGTTGGACCTCGCAATTGCAGACATCGAGTCGATGAATCAGGATGATGTACCAATCGAGGTGTCTGTATCATCGGTAACTCTCGATGCGTGGGTGGATGGACTTGAATTGTATCCCGGTACAGCGATGGACGACAGGCGCCCGATTCGAATTGTGGTCGAGACTTCACAGATAATAATCGATGTGAAGTACACTGGTGAGGGATTATCCGAATTACAAGGTGGCGCGAATGCTGCTGGCTTAGCAGTCTTCTCCTTCGCCGCTGCGATGCATAACTCTGCGTTGAGTCCGTATGCGGCTGAAGGTGGCATGTCAGGAATCGAGATACCTAGGAATGGGGAAGTCATAGAGTTCGATGTACCTGCTCCGGCTGAGGAATTCGATGGTGAGATATTCTCCCCAGCAGTCACAGTGACCGCAACCTTCCCTCGTGGACTCGGCTTCGCGCAATTCGATAGCAGACTCGATCGGGCGACTCTCTCAGAGGCTGGAGGTCGCCAGACCTTGGTTTACCGTGTGCCTGTTTGTGATGAGGCAACATTAGAGGAATGTGAGAGTCAAACAGACCACATTTCTGTTTCTGTGGTAATTGGTATCGATTATTTCCTCGGAGAATTGGCACCTTACATCCTCGGCATAGCGGGCTTGATACTGCTGTTGATTATGCTCAGATTACGTCGCCGCCGAGGCAAGGCGCAAATGCTGCATTCAGCGAAGAATAAACAGAAGAAACTGCGGCTTTCAGAGGCTGACCTCGCAGGTGATTCGATGTATTCCGGAGATGATAATCTACCATCCATGGCGGCTCTTGCCGAGAATGAAGCGGAATTATGGGACGAGAAGGATATTGCTGGATATGAGGATTTACTCGCCTTCGACGATGACCTGTGACGGGTTAGTGGAGTGAGTTCCGTCTAAGCGACCCTACTGAACCATCAAGAACAGCACCACCTTCCACCCACCATGAAGAAGGTCATGATGCTGCTTTGCGCAGTCTGCTTGCTGACAGCGGGATGCTTGGATTCCCTGCCAATCATAGGTGATGACGACGATATAGTCTCAGAAATAGCAGTCGCAATGAGTTCTGATGAGATCGAGGCGTTCCTGAACGATGACGCGCTGAACATCACCGCATTAGCTGACGCTGAGGAGCGGTTCCGTGTGGAAATCTACACCAAGGGAATCGAGGATGGCGAAATCAT
>Ga0310123_10002130_pt1 | contig 15965 bp, 14 predicted proteins | sample CB6_AW_1057_MG_FD_203505 | JGI IMG/M metagenome (GOLD analysis project Ga0310123, IMG submission 203505) | Marine microbial communities from Western Arctic Ocean, Canada - CB6_AW_1057 | ecosystem: Environmental > Aquatic > Marine > Oceanic | place: Canada: Western Arctic Ocean | collected... | reverse complement strand
GACGACCCGCCTGGCATCGAGTCCACCCACGATCTGGCGGGATATCTGCTCCACGAACGCTAATGAAATCCGGATGGCTCTGGATACCTTAATCGTAGAGCTTGCAACCCTTCGCGACGGTTTGGACGACGACGGGGTGCTCGACCGTATCTTCGACTCGGCCGCCGAGTGGAGAGATCTCCTTCCGAAGAAGACACGCGACCGAGACCAGCACGGGTAGCGGGCGACTATGCGGATCTGTCGAACGGCGGTCACCGGCATGCTCGAGCACGCACGTGACGAGTTACCCAACGAATGTTGTGGCTTTCTCCTGGGCACGTCGGACAGGATCGAACAGGTGACCCGGGCGACCAACCTCACGCCAAGGCCGTCTTGGTACGAGGTGGACCCTCGCGACCATTTCGCCGTTATCCGTCGAAGTCGGAGGGAGGGGCGAATAGTCGTCGGCGTCTATCACTCCCACCCGAATGCGCCGGCAATTCCATCGGCATCCGATCTGAAACGTGCCACGTACGCAGAGTATCTCTACGTCATCGTGTCGCTCATGGCAGAACCTGCGGCAGATGAGATCCGGGCGTATCGGCTTATCCGTCAGCAGTTCGAACGAGTCGATCTCGTGACCTCTGTCACGTCTGAGCCAGTCGCAGATAGGCTCCGGAAGCAGGCTAGGGAAACCCACCCCTAACCTGGACGACCGTCTGGACCGACGCGACGACATCGTCCTGCCGCTTCAGACTGAGACGCACTTCGTAACGGCCGCTGTATTCGAAGGTGTGGCGTTGGGAGAAACGGCGCTGGATTTTGCTGGTTCCGGGTTCGAATGGATCGCAATCAAGGATCCGCTCAGAGTGAGTGCCGTCGTCCCACTCCCACTGCATGCTTGCACAATAGAATGGCTCGTGGTGATCGGAACCACCCCGCAGTTGCCCGATAAAGAGAATCTCGGCGGGCGCGAACCCGACGCGCGGCGACGCGCGCAGGCTGAGGTCTGGCTCCTCGGTCTCCTGGCCGCCGGCACCGATCGTGGGACCGACCGTCGCCGGCACCGCGGCGGTGCCGACGAGGAGCAAGGTGCTCACAGTCAAACCGCGTCGTAGCGTGCAAACCGGCGTCAGAAGACCTCGGATCACGGAGGAAAGTATCACCTTTTCATTCTAGAACCTTTCGGGCGGCTAACCAAACGTCAAACCTACGTATAATTCGCTGATGAGCGAGAGCCGTTCCGAGCCCACGGTGGCCGTGCACACCACGCCTCCGGCTGACGTATCGACGAAACTCATGGTCGTGCCGGTCTTCGAGGAAGACAACCTGGCCGACCCCGCACTGTGTGATCTCGATGCGGCATCGGATGGCGAGGTCGGACGGGCTATGGCGCAGGGGGAGTTCCGTTCTAAGCCAAACGAGGTTTTCCTCACCCCTCTGCGTGGGGCCTGGCAGGCGGACCGCGTCGCTCTCGTGGGTGTCGGGCGAAGGGACGACGATGAAAGTTTGGCTCGATGTCGTGCGGGCGCGGCGGCCTTGGCCATCGAGGCCCGACGACGGCGCATCACCCGGGTCGCATTCGTGATCCGCGGCGATGCCCCAGCGTCGTCCATCGCTCAGGCAGTTGCGGAGGGTCTTCTTCTGGGGGGATTCGAGGACCGCCGTTACCGAGCCCGGGATGATGCCGAGCGTCCGGTGCCACGGCTGACGAGCTGCGACCTCTTGACCAGCACGACCGACAGATTCGAGGTCGAGCGTGCAGTAAACCGAGGCGTGATCGTGGCTACGTCGGCCAATCTGGTCAGAGAGCTGTCGAACGAGCCGGCGAATATATTGACACCGGCGACGTTTGCCGACCGCGCCCGTGCGCTCGTGAGCGCCCAGGGGGTCGACGTAGAGATACTCGAAGAAGAGGCAATACGAGACCGTGGAATGGGGATGCTTCTTGGGGTGGCGCAAGGCAGCGTCAAGTCGCCGAGAATGATTGTCATGCGACACACGCCAGCGGATGCTCCTATGACTCCGGTGCTTGGTTTGGTCGGTAAGGGGGTCACCTTTGACAGCGGAGGCCTCTCCATCAAACCTGCGGACGGTATGGACCGGATGAAGCAAGACATGGCTGGTGGTGCGGCGGTTGTCGGTGCGATGCGGGCCATCGGCGCCCTGCAGCTTCCGGTGCGCGTGATCGGCGTCGTGCCCATGACCGAAAACATGCCTGGTGGGCGGGCGATCAGACCCGGTGACATCCTGACCAGCGCCAGCGGAAAAACAGTCGAGGTCCTCAATACGGATGCCGAAGGTCGTTTAATCTTGGGGGATGCGCTCTGGTACTCACGGGAACTCGGCGTGACCCATCTTGTGGATGTCGCGACGCTAACCGGCGCGTGTGTGGTCGCTCTGGGTCATGCGTCGAGTGGTCTCTTCGGGCGCCCCATTCAGTGGGTCGATGCGGTCCGGCAGGCAGCGGCGAAGTCGGGAGAACGAGTCTGGCCACTCCCGTTGTATGAGGAGTATACGGACCAGCTGCGGTCGGAGATGGCGGATCTTGTCAACATCGGCGGCCGTGCCGCGGGCGCGTGCACGGCCGCCGCGTTTCTGCAGGCCTTTGCCGGCGATCTGCCATGGGCCCATATCGACATTGCTGGAACCGCGTGGTCGGACGAAGTGCGGGCCGATATGGTGAAGGGCTCGACCGGGGTAATGGTTCGCACACTGGTCGAGCTGGCGGTCATGAGTGAGACCTGGGGGTCAGAGACACTGGGCCAGGGGCGGTCATGAAACTGCAGCCGTTCATCACAGTTTACGAGGCCACGCAGGAGCCCACGACGCAGACCACGATCAGTGACGTGCTGCTGGGTGTGGTGTGGGTCGTGGGTGGGTTGGCTGGGGCAGCTGTGTTCTGTGGCTTGGCGTGTGCCGGGCTGCTGATTGTGCTTCGCTGGGTGCGTAGGGAAGGGCGTCCGGCGGCCGACCCTGATGCGACCCGCCTTGGGATCGATTCGTCTTCTCCCGACGCTCCGTCGAAACCGTAGACGATATGAGGTCCTAGAATTCACTTGCGGTCGCTAGTGCAAGCAGCGGCTCAGTTCGCAGGGACAGCTGATACTGCTGAATCGCGGAGTGCAGCGCATCAACAATTAACCGACGGTAGGCGTCAGTGGAAAGCATGGTTGCGTCCTGGCTGTTGGTCAAGAAACTGACCTCCGCCAGGATGCTCGGCATCCGCGCGCCGATCAGAACCACGAACGGTGCTTGCTTGACGCCCAGGTCAGGTATCTCTGGATCAACCGACCGGAGCGTTCGAAGCATGGTCCGTTGCACCGTCTCGGCGAACTCCCGCGACTCGTCGAGGTTGCTGTTCGACGCGATAGCCTGGAGCAAGCCTTCAAGATGATTCATCGTCGCGAGGCCGCCGACATTCTCTCTGGCCGCCAGTGTTTTAGATCGCGCGTCGATCGCAAGGTCGAGGTAATACGTCTCGATTCCGCGGGTGGCACTATCCTCGCTAGCATTCGCGTGAATTGACAGGAAGAGATCCGCGTCCACACGATTCGCCAGAGTCGTGCGGGCTTCGAGTGGAAGATACTTGTCGGCACGTCGCGTCAGCACGACCTCCAACTCGGGTTGGCTCGCGTGGAGACGTTGCTCAAGCCTGAGCGCTAGATCGAGTACAAGATCAGCCTCGGTACCGCTGGGGCCCGCCGCACCCGGGTCACGTCCTCCGTGGCCGGCGTCAATGACGACCCTGGAAATCCCAAGGCCAAGTTGCCGAGCGACCGAAAAGACGCCGTCGGTATGGGATGCAGGAGCCGATGCTGTGGGGAAAATCGGTTGCAGGGCTTTAACTGACAATGCTTCCTCTTCGAGTAGCGGGAGCGGCGATGCCGCAACCGGGGTTGCAAAGGTCGGTGCATCGAAAACTGGATAAGCGGGCCCGGTGGTGGCAACGACGTCCGGAGCCAAGAATTCCCGACGGCAGTCGACTACCAAACGAAACGGTTCATACAGGGTAAACGCGTGACAGCTTTCGGTATTTTCAGCATCGAGAACCACCCGCGTGACCTGGTTGGGATGCCGGCCGAGTCGGATGGTCCGTACGACGTCGTCATCCTCGTTGAACGCGAGCGTGGAGCTGCGCAGGTCCGGTGCGGCCTGCGTCCCGCGCAGATCAAAGAACCAGCGTGAGGGATTCGACAGATGTTCAGAATGAAATGTGACCTCACGGTCGAGGGTCATCGTCACGCGAACGGCGTCAGGAAGCGTCTCCCGACTGATCGCGGTGAGTCTCACCACGGCCGCGAGCGCATCGAGTCGGTGCAGTCGATTAGCGACTCTGCCGGCGAATAAGCTCGTGGGATGGCTGATCGACAGCAAGCGGAGCAGTCGGACACCGGTCTTAAAATCCTCAGGCTGCCGGTACCGTTCGTAGGCCTTGATTGCCAGGCCAGCCGCCTGCCACAGCGAGTGATCATCGAAGGCACTCCTCGGGAACCGTCGGACGATCTCCTCGTAAGCGGCGATAGCCGCGCGGAGATCATTTAGGCCGGGCTGGACACCAGGCTCTCTCAAGCCTCTCTCACGTGCGAGTGCGGTCGCGTATAGAGTCTCCGGAGTACTTTCCGCAGCCAGTGACGGCCCCCACAGCAGGGCTGAGAGCACGAAAATGGTGAAGGCGAGCAATCGTCGACCGCCGCCTCTACGGGAAACACGTGGTATAAATTTAGTTATGATGCACCTCTCAAGCCACAGTGGCGAGAGCAAGAGATACTCTGCCATTCGGCCCGCGTTCTTGCGTGCCTATGACGCCGGCCGTCGTCGAGATCGGCGTGGGTAAGGCGCCCGCTCGCTCCTCCTATCGGATGCACGTCCCGGAAACATTATCGAAGGTGTAGATCGACTTCCTCGAAATAGTCGGTCTTGACCAGAACCTCGCGCGGTTTACCGGCGCTTGCAGACGAGACCAGTCCGTCAGCCTCCATCATATCGACTAGCCGCGCCGCACGGCTGAAGCCAATTCGAAGACGACGCTGGAGATACGAGATCGACGCCTGGCCACTGGTGACAACGATTCTGGAGGCTTGGTCATAAAGATCGTCCTTCTCAAACTCGACGGCGTCGGCGCTTTTCTCATCGGCCGTGATCGTCTCGTCGTACCCCGGTTTACCTTGTTTTCGAAGAAAGCTGGCCAGGCGGGCAGTTTCTTGCTCCGAGATATACGGACCGTGGAGCCTGATGCAGCGCGACGACGCCGGCGGCAGGTAGAGCATGTCGCCCTTACCGAGAAGCTTCTCTGCCCCGTTCGCATCAAGGATCGTCCTGGAGTCGACCTTCGACGACACCCGAAAGGCGATACGGGCCGGCAAATTCGCCTTGATCACACCGGTAATGACGTCCACAGACGGGCGCTGGGTTGCGAGGATGAGATGGATTCCCACCGCGCGAGCCATCTGTGCGAGCCTTGCGATTGACTGCTCGACCTCGTTGCGGGCGACCATCATGAGGTCGGCCAGCTCGTCGATTGCGAGCACGATGTATGGCAGAGGGCAAAGTTGGTCGTCGTCGCCCGCGTCGGCGCCCTTTCCGAGGTCTTCTTGCTCCTTCAGGCGAAGAGCAATGTTGCGGTTGAATTGGTCAATATTTCTGACGCCCTCGCCGGCGAGTCGCTTGTAGCGTTCCTCCATCTCACGGACCGCCCAGCGTAGCGCGTTCGCGGCTTGCTTGGGATCTACCACCACGGGTGTGAGTAGGTGGGGGATCTCTTCGTACATCCCAAGCTCCAGCCGTTTCGGGTCGATCAGGATCAAGCGCACATCATCCGGTGTGGCCCGATACAAGATGCTGGTCAACATCGCGTTCATCGCCACCGACTTTCCCGTGCCGGTCGACCCCGCGATCAACAAATGGGGCATCCTTGCCAGGTCGCTCATCAGCGGCTCGCCGTGAATGTTCTTGCCCAGTGCCAGCGTCAGCTTTGAGTTCGACCGTCGGTAGAGGTCGGACTCGAGGAGCTGGCGTAGCGAGATCTCGTCTCGACGTTGATTGGGAATCTGGATACCAACGGTCGACTTCCCAGGTATCCGCTCGATCAGCACCGATTCGGCCTGCATGGCGAGACAGAGATCATCGGCTAGCCCCGTAACTTTGTTGTACTTGATACCTGCATCAGGCTTGAACTCGAACGTCGTGACCACCGGTCCAGGGTGAATTTGCACGACGGAACCGTCGACCGCAAACTCGCGGCATTTCTCCTCGAGGAGTTTGGCGTTCTGCATGAGCAGCCGCTCGTCGAATTTCTGGGCAGCCTTTGGCGAATCGAGAAGTGCGGCCGGCGGCAACGTGAACGACCCGTTACGGCGCTCGATCGGCGGGCGAACAGCAAGGTGGGGTAAGGGCAACTGAGGTGATTCCCGGCGCGCCATATCCAGCTCGGCATGGTCCGACTCAACCGCTGGTTGTTTTCTGGCTCGCCGGCCAGGTCGACGGAGTGGAGCAGGGGCACTGCTCTGGCTCTTGGCTAGGACCTCCGTGCGTGCCGTTGAGGACCCGGTGCGTTCGAGATGTTTCAGAATGACACCCTGGCGCTGCCGTTCGCGTTGCCGTCTCGCCCAGGACTGACGCGCGGTTGACAGCACCTTAGTGCCCCAGCGCCGCACATGGTTACCGGTGTTCGCAAACAGTCGTCCGAACGAGAATTGGGTCGACAGGATGGCCGATAGCAAGAGGAGTGTCAGAATCACGATGGTCGATCCGGTTCGGTTCAGGTAGACTGCCAGGATTCCAGCCAGCCATTCTCCAAGATAGCCACCGGCCCGATACGTCTTACCGGAGGCGTTCAGCGTGCCGAAGGCTAGGCTCAAGAAGGAGGCCGTGCAGCCGAACAGCAGAAGCAGACCGACCAGTTTGGTATAGGCGGCATCAACCACCCGACACCAGAAATAGTGCCAACCCAATACGACCAGTAGCAACGGGACCAGGTAGGAGACAAAACCAAAAAGTTGAAATGAGATCTCAGCCAGAAACGCGCCGACTTGACCAACAAAATTTACCGGCGGCACCTGACCGCCGGTATTGAAGAACCAGACGGCGTCGGAAGGATCGAACGTGATCAGGGCGATCAACCACATCAAGGCAAGCGCAAACAGCGCTACCCCGACAAATTCACTGACACGCCGTGAGACTACACTCGACGACACCGCTAGATCTCCATGACGACCGGAATGATTAATGGACGCCGTCCGGTCTGTTTTCGCAAGCCCCGCTGGAGCTCGATCCGAATCCGCTCTTGGATCATGGCGTGATCCGTCCGTTCCTCTGGGCTGCTACTCCGCAGGACGCCATCCACACAATCCCGGATTTCGTCGCGCATCGGGACCGTCGACGGACCGGCAATGAAGCCCCGTGTAATCACGGTCGGCTCGCCGACGACCACTCCGGTCTGCCGATCGATACCGACGACCAGGACGAGCACGCCATCGCCTGCGAGATGGCGCCGATCACGCAAGACATCGTCGACCACTTCTCCCGCGCGGGTTCCATCTATCAAGACACGCCCGGTCGACACCGGCTCTCCGCGCCAGGCCCCGTTGTCGTCGAAACAGAGTCGATCCCCGTTTTCCATCAGGAACACGTCGGTCTCGCCGTTGGTGACATCCTCCGCCAGTTGTGCGTGCCGAACCAGATAACGGTACTCTCCATGTATTGGCACGAAATAGCGTGGTCTGACGAGGGACAGCATTTGACTGAGATCGTCCGTGCTGCCGTGGCCAGAGACGTGGACCGGCTCATCCTGCTCGTGGACGATCGCGGCGCCACGCCGAGCGATATGGTCCATGAGGCGACCGATGGCTCTCTGGTTACCAGGGATCGCCCTGGCTGAAAACACCACCACGTCCCGGGGTTCGAGCTTGATATGACGATGATGGTCGACGGCGATTCGTGAGAGCGCCGCGAGTGGTTCACCCTGCGACCCGGTGACCAGACAGATGACCCGATCGGCCGGATGGTTTGCGACCTCGCTCTCCGGGATCTCAATACCGGATGGAATTCTCAGACAATCCAGGTCGGCGGCGATTGTGCGGTTACGTTTTATGCCTCGTCCCACGAAGGCGATCTTTCGGTGGAATCGTCCCGCGAGGTCGATGAGCAGCTGCACACGGTGGAGACTCGACGCGAACGTGGTCACGACGATCTTGCCGGCCGCGCTCGAAAAAATATCTTCAAATGCAGGCACGACGGCGTGTTCGGAACCGGTGGACCCTGACCGCTCGATATTGGTCGAATCACCAAAGAGTGCCAGGACTCCGGCTGCGCCAAGTTCTGCGAACCGATCGACATCCATCGACACGCCATCCGGCGGCGTTCGGTCAAACTTGTAGTCGCCGGTGTGCACGATGGTACCGACCGAGCTGTGGACAGCCACGGCCGTGCAACCCGGCATGCTGTGTGTGACCCGGAGAAACTCAACCCCGAGTGACCCCACGCGAACTGTATCGCCTGGTGCCACCGACTGAAGACGACCCGAGGCATCGATGCCGTGCTCCTCGAGTTTGGGACGAAGCAGACCGAGTGTGAGATCCGTTCCGTACACAGGTCCCGCAAGCAGATCCCACAGATACGGAACGCCACCGATGTGATCCTCGTGCCCATGCGTCAGAATTAGACCGGACAGCTGTCGTTCCGACGCTCGAAAATGGGTCAGGTCCGGAATGATCAGGTCAACTCCAAATTCACTGGGTCCTGGAAACATTACGCCGGCATCGATAAGGAGCGTCGTGTCGTGACTCGAAATCGCCATCGTGTTCATACCGAACTCGCCAAGGCCTCCAAGAGGCACGACTTCAAGTGCGGGCCGGCGGTCAGGCGTAATGTGGATCACCTTGGATGCAGTCAGACGCGGTCGTGGCCGGGCCAAACGGTTCACGCATGGCCTTTAACACGGGACAAGCACAGTGCGCGGTCGCGGCGCCCTGGCGGGCGTCCCTCACACGCGACTCGGGAACGGTGGGACGACCGAGTCGTCAGCAGGCGGCTGGGTCTGCCTGCGGGGAAAAAAATCGGTGGAAGTATACCACACATCAAAGTTGTGAATCAGCCAGAACTTCTGACAGCTCAGCAAGTTCCTCCAATGTCAGCTGCGCTGGTCGCACCCGAGGGTTGACCCCTGCCTGTTCGAATATGGTGTCGGCGCCCAGGCTGCTCAGTTGTGACACGAGCGGTCGGAGGGCGTTGACGGCGGTCTTGCGTCGCTGGCTGAAGATGCTGCGAACGACTCGGTCAAGGAGACGCGGGTCACGAACCGTAACCGGTGCTGGACAGAACTGGAGTGTTACGACCGCTGACTGCACCTGAGGCATGGGTCGAAAGGCGCCAGCGGGTATGGCAAGTGCCGTTCTTGGCGTCGCGTGGAGTCGGACGGCAATCGCGAGGGGTCCCCAGTCCCTTGTGCCTGCCTCTGCGGTTACGCGGTCGGCAACTTCGCGCTGGAACATCAGCACCGCATCGCGTATCCGAGCCCCATGGTCGCTCAAGCGAAGCAATCTGAGAAGAATCGGAACGCTTACGCTGTAGGGGAGATTACCAACGGCGCGCAGGGGACCGGGGCCGAGCTCAACGATCCCGTCTAGGTCAAGGGCCAGAAAGTCGCCGGTGACGACCCTGACGTTCGGGGGCGCATCGCGTCCGAGCTGTGCAGAGAGGTCGCGGTCGATTTCCACAGCGATGATTCGCGCGCCAGAGCGTGCCAGCGCCAGCGTAAGCACGCCACGGCCGGGACCGACCTCGAGGATGGTGTTGGTAGGCGAGGGATCGATGATCCGGACCAGACGCTCAACCCACGACGACTCGAGAAAGTGCTGCGAAAAACGTCGTCGAGGTCGTGTGGGCATCTCGTGTGATGAGTCTGAGAAACTGTCCTAGGGGCGCTTTGTTGTCCGTCGTCTTGACGGTGGAGCGGTCGCCTCGACCCGGGCTGGGCAGTCGGTGCGGGCGTGACACCGGCTACACAACGGCTTCGGTTTACAGATGCGACGCCCGTGCAGAATCAATGTGTCCGATGCGATCGTCCACTCACTTTTTGGCAGCGCGGCACACAGCTGGCGCTCGATCAACTCGGCATTCTCGCCGCGTGCGATTCCCAGGCGGTTGGCCACCCGCGACACATGGCGGTCGACCGGTAGACCCGGAAAACCGAGAGCGTGAGCGCGCACGACGTTGGCCGTTTTTCGGCCGACCCCTGAAAGTTTGGTGAGGTCGTCCATCTGGGATGGTACCTGCCCTCCGTGCCGCTCTACGAGCGCCGTTGCCATCCCGATAAGCGAGCTGGTCTTGGATCGAAAGAACCCGGTCGACCGGATCGCGGTCTCGAGTTCGTCGGACGCGGCCGCTGAGAGTGCCAGCGCATTGGGATATCGTTCGAAGAGCGTCGCCGTGACACTGTTTACCCGTTCATCTGTGCACTGGGCCGAGAGGATCGTGGCCACCAAGAGCTCGTACGGGTTCCGGAAGTTGAGCTCGGTAAAGGCGGCCGGATGCTGTTCCTGTAATGTGGCCACGATCCTGCGGACCACAGCGGCTGAACGTACAGGGTCGGGACCAGTCACGTGAGTCGCGTTTCAGACCTGGGCACGGCTAATGGATTGGCTCCTTTGGCTGACCCTGGGGAGACCGACCTCTCAGTTCGACATTCGGGGTGCCGTCCCCGAAGGATCGGAGGTGCTCCTGTAGGGCGGAAATAAGGTTTGGTACGAACTGTATCGGGACCACGATCCGGGCCCGGACCGGCGCCCGGAGCACACGCTCGTTCTCGACCTCGCGCACCTCCTTGTCGGACGGCGGCAGTACCTCGCAGAACGTGAGCGTGAAATCGAAAGGCGTATGGGAGATCGCGCAGAAGTTTGCATAGGTACGGGATTGGTCTTCTGATTCCTCGGGCACGATCGTGAAGTTGATCTGCTTACGCTCACTCATGGACTCCTCCGGTGCTGAATGCCGACACGCGTGAATATTCATTGGGTATTTTAGTGCCGGGTCTTGGTCCGGTGCAGGCAACCGCGGCGACGCTGCTGTTGGGCGCCCCGGTCAGAGTGTGCCCTACGAATCGTGAGGACACGAGCTAGTATCTTCTCATGAGCCCGACGACGACGCCCTGAATCTGCACCAGGTCGGCATCCAGAAGGAGGGGCTGAATCCTCTCATTGGCGGGCTGGAGCCGGATGCGGCCCTTGTCTCGGTAGAATTTTTTGAGCGTGACTTCGGTGCCCCGCAACAGCGCGATCACCATCTCGCCATTGTCTGCCGTCTTTCGGTCCTCGACAATCACCACGTCCGCATCGCGTATCTGATCGTCGATCATCGAGTCGCCGCGTACCCGGAGAGCGTACGTGTCACGCTTCCCGACAAGGTTTTCTGGCACCGCGACAGTCTCGGTGCTGACCACCGCTTCGATCGGCACCCCGGCCGCCACGTTGCCGAGGAGCGGGAGATCGACAGCCCGAGTCCCAACCCGCGTCGGCAGGAGCTCCACTGAACGACTCCGGTTCCACGCGCGCTTGATGAAGCCCTTCTCTTGAAGATTCGTCAGGTGCTTGTGGACCGTAGCCAGCGACGACAACCCAAACCGGCGCCCCACTTCTTCGAGGCTCGGGGCGTAGTTGTTTTGCTCAATAAACTCGCTGAGAAAGTCGAGAATTTCGCGCTGACGTTTGGTGAGCGGCTGCACAATGCCCTCCTGATTCAGATAATAGCCACTATACGCAAACAAAAGGCGAACATCAACCCGCCCGCGGCAGGTGACCTGGGCGACGGCGGCTAGACAGTAGCATTGTGTCGTGCAGATTGCTCTGGAGTTACCAAAACGTGGCTCGCGGGCGTTTGATACCGTCGGCCTCGGGCTCAACACCACCGACATCCTGGCTGTTGTCGACGGTCATCCCGAATCCGGTTCCAAGGGGCCCATGGTGGACCTCGCGACGAGGCCAGGAGGGCAGGCAGCCACGGCAATGACCGCGTGCAGCAGGCTCGGCTGGAGAGCCAGGTATATCGGTCGATTTGGCGATGACTCGAATGGTATCGCAGGGCTTCAAAGTCTGCGTGAGGCTGGTGTCGATATTGAAACCTGTAAGACGATGCCGGGAGCGACAAACGCGTTGTCGCTGGTCCTAGTCGATGCTTCGACCGGTCAAAGGACCGTTCTGTGGTCACGTCACCCGAGCCTCACGATGAGTGCCGACACGATTTCAGAGGCTGCCGTCTGCTCCGGTCGGATTCTTTTGGTGGATTGCCACGATACGGCGGCAGCGACCGCCGCCGCCAGGTTCGCACGGCGGGCCGGCATCCCGACGGTGGTCGACGTCGAGAAGGTCCGGATTGGAATCGAGTCGCTGCTTCACGAGATCGACATAATCATTACAGCGCAGGATTTCCCCCGTCAGCTCACCGACGCCGGCAGTCTTGGTGTGGCGCTCCGGACCATGAAAGAGACCTATCGAGCGACTCTTGTCTGTGCGACGCTTGGCGAGGAGGGCAGCCTTGCCTTGACCGACGGTGGCGAAATCCGTACCCCTGGCTTCGACGTCCCGGTCGTCGACACGACCGGCGCGGGCGACGTGTTTCGGGGAGGGTTCATCTCCGGATGGCTACTGAGTGGTGCATCGGCGCAGGCCGAGGACGTTCTGCGATATGCCAACGCCGCCGCGGCGCTAAAATGCCGGGCGCTCGGTGCTCGAGCCGGCATCCCCACCCGTGAGGAGATCACCCAACTCCTACTGTAACATTTTGATAGGCTGCCAGGTCCAAAGACAGTGTAGACGCCGGGTTAAAGTCCGTGGCGGGTAACGGCCCTGGTGGCCGTGGGCGGCAGGTAAAGTCATGTCCATCACGGCCGAAAATAACGCGACGGCAACTATCATATTTCACTTCATTGAGACGGTGCCGAAGTCGACCGCTGACTACGCTGACTCACCCTCAGGGACCGCGTTGGCGAATAACAGGGAGCTCGTCGCTGCCTGTCTCGCAGGGACCCGCGGCGCATTCGCGACGCTGATGGAGCAGCGTCAGCGTCGGATCTATAACGTGTGCTACCGATTTGTGGGCAACCACGAGGACGACAGGATCTGTCTCAGGAGGTCTTCCCGAGTGTCCATCGCGGGCTGCATTGCTTTCATTGCGACTCCGAACTTTCTAGCTGGCTGTATCGCATTGCTGCCAATGTCAGCGTGAATCACGTTGGCGTGAAGCGCCCGCTCACCGAACGTGTCGACCAGGAGTTCGCTCAGGAGCAACGCGACGCTACCGCCGAGATCGACAGGCTTCTGAACGTCCGGCAACAAGTCCGGTTCCGGATGTTCGAGCAGGCCATGGAAAGTCGTCGGGTCGAGCTCCTAATGCGCGCTCGCCGGCAACCCTCTCGTCGGTAGTCGGCACTGGTCTCAGTCGGGACCGGTCCTTGCGGCTTCCACAGTCAGACGACTACACTCGCCAGAGAACGTTCTTTATGCAGAGATGGCTGCTTGCTGTTGTCGTGTGTGCAGTGGTTACATCGCTGCCATCGGTGGCGGGACAGGCGTCCGGCCAACCCGAACTCGATCCGGGCGACGGACAGCAGCTTCTAAAGAAACTGACCGAGATATCCAGACGCGAGAACGCGCCGGCTGAAGCGAGGAAACCGCTCGTCATCTACCAGCGCGAGATCAATGCCTATGTCCGCTTCGAGGCCACACGAGAAATCCTTTCCGGCGTAACCAATCTTCATATTTCTTTGCGAAACAGTGGCGCCGTCGCGGTACAAGCGACCGTTAACCTCTCGGCTCTCAGAGACGCGCAGGCACTGGGGCCGTTTGACCCCTTGCTATACTTGAGCGGGCGTCTGCCAGTTATCGTCGGCGGTGTCGTACGCACCCAAGACGGCATCGCTCACGTCGACGTCGAGTCGGTCACAATCGGAGGGATCTCGATGCCATCGTCAATGTTTGCGGAGCTCGTCGGGTACTATTCGCGGAGTGAGGAATACCCAGCCGGCGTCGATGTGACCGAACCGTTCGACCTGCCCTACGGGATATCCGAGTTACGTGTCGAGCACGAGCGGGTCGTCGTGGTGCAGTAACGCCTCGCACCGATGCCGACGCCCGACGTCCTCCAGACTTCATTGCAGTTCCTCAAGGGTGTTGGGCTGCGCCGAGCAACCGAGCTGGGCGCGAGCGGGCTCCACACGCTCGAGGACCTGCTTCTCCGCCTTCCGCTCCGGTATGAAGATCGCACCCGGTTTCAGCCGATTGGCGGTGTGCAGCCGGGCGAAACGGTCTCGGTCAAAGGCGAGGTCATCAGCGGTGGCGTACGGTCAACCCGTCGCCGCGGATTCCAGGTGTTCGAGATGCTCCTTGGTGACCCATCGGGACAGATCCGGATCACCTTCTTGAACCAGCCCTTTCTCAAGGAGGTCTTCGGCGTCCATCAGCGCGCCATCGTTTTTGGCAAGGTCGAGCGGCGCCCGACCGGCGGTCTGCAGTTCACCAACCCCCAGTACGAACTTGTGGGAGAGGACTCACACGGGGACGAGCTGATTCACACCGGACGCATTGTCCCGATCCACGAGCGAGTGGGCAAAATGCCAGCGAAGATGCTTCGGAGAATCGTCCACGCCGCCCTCCAGCGGCTTCCGGACGATCTCGACGACCCGCTCCCAGACCCAGTCCGCCACGAATATCACCTTCCGGACCGGCGGTCGGCGCTGCTCGCGGTCCATTTTCCACCGCATCGTGATTCCGTCGACGAGCTCAATCGGTTTCGGACGGTAGCCCAACGCCGCCTTATCTTCGAGGAGTTCTTCCTCTTTCAGGTCGGTCTCGCGCTGCGAAGGGCAGAAACCGACACGCGCCGCAAGCCACGCCGCATCACGGTCGATGACCGGATACGTAAGGCCGCACTCGCTGTGCTTCCGTTTCGTCTCACCGCTGACCAGAAGCAAACACTCAAGGAGATCGTGACCGACCTTCAACGACCGCAGCCGATGAATCGTTTACTCCAGGGGGATGTCGGGTCGGGTAAGACAATCGTTGCGCTCTTGGCGGCTCTTGTCGCCATGGAGAACGGTCTTCAGGTCGCGGTGATGTCGCCGACCGAGCTCCTCGCGGAACAGCATTTCTTCAATCTGTCGCAGATCCTACGACCCTCTAGATTCAAACCGGTGCGGCTGACCGGGACGATGGGGGCGAAGCAGCGGCGAGCGGTGTGGGATTCGCTCGCGTCTGGCGACACGCAGCTGGTGGTGGGGACGCACGCGCTCGTCCAAGACGACGTTCACTTTCAGGCCCTTGGCCTGGTGATTATCGACGAGCAGCATCGATTCGGCGTGGTCCAGCGCGCGACGCTTCGGGAAAAGGGTCTCGACCCTGACGTTCTCGTCATGACAGCGACACCGATCCCGCGGACTCTTGCTCTTACGGTCTACGGCGACCTCGACGTCTCTGTGATCCGCGAATTGCCACCTGGGCGACAGCCGATAGCAACCCGGGTTCGATCGGACACGCGTCGTGAAGCGGTCTATCGTTTCATCGATACTCAGCTGGAACAAGGGCGGCAGGGATACGTCGTCTATCCGTTGGTCGAAGCGTCATCGAAGCTCGAACTGAAAGCCGCAACTGAAATGGCTGAGCATCTGTCCAGCGACGTGTTTAGCCACCGGACCGTCGCGTTACTGCATGGTCGAATGAAGCCGGCTGACCGTGATCGGGTGATGCGAAGTTTTGCGGACCACTCCACCGACCTGCTGGTGGCCACGACCGTCGTCGAGGTGGGTATCGACGTGCCAAACGCATCGATCATGCTCGTCGAACACGCCGAGCGTTTCGGACTGGCACAGCTTCATCAGCTGCGGGGACGCGTCGGCCGGGGGGAGCACGCGTCTCACTGTATTTTGCTCTATCACGCGCCGCTATCCGAAGTTGCCGGGGCACGTCTTGACGCCCTCGCCGGGACGATCGATGGCTTTG
>Ga0310123_10002128_pt1 | contig 15970 bp, 12 predicted proteins | sample CB6_AW_1057_MG_FD_203505 | JGI IMG/M metagenome (GOLD analysis project Ga0310123, IMG submission 203505) | Marine microbial communities from Western Arctic Ocean, Canada - CB6_AW_1057 | ecosystem: Environmental > Aquatic > Marine > Oceanic | place: Canada: Western Arctic Ocean | collected... | reverse complement strand
GAGCGCGGAGCACCGTCACAGTGCGGGGTTGCGAGGGAGGGGCGCAAGATCGAGACGCCACCGCTCCATTTCGGATGCCTGGAGATCGACCAGGGGTCCGGGGAAAAGGCAGACGCGTACCCCCCCAGGACTACCGCCTCGGTCCCGAGGGTTCACGCTGGGACTGCTCGTTCACGAGATGATTTTCTCGCCGTCCTGCTCTTCCGGCTCGGCCGGCCTCGGCCGGGTCATGCGAATCGAGACGCCGCCGAAGAAGCGGGTTCCGGACCGCTTCACTTCGTGGTTGGCCTCGTACAGGTAGTTGAGGACGGCCTGATCCCAAGACAGTCCCGCCTTCGCCACCAGCTCCATGTAGGGACCGTAGGCGGTCTCGTCCGGCGCCTCCGTCGTGCCGCTCCAGATCGTGATTTCGGGGTCGTAGCCGCGACCTCCGCCACCTCCGCCACTCGAGCCCTTGAGCGGCATCTGGATCATGACGCTGTCCGTCATCGGGAGTCGGAAGACGTCGGGATCGAATTGGGCGCCGTAGCGGTCGTAGCGTCCATAGCTCCGTTGGTTCAGATCGAAGACATCGCGGTTCGAGTTGATGCCGCGCGTGATGTGGTCGCGGATCTCGAACGCGGCGTCCTTGTGCCGTGGGTAGTCAGGGCTGTCGACGTATCCGAAGCCAGGCATGAACCAACCCTTGTTGAAGCCCCAGTTCCGCTCAGTCACACGCCCCCGGCGCACGAGGCCGGTGTACTCGCTGAAGAGCTGAACGACCTGATGGGAAGGGTAGCCGTGCGGGTTCAGGAAGATGTCCGGTAGCCAGGTGGACCAGAGCCGTCCGCGGACCGTCGACTCGGGGTAGATGGGGTGATCGTCGCCTCCGCCCGACGTGGCGTCTTGGCCGAGCGAGCCCAGGTACCCGGCGTGCAAGATGTAGTCGGGCGTGATCCCGTAGAGATCGTACGCGAGCTGGGCGCCGTCCGGGTTCGTGAACGGGTGGATGACCACGTTGACCTTGTCGAGCCTCTTCCGCTGCTCGGGATCGGTCAGGAGCAGCTCAGCGTGGCGTAGCACGTGGCTCGTCGAGGAGACCTCGTTCGCGTGTTGTCGCGCCGAGTAGACCACGGTGGGCTTGTACGTCGTAGCCTTCGCGTGCGACCAGTGCGATGCAGTGATCTCCGGCTGCAAGTCCATCGCCCACACGTCCTTGCCTAGATACGACTCTCCCACCTTGTAGACCGTCGCCTCACTAAAGGCTTCGCCCATCTTGGCGAGGATCTCGTGGCCCTCGGGCGGCGGGATGGGTGTGTCCCACTGCACCAGGCGGTCCCCCGCGTATTCGAATCCGCTCGGTACCAGGTCCTGCCATTCAGGCAGCGGTGCCGGTGTGCCGTTCGCGGCCAGGGTTCCAGTGCGCCGGGACTGCGGGTCCTGCTCGTGGGTCCACTCCGCCCACACCTCGATCGAGCCGAGCCCCTCATATGCGAGTGCCGATGTGTAGAGACCGGCGGCGCGTAGCCGCTCGATCTCTCCCATCACCGCTTCGATTTGCTCGGCGGAGACCATGGTGCGGTCGACCTGCCTGGCGGTGCCGTAGCTGAGCAACGTGTCCCGCACGTTCTCGTCGGTGTCGACGCGCACCCGCAGACCCAGGTGTGTCAGGCCGGCGACTCCGTCTTGAACCTTGGCCATCCGTGCCGAGGGCCGTTCGAGCGTGGTCTTCGGGATGTCGCGCCTGATCTGGGCCGAATCGCCCTGGGCATCCCGGTAGGTGACGACCACGGCAGGGCGCGCCGTCGCGAAGCCGGTGACGCGGATGTCGACCGTGGCGGCTGTTCCGTCCTGCTTCGGGCGCATGACCGGGATGACGCGACCGGGGAACGTCAGCCCCTGCCCACGGGAGTTCCGACCCAGCACATCGAAGAACTCGATCGTGCCGAAGTAGATCTCCTCATGGAGGGCGTCCATCGGTGCATGGATCTCGTTGTCGATGCCGAGCTTGTAGTCCGGCTCGCTCATGGACATCTCGACGGTCAGCGCCCCGAAGTAGGGAGCGTCCACGTTGCCACCCTGGGGTAGTCCCTCGTGCAGCGCCATCACGTGATCGTAGATGGCGGGCAGCACCGTGCCTTGGTAGTGATCCCAGAACGCCTCGGGGTCGGTGACGATGCGCTCGTCAGCAATGGTCCTTCCGCCCGCCGTCGCGTTCAGCCATCCGGTCGTGACCCGGACGTGCTCGTAGTCCTGGAAGCGATCGAAGTACGGGCGCAGGACCCACTTGGGCTCGAAGGTCGAGACGAGGAGGGTCTCACCACGGGAATCGGTCACCTCAATCTCGTACGTCGGCCCTTCGGTGACCTGCTCGAAGCGGATCTGCTCCAGAGCCACACCGAGGTCGCGGGCGAGCACCTCGTCGATGGGGAAGATCTCGTGCAACCACCGCAGTGGCGTGTGGATCGCTTGTTGGGGCCAGTCCTCGGGGGGATCGTTGCGCCGGAATCGGATCAGAATCTCCCCGATGTCGCGCCCTTCCAGCTCCGGAGCCACGACCTCTTCGAGCCAGGAATAGCCCTGCTTGAAGGCCGACAGGATACGGACCTCGCTGTCCGGAGACGCGCCTCCGTCGACGAGCGCTTGCTCGACCTGAGCGGCGATCTTAGCTCGTAGCGCCGGCGGTTCGCTCAACCGGGCTTCCAGTCGGACGGTTTCACCTGAGGCAGCTGGAATTACGCGCGATCGGACGAGTTGCCAGAAGCTCTCGACCTCCGAGGGAAGCGTGATCTGCTCCTCGAAGATCGTCGCAGCGTTCTGCACGTCGCGGTCGTCGATCGTGACCTCGACGTTCTGCACGCCGAGCGCGGCGGCGGCCCGACGGCGCACCAGGTCGCCGAGCCCGGGATCGGCCTTCTCCACCGACATCAGCACGTGGGCTGAGGCCACAGCGCTGTCCGCGAGCACTTCCCCGATGCGGTCGAGCTTGTAAAGGCCGGCGGCGGCCTGGCCCACCGGCGCGTAGCCAGCGAGCACGTCCCACAGCTCCTTTTCCACATCGTCGACCGTCGGGCGGTCCTTGCCCCGGTCCGAGAGGTTCGGGAACGAGATGGCGACCTGTTCGAGTGCCCGCGCCGCGCCGGTCTCGTCGGCTCCCGTGATCACGAAGGCGGGCATGTCGCCGAACGCGGAAGGCACGAGCTGAATCAGCCCTTCGCCGGCGCCGAGCGACTCGATGTCGATGAGGCCGGAGTCGGCGAGCTGATCGGTGAGCGGGTTCTCCGTTCCGGCGAGCACCATGGAGGGTTGTCTGCTCGGACGATGGACGCTGGAGGCAGGCTCCACCAGCGGGATGATCAAGCCGGTCGACTCCAACCCCAGCCGGGCCGCGAGCTCGGGCAGCCCGTCCACACCCGCGTCTCCGGGCACGAGCTTGACGTCGACCCGTGAGGGGATCGGGCCCCCACCCAGGAATCCGTCCGTCGTATAGACGCTGGAGAGGTCGAGGTCGTCTTTGGCACCGGAGCCTGGACGGCCCGAGATCGGTCCCGGGCGGTCGGGCTCGGCGCGACCTTCCAGTCGGATCGTGGCACCGGCGGCGATCCGGACTTCGACGGAGCCCAGCCCCGAGTAGGCGAGCGGATCCTCCCCGGCGTCATCGTCCCCCTCCTCGTCGGCGCCTGGGTCCTCTTCGGCACCGGGGCTCGGGTCCTCGGGGTCGGCGTCGGGATCGTTCGTCCTCGCGCCGGGGCCCTCGTCCCCGCCGGATGGCGAGCCGGAGGGATCCGCCAGAGCCCAAAGTGCCGTGGCGGCGGCATCAGCGTCCTCGACGGCGACCTCGGCGACCAGGCGGGTGACGCCGTCTCGTCCGGTGCGCGCCCGCGCTTGGGTCAGACGGATCTCAGACGCCTCCACTCCTCCGGCGTCCAGAGCGCCCTCGAGATCGTCTCGGACTCGACCCAGGTTGGCGGTCGAGAGTGTCCGTGTATGCGGAAGGACTCCGGCGAACAGTCGCGCGCCAGCGAGCAGACCCTCGTCATCACCGCCGAGCACCAGGATCCAAGTACGATCATCGACGCTGCGAATCGCGACGACACCCTCGCCCGCATCGAGCGAAGTGGGATCGACACCGGGCGACGTGAGTCCGGAGGCGGCGAGCCCGCCCCGCCCGATCACGATGGGGATCGCGCCATCCGTGACGCCGCGGGCTATCGGCAGGTCCATCGCCATGGTCTCGAAGCCGAGGCGAGCGGTGATCTCGGCGGCCGCCGCGAGGGCGGTGACGGAGGGCGCTGCGCCAAGAACCAGCGAGGCGTTCACCAGGTCGGGTACGCTGTCTCCGTTCGTGTCCAGAACGAGGTTGCCAAGCTCGAACATAGTGGCGAGGTCGAAGGACTCCTGGTCTTCCTGGGCCGTCGCGGCGAGGGGCGCCATGGTGGTGAGCGCGAGGATGAGCGCCGTCAGGGCATTGGACATCGGAACTCCGGACTGGGCAGCGCCTCCGCTGCGTTCATACTGGGCAGCGAAGGTAAGGGGGTGCTCCCGGAGGCTACAAGCGGCCGCGGATCGTCAGCTTCCGGCCGGCTCCGGCCTCAGCGCGGGTACCTGCCTTGCCATCTGCCCATTCGGATAGCCCCGATCCAGGGCCCCACTTCGTTCCGACGTGCGCTACCCGGTATCCCCCACGGCCCTGGATACGGCCGTTAGCGGAATCACCGAGATGTCGTCGTCCAGGTCATACTCCTGTGCCCCGGGATAGACAACCCACAGCCTGTCCAGTGAGAGATCCTCGAGGGCGATTCTCATGGATCTGGTTCGCTTCGGCGCATCGGTGTACTTGAACTCGAAGCCGAGCCGTTTCCCGCCCCGCATCACGAGGAGGTCCAATTCCGCCCCGGAGTGAGTGGCCCAGAAGTAGGGGTCACCGGTTCCGAGCGTGCCCAAGACATGCTCCAAAGCAAACCCCTCCCATGAGGCGCCGGACCTCGGATGCCCCTGGATATCAGGCAGAGTGCCCAACTGCAGCAAGGCGTGGAGAAGACCGGTGTCGCGAAGGAAAATCTTCGGCGACTTCACCTGGCGTTTCTTCAGATTCTCGTACCAGGGAGGGAGCACTCGGACCATGAACGCACCGCTCAGGATGTCCAGATAGCTGCGGGCAGTGTTCTCCGACCTCCCGATCGACCGGGCCAGTTCCGCCGCATTCCAAACCTGTGCGTGGAAGTGTGCGATCATCGTCCAGAATCGGCGCAGGATCTCCGACGGAATCGAGATCCCGAGCTGGGGGATATCCTGTTCCAGAAAAGTGCGAATGAGGTCGACGCGCCACGAGAAGCTGGCTTCGTCAGTGTCGGCCAGAAAGGATCGCGGGAATCCCCCACGTACCCAGAGCCGGTCTTGGTACTCGCCGCCCACTTCTTGAAGATCGAAACCTGAGAGGTCGACGAAGCCCACGCGCCCGGCCAACGTCTCCGAAACACCCTTCACCACGTTTGGGGACGCGGATCCGAGGAGGAGGAAACGAGCCTCGTTCCCGGGCCGATCGACAAGGACGCGGACCAACTCGAACATGGCTGGCATCCGCTGCACTTCGTCGATCACGATCAGACCGGACAGCTTACCCAGCACCGTCATCGGTGCCGAAAGGCGCTGGACATCGACCGGGTTCTCCAGATCGAAATATTCGTGCAGTGCAGATTGTCCCGAAAGCGATCGAGCCAGGGTGGTCTTACCCACCTGGCGCGGTCCAAGGAGTGCCGCAACCGGGTTCATGCGTAGAGCACGGGAGACACGTTCGACGGCATCAGGGCGTGGAATCATCGTTCAACATAACCACGAAAATCCTCAGATACAATGAAGATTGTCGTGTTTGTCTTAGCCTCATCACTTGGGCACACGTCTGGCCCCAATGGGCCATATGAGGGGAGCCCGTCCCACGTTGGGTGCGCTCCCTTCACCTCTAGTAGCGGAAATGCGGCGAGAAACGGCTAACGCAGATACCCTTCGACGGACTACGCGGACTAGCCGTGTCCCCTACGATAAGCGGGCCCCCTACGCCTCCAGGTCCGGCACCCTCCTATGGAACCCGCTCTCGTCCTGATACGCCTTCGCCAACGACAGCACTTTCGTCTCGCTGAACGGCTTCCCGACGAAAATGATGCCGGTCGGGAGGCCGTCGTCCCCGAACCCGTTCCGGACCGCCACGGCAGGTAGGCACGCGTGGTTCGCGAGCTGGAAGAACTGCGACGTAGCAGATCTGCGGGGCGGCGCACCACCCCCGCCTCCGCCTCCGCCACCACCGCCGCCCTCAGGAGGCGTCTCCGCCAGTCTGGCCCGCGCGTCCCCGTAGGGGACCACCCAGACATCGAAGTCTCCGAGCCCTTTGTCCAAGCGCCGCATCATGACACCGCGAACCTGTTGGGCGCGAAGGTACGCGACCGCCGGGACCGTGTGACCGACCCTCCAGCCCGTGCCTCGTGGTCTCCCCAGCTCACTCTCACGTCCGCTGCGCAGGAAATCGTCGAATGCCGCCGCCGATTCCACGCCGAGCGGCCGGAGTCCGTCCATGGAGAAGTCGCGGAGCGGCACGTTCATGGCAGTGAGCCCGATCCCCATCGAGCGGAGTTGAGCCAGACTCTGTTGATCGTTCGCCAACCAGTCGGCTTCTTTGTTCTCGTCGTCCTCGAAGGCGTCCTTGAAGTACGCCACCCGGAACTGCGACACGTCGAGCTCGGCGTCCCAATTGAAGGGGACGTCCAAGACGCTTGTATCCTGATCGTCCGGACGGGCGATCGTCTTGAACACGATCGCGCAGTCCTCCACGTGGCGGCAGATGGGACCCAGCCGGTCCCCCGTCCAACGGAGCGTCATCGCCCCGAAGCGGCTGACACGCCCGTACGTCGGACGCAGCCCAGACGCTCCACAGGCCACGGACGGACTGAGGATTGAGCCGCTCGTCTCGGTGCCGATGGCGAACCCGACGCAGCCGGCCACGGTCGCCGAAGCCGGTCCCGCGGACGACCCGCTGGAGCCTTTCGTGGAGTCCCACGGATTTCTGGTTCTCCCACCGAACCAGCGATCTCCACCGGCCAGCTCGCCCGTGGTGAGCTTCGCGATCAGCACGGCCCCCGCCTCCCGTAACAGCCTCACGACGGTGCACTCGTAGTCCGTCACCCGATCCTTGAAGGCGTTGGAGCCCCATGTGGTCGGATAGTCACGAACCGCTAGGATGTCCTTCGCTCCCCAGGGAATTCCGTGCAGCGGTCCCCGGTACTGACCGCTTCGGATCTCCATGTCGGCGCGCCGCGCCTCCTCCATGGCCAAGTCGTCCAGGAACGTGACGACGTTGTTGAACTTCGGGTTGTAGCGCTTGAGGCGACCCAGGTACATCTCGGTCAACTCGACCGAGGTCACCTGCCGGGTACGGATCAGTTCGGCTAATCCCGTAAGCGGCCAGAAAGCGACGTCCTCCAGATCGGCGGGCCTTTTCAGGCCCGAGGGGGAGCTCACCCGGAAGGGCCGCTCGACCCGGTCGATCTCCGTACCCGGGACCAACGCACTGAAGTAGAGCGGAGGGGCCACACCGTTATGCAACTCATGCTCTTCGAGGGCGGCGTAGCCCGCAAGGTTCCGGTTGACCCCCTCGGCCATCTCCTCGGCCTGCTCCTCGGTGAGCTCGTGTCCGGAGAGCGCTCCGGCCTCGCGGATCATCTCCGGAGTCACTTCCTGTGCCTGCTGCTCCTGCATGCGAGCCCAAAGGGTACCGGGCAGTAGGGTGGTCGTCAGGCCGACCCCGGAGAAATACGATAGAAATCTCTTACGACTCGTCATGACGGGATTCATTTTGTTCTCCGTTGAAAGAACACGCGGATCGCTCAAACGACCGCTCTGCAACAGGTCGTCAGTTGCTCGTTGGACCACTCCCGACCGCTTTGTCGACCAACGCGATGAGCTCCACAGGATCCACGGGCTTGCTGAGTGTGGCGACCGCCCCCTCCAGCTTCGCCATCGCGAGCTCCTGCGAACCCTTGCCCGAAACCGCGATGACCACCGCGTCGGGAAACAGCCTCTTCAAGGCTCGGATGAGCTCGAGTCCCCCGATGTGGGGCAGAAAGAGATCCGTGATCACGACCTGGATCCCTTCCCTCGAATAGATGGCGAGCGCTTCTTCCCCATCCTCCGCAAAAAAAGTTCATGACCAACCCGCTCGAGGATGATCCTCAAGATGAGCTGCTCCATCGATTCGTCTTCTACGATCAGAATTTTCGCCACAGGACCACCATGTACGAGCGAAATGAACTTCGGAGCACCACCCCATCGGGAGGCTACTGGCGTGGGGAGAATGCGTCAAGAAATGGCGAACCGAACCCGCTACCTCTCCTCGATCTTGGCGGCGAACGTCTGTACGGCAATTTTTCCGTCGCGTACCACGAGGGTGTCTGTGCCCAGCGTGACCTCGACTCCCTCGTTGACGGAGCGCCACACGACGTAGGCGACGTCTCCCGCCCCGAATGACTCGAGATGGTGGTTCAGAACTGCTTCAGCGGACATGGGGGTTCCGTTTTCTCGTTGCTGTATCTGCGTTGTGGTCGACCGATGTATTGCTACCGGAGGCGGTTTGCGACCTCTGTTTGAAGCACAGTACCAACCCGGCGAGCGGCACGCGACCCTCGGGACACCAGACCGGACTAAACCGATTCGACTCCCGCCCGCGTCGATAGGAGGTAACGTCATGCATCTTGGAAGATCCATCCGTCACGGCCTAGAGCCGGCCCTCCCCTCCCCCGCGCCTATCCACCCGAGTACGGCATGTACGACTTCGGCGAGTGAGAGGTGAACGTGCTCGCCGAGCAACTCGAGGAAGAGGGCCGCACGAGAGACGCGATCGCCATCTATGAGCTCACCTCGAGCCGCACGTACAGCGGCACCCTCCGGGAGATGCTCGACTTTTAAGGCACCAGCCTCCTATTCTTCGACATTCCCCGTCCTGGACCCTCGCCCGGAAGCTGACGATGAAGCGTAGAGAGGCACTGCATACCCTGGGAGCGGCGGCCCTTGGACTCGCAGCCGGGACCCACGATGGCGCGGCGAGCATGCGGCCGGCCACGTCAGAATCCGCTAGGGCGGGCCAGCAACAAGCCGGCGAGATCCTCATCCGCGGTGGGCGCGTGGTGAACGCCGACGCCAGCTTCACCGCCGACGTACGCATCCTCGGGAGCACCATCGCCGAGATCGGGGCCAACCTGACGGCCGGCGCCGAAGCGAGGATCATCGATGCGACAGGCCAGCTGGTCATCCCCGGAGGGATTGATCCTCACGCTCACCTGCAGGGCTCCTTCGTCGACGACCTCACCACGGGTACGGCGGCGGCCGTGGCCGGCGGCATCACCACGGTGGGCACGTTCGCCTATCCCCAGGACGGGGAGAACGCGGTCGAGGCGATGAATCGGTGGCTCGCCGAGGTGAGCCGGAGCGCCATCGGCGACGTCTTCTTCCACGGCTCAACCTGGCCACCCACGCCCGAGTTCGCCGAGTTAATGCCCGACCTGGCGGCCACGGGGCAGCCCAGTCACAAGATCTTCATGACACGCCGGGACTTCGGGGCGAGCCGCGGTGCTCTCATCGAGCTGTTGGAGGCGGCCCGAGACGCCGGCGTGGTCACGCTCATGCACTGCGAAGACGGCGTCATGCTGGCGGCGGTTCTCCAGCGCCTCAGGGCCGAGGGTCGAACGTCACTCCGTTATTTCGCCGAGAGCAGACCGGTGATCGCCGAGGTGGCGGCCACCCAGGACGCGGTCGCCCTCTGCGAGCTCACACAGGCGCCCATGCACTTCGTGCACCTGTCGTCGCGCCGAGCCCTCGAGGCCGCGCGCACCCCTCACTCGCGAGAGCTCCCGTTGACCATCGAGACGCGTCCCCTCTACCTGTACTTCACGGAGGGGAGGTTTCTAGGAGAGGACGGCCCGCTCTACGTCGGTCAGCCGCCCCTCCGGTCGCCTTCGGACATGGACGCCATGTGGGACGGCCTGGTGGACGGGCGGATCGACTTCCTGGCCACGGACCACGCGCCCTGGACGCGAGCGCAGAAGATGGACCCGGAGCTCGATGTGTCCCGGCTCCGCCCAGGTGTCAGCGACCTGCGGTACATGCGGCCCGTGCTCTTCTCCGAGGGCGTGGGCGGGGGACGGATCTCGGAGCAACGGTTCGTCGAGGTGACGTCCACCGCCGCCGCCAGGACCTTCGGGTTGTACCCGGAGAGGGGTGTGGTGCGGAAGGGCTCTCTGGCCGACATCGTGGTCTTCGATCCCAGGCTGGAGCGCATCGCGAGCGCCGACGACGACCCCTCACGCTCGGACTACACACCGTTCGAGGGCCGGAGAGTCACGGGGTGGCCGGTGATCACGATCCGACGGGGCGAGGTGGTCTACGAGGGTGGCCAGGTCACGGGACGACCCGGAAGCGGACGGCCGGCGGAGCGGCGGCCACGACAGACGTAGAGGCGGGCAGCCTACAGCCAGCGGCGTACTCGCCTCTTGTACCGGTCGTAGTCCTCGCCAAACACCTCACTCAAGTTCGACTCTTCCATCGGAATGAACTTCCGAGAGAGCACCCAGACCATCGCCGGGGGCAACAGGAAGGGCGTCAGTGTTCCCCAAGCGAACGCCCCCCCGATCAGGATCGCGATCATCGCCGAGTACATCGGGTTCCGGCTCAACCCAAATACGCCACCCGTGACCAGGGCCAGAGGCTGATCGAACGGATTGATGACGGTCATCGCCTTCCTGAACTGGCGGGCGGCAACGATGATCACGCCTACTCCCAGGGCGATGGGAATCACGCCCAAAGCAGACCAAGCCTCGGGGACCAACCGGGTTATCGGCAGATAGACGTGAAGGCCCCACTCGAGTAGCAGGGCACCCAGCAGGAACACCGGCGGGAGTGGCCCGCGCTTCCCTTCGCTCATGGTCTTCCCCCTTTGATGTTCAACCCCCGTACTCCCGCGCCGAGAGTTGCACGGTGATCCCGTCGGGGTCGGCGAAGTACAGCTCGGGCCGATCCTGTCGGATGCGCGGTTCTACACCCAACGCGGTAAGCTCTCTCGCCTGCCGCTGAATGTCGAAGTCCTCGACTCCCACGCAGAAGTGGTGGATCTGACCCGCCGGCTCGATGTCATAGAGGCCCAAGAAGGAATCACCGAGCCCCAGGTTGACCCCGTTGAACTGGCGTGAGACTTCGGACACTTCAAGCACTCGCTCGTAGAACGCCTGGGACGCGTCGACATCCGACACGGCCAGGCTCACGTGATTCAGCGAGTTGGCGACAGGTTTGCTCCCGGCCACGGAAGCTGACGTCGTGACGAGCAAGCCCTGCATGAACTCGCGGCGATTCAGGGAGCCGGATTCGAAACGAGAGAAGAGAGACTCCAATTCTCGGACCATTCGTATACTCCGGAGTGGGTGTTGGGCGGGGACACTAGCGCAACGCGAGTGTCAGTGCGGCAAAGAAGGCCCCGCGATGGGCCGAGAAGTCCGACCCCGTCGCTCGCGGCCATACACTGTGTGTGACAATAACCAGGTTTTCGGCCGGGTCGATCGAGATGGCCTGGCCGAAGATCCCCAGGGCATTGTAGACCCCACCTTCCCGAAGCCACCACAGGTAGCCGTATCCGTCGTTGGCCGGCGAGGGTGTGGTGGACTCGTCCATCCAGCCCTGCGGCAAGACGCGGCGCCCATCGGGCAACACTCCTCCACTCAGGGCAAAGAGTCCGATGCGACCGTAGTCCCTCAGCGTCGCGCTGATGCAGCAGCCGCCATGTTCCGCGCCTCCCGGCTCGACGAGCCTCCAGTTGGCGTCCGACTCCATGCCGAACGGCTCCCAGATCTTGGTCGCGAGATACGTCGCGAGGTTGTTCCCGATCGCCGCGCGGACCAGCGAACCGACGAGGTGTGTCTCGCCCGTGTTGTAGTTGAAGCGCTCTCCTGGCTCGGCAACTCGGGGGTGGGCGCTCAAGTAGCGTAGGCGCTCGAGAGCCGTGAGACCGATTTCCTTGCTAACGTCGGACTCCGGATCCCGGTAGTCCTCATTCCAGGCGACCCCGGACGACATGCGTAGGGCATCGCGGATCGTCACGTCTTCGTAGGACGTCCCCGTGAGCAACGGCAGATAGTCGGTGACCGGATCATCGACGCCGGTGATGTACCCATCCCGGATGGCAGCTCCCAAGAGTAGCGAGACCACCGATTTGACAACGGAATACGACACCCACTGGGTCGCGGCGGTATTGCCGCGGGCGTACTCCTCGAGAACGATCGCTCCATCCTTGATCGCCAAGAGCCCCACCACGTGGTTGTGCTCCTTGAACTCCTGAAGATCGAACGTATCTCCGTCGACTTCGTAGCGGCGCCGGCTCAGGTCGCGAAGACGCCGGGGTAGCTCTAGAGGATGGTCGCTAGCCGGGACTCGACGAGTCTCGAAGATGCGATCGTAGTTACGGAAGCTGGCGATCTGCTGATCAGGGCTCCAAAAAAGCACACTGTCGGGGTGGCCGAAGTTTATCGAATCAGCGGCAGGTGCGGGCAAGTCCGCAGACGTTGAGCACCCCCCGCAGATCATCCACAACAACAGGCCCAGGATCGTGTAGGGAGCGAGGTGTGATCGGAACATGGGTTCAGTGGCACTCGGTTCACTCGCGGGAGTCCTCACGAGCGGCGACCACCGTCTCGCGGTACTGCTACGAGATAATGTGCCGACCCTGGGCAAGGTGCGCGAATATGCGGCTGAACTGGTTGCCCGACATTGGTGGGGGTCGGGATTCCCCGCGGGCCGACCGGGGTGGCCAACTGGCTTCCTAGGACCCCGACACCCTATACCTTGCGCCGAGATGATGATCTCCCCCCGACTTTATCCAAGAGCGAATTGAGCGACCCGTCCCCCGCTTCCCGCGCCCCCGCCCTTTACCAGCGGTGGCTGGACGAGATGAATCGGCGGCGCGTCTTTCGGGTGATCGCCGTATACGGGGCAGTCTCTTTCGTGGTACTCGAGGCCGCGAGCGTGATCTTCCCGGCTATCCCGCTCCCCGACTGGACCGTCAGCCTGGTCTTGCGGATGGTGCTGCTCGGTTTCCCCATCGCCGTGGTGCTCGCGTGGGCCTTCGAGGTGACGCCTGACGGGGTGAAACTGACCGCGTCTGCCGACCCGGGAGAGATCGACGCCATCGTGGCCAGTCCTGCGCTGACCCGCTGGTGCCCGGGCCTTCTGGCCCTGGGGGGGCTCGCCCTGCTCGCCGCTGGTTTCTACGGCGGGAGACGTTCCGGAGCGGATCCAGTGAGCGGGGCTCGCCCGCTCGGGGCCGGTGCGCCGCGTTAACTCTTCGGCCGAATCGTGCTAGCGGTCTGTATGCCCCGAGCCACCTCGGGCAGGATGCCCATGCGCTCGTACACGGGATACACGATCTCCCGGAGCGGGGCGAGTCTGCGACTGAACCAAATCGCCAAGGCCAGGCACCCCAGCCCGCTCAGGGAGACGGCCAGTGGAGCTCCGAAGCGCCCGGCTATGGCGCCGCCGGCCAGGCTCCCCAGCGGGGACATGCCGATGAAGGCCATCGTGTAGAGGCTCATTACGCGACCGCGCATGGTTTCGTCCACGAGGGTCTGGAGCATGGTATTGATGGCGGCGGTGACGACCATCACGGCAAAGCCGATCGCCACGAGTAAGGAGCACGATAACCACAGAATTTCGGAGAAGGCGAAGGCCACCAGCGCGGCCCCGAAGAGGGCCGAGCCCCTGACGATGACACGGCCCAGACCGACGACCGTGTCACGAGAGGCCAGCGTGAGAGCACCGAGGACGGCCCCGAGTCCCGCGCTCGAGGTAAGGAGGCCGAGCGTGCCTGCACCACCCCCCAGGATATCCGTGGCGAAGACGGGGAGTAGCACTACATACGGAATGCCTACCAGGGAGAACGCTGCCAGCAACGTGAGCAGGTCTCGGATGGGCACGAAACGGAACGCGTAGAAGAACCCTCTCGCGATGTTTCGAAACACCGGGCCCGCCGGCTCACCTGGCTCCTCGACGAGTCGCAGGGCGGCGAGTGCTCCTAGCACGCCCAGGTAGCTCACCGCATTCAACACGAACACCGGCCCCTCACCCACCCACCCGATAAGCATGCCCGCAATGGCCGGACCCACCAGGCGCGCGGCATTGAACAAAGACGAATTGAGGGCGATGGCGTTGGGTAGATCCTCCGTGCCACTTACCAGCCGTACCAGCAGCGCCTGGCGGGCCGGTATGTCCATCCCGCTGATGAGCCCGGCCACCGCCGAGAGCGCGATCAGATGCCACACCTGCACGGTGCCGGTCATGACGAGGGCTGCGAGGACCATCGCCTGCGCCATGGCTGCGACCTGGGCTGCCACCACCATTCGGTAGCGACTCCAGCGATCGGCGAGGGCGCCCGCGAAGGGAGCGACAATGAACGTGGGAAATTGGTTGGCGAAGGCGATGAGCCCGAGCACGAGCGCGGAGCCCGTCATCTGGTAGACGAGCCAGCTCACGGTCACCCGCTGCATCCAGGTGCCGACCAGCGAGACCCACTGCCCGGTGAAGAACAGGCGAAGGTCGCGGTGGCGGAGAGCCCTCAGGGAGACGCGTAAGCGGTTGAGCACGCTGGAGGCTAGCGGGTCGGAAGGCGACGTGGAAGCGGGTACGGGGATCGGGGCGCGCGGACGCCCCTACCGCATACGTAGGTTTCGTATTGGATCATACGTATGGAGCTTTCTGTCGACGCGGCTCAGTCGTTATCGACGGCGCCTCGTCGCATCCGGGCGCATACCCAGTCCACAGCCTAGCACGAAGCCAAAGGGGGAAGGCCAACCAGGACAACGGCTCCTGCCGTTCGGCAAAACATCCTGATAAGCGACATGGGACCCACCCTGGCGATCCCCTTGCTCAGCGAGAGCACGCAGTTGTGCCAATTCCGTAACCTGCGCATCAACCCCAACGGGGATGACTGCTAAAGCGAGTACAAACAGCAGGGTTTTCTTCATGCCGTAATTCTGCTCCGCCCCACTCAGACCCGCAACTCAGGACGCGCAAAACACTGCTTACTGTTTCTCGTCGGGCGTACTCTGAAGGGGGGTGGTCCGGGGTACTGGGGGCCTTGACTGACTAGAACTGAGCGAGGCAGAGCCTCATAACAACAACCCAACGTTATCCAGCTTCCTCTCGATCAGCACCGGCCTAGAAACTTCGGTCGCCTGACCTTCGTAGGGCCACTCATAGGTGGACTACACCTCCCGCGCTACCCCCGAAGGACACAGAGGAGTTGGAAATGAGAATTCTACGCTCGAGAAGTTCGCAATTTATCAGCAGCTATCCGTTGCCGGAGGGGGGGGCCAGGACTCCACGGCAAAGCAAGACCCACATCAATTTGGTTCCGCCGAGATTCCCCCACTTCAGTTCGTCGTTCAAGCTTGAACAAAAAAAGTCTTGATCTCTATCGGCTAGTCCTCCAGCACCCTGAACAGTACTGCCCCACAATGAGGTAATTTTATTATGGGAATCCTTGGAAGCATTGGTATGTTTTTTCTAGGACTAGGTGTTCTTCTTATAAGTTTTGGTTTCTTTTGGTATGTAGATTCAATAAGAAAGAATAATAAGAACTAAGATAGGAGTCCCATCGCTTTTGAAATCACAAAATCGTTTGAGCAAAACTCTTTTTTATGGTTCACGTCGGGCGTCCTCCAGAGGGGGGGGATGGGGAGCACTGGGGAGGGCTAGTTGCCGCCGGGGGGATGCGCCTCTAGCCACTCGCGGGACAGCCGTTGGGCTTCGGTGATTTGTTCGCGAGTCAAGTCCAACTCAGCTATGTCTTTTTCCATGTCTGCTAAAAATACCCTTGGTCTACTGAGAGGTTATACCACATATAACCAAGTACATGGTCTTCACCAAAACCACACCATGCATCACCGAGTACCCTTGAACGGACCATGTT